>Ga0066637_10000216_pt1 | contig 34929 bp, 30 predicted proteins | sample CryGeyCG2014_020_FD_62737 | JGI IMG/M metagenome (GOLD analysis project Ga0066637, IMG submission 62737) | Groundwater microbial communities from aquifer - Crystal Geyser CG08_land_8/20/14_0.20 | ecosystem: Environmental > Aquatic > Deep subsurface > Groundwater | place: USA: Utah: Grand County...
GGCAGAAAGAATGGGGGAAGATTATCCTTGGATAAGATCCTCATATAAGAAAAATTAAGACATGCCAAATAAACCTGCCCAAATAAACCCGTCAAGGATACTCCTTTACATATCATTTTTATAGCTTCGTTGTAGTCTAGTATATTTAGTATACTAAACCTTAATTTCTATTTTTAGCAATTTAACAATCGTAATAATATAACAATGGTTTTCTCAGTGAAAAAGGGGAAACCAATTTGCCGCATATTGATTTCCTCCTGGAACTTTGGTACTTAGTACAGAGAGCCAGTCGTCATTCAACCGATGGTTGGATTATAGATCGACACCTCTCTTTAGATCTGTTACTTAATAGCTTTTAGGGATGATGATAGAGTTGCAGGAATGACAGCCCTTAACCTTTTAAAGCGGGGTTGAGGCCTTTACAAGCGTTGGGATCGTTCCCAAGTCTACAGTCGGTTACTTCTACCGTCAAACTCATACGTTGGGATAAAGGAATCTTTCTTTTCTTTCCATGTATACACCAATCGCAATTGTTCACTTCTCCCTCCTTTACCCTGAATCAGAGAATTATAATTTTTTTCTTCGCATGAGCTTCTTAATGATCTTATTTTCAATCTAACAATTTAGCAATCTAACAATATAACAATCGTAATTTTTAATGTTATAATCTGTCTGTGCCAAAGTCTCACACTATTTTTGTCTGTCAGCAGTGTGGATACGAGAGTTCCCAGTGGATGGGAAAGTGTCCGAGCTGTGGAACCTGGAATAGTTTGGTGGAAACCCTCGTGGGAGGGGAAGCGAGAAGCGGGAAGCGCGAGGCGGGAAGCGGGACAGCCAAGCTCCAAAAACTTTCGGAAATTAAAGAAATCGGGAGTTCCAGAATTTCAACCGGAATGGAGGAATTTGACCGGGTGCTCGGAGGCGGAATTGTGGCTGGATCAGTGACTTTATTAGCAGGAGAACCGGGAATTGGGAAAAGCACCTTGTTATTGCAGGCAGCGGCGAACATTGCGCAAGAAGTATCACAGGTAGCACGAGTACCACAAGTACCACGAGCAAAAGATTCCCGTGATACTCGTGATACTTCAAATTCCCGTGGTACTTCTGTCGTATACGTTTCCGGTGAAGAATCTCCTTCTCAAATCAAAATCCGTGCCCAGAGATTGGGAATTAAATCAGAAAATTTGTTATTTTTAAATGAAACCGATGCTGATTCCATAATTGATACCATTCAAAATCAGAAGCGAGATCCCGCATCTACACTCGTTGTGGTTGATTCGATCCAGACCCTAACCACCGAAGATCTTACTGGTACTGCAGGCTCGGTCGGTCAAGTCAGAGAATGCACCAATCGTCTACTCAATATGGCCAAATCGCAAGATATTCCTTTGTTTTTGGTTGGTCATGTAACCAAGGAAGGGTCAATTGCCGGGCCAATGGTTTTATCCCACATGGTGGACACCGTTTTATTTTTTGAAGGAGAAAGATTTGCATCCTTAAGAATGCTCCGGTCAATGAAAAATCGTTTTGGCCCGACCGATGAAGTCGGGGTTTTTGAAATGATTGAAAAGGGGTTGAATGAAATTGATAACCCATCGGAAATTTTTCTAGGAGAAAGAACAAAAGAAGTATCGGGGAGTGTGATTACTTGTCTTATGGAAGGAACAAGACCGCTTTTAGTGGAGATTCAGGCTTTGGCATCCCAAACCCAGCTTCCAATCCCGCGCCGCGTTGGTCAGGGGATAGATAATAACCGCCTTCAGCTGTTAGTGGCCGTCTTGTCGCGTCGTATCGGTTTGCCCACCGGCGGGTTTGATTTATTCGTTAATGTGGCCGGCGGAATTAAAATCAGCGAACCGGGAGCTGATTTAGCTATTTGTTTGGCGTTAGCATCGGCGATTATGGATAAACCATTAAGTCAAAAACTTTGCGCCATCGGCGAAATCGGTTTGTTAGGAGAAATCAGACGGGTAGGGGGATTGGAAAAAAGAATTAAAGAAAGCAAAAGGTTGGGATTTACTAAAGTTGTCAGCGCCAATGATTCTTCAAGTCTTCGGGAAACGGTTAGGGAATTGTTAAAATAATTTCTTCTGTCATTCCCGCATAAGCGGGAATCTATATAAATAAGGTAAAGAATATCAGTTGATCAGATCATCAGGGTAAGAAATCAGAGATCAGAAACCAGTAATATTTACTGATATACCGGTCTCTATTCTCTTAACCCGATCAGCTGATCTACTGATTTACTTTTCCCCGAGTTATCAACAATTCCCCAAACGAGTTAATTTTAATCGGAATTGGCTTCATTTACCTGGAGTATCTAATTATAAGATATAGGTTTTTTTCAGTGACTTTTATTATAGGTTTGACATACTTGACAGGTTGTGGTATATTGGAAACATCAATGAGTAAGCGTTTTTTATCCAACTTTTTCAAACGAAGATTAAGCCTTAAGGTTTCCGGAACTAGGGCCAGTTCAGCGTGGGGGAAAGAACAAATAAAGAAAATTGGAAGTTTAGGTCAATCGCTCATTGTCATGCAGGTTGGTTGAAGAATTACAAAAGAGCATCGCTAGCGCTACTCTCTTTTAGATCAGGGTACGCATAGTAATGCTCTTTAAACGGTTCCGTTTGGACAGAGAACTAGAACCATTTTGACATTAACATTAAAAAAAATAGTTGTCAAGACCCGTTGATAATAATAAGAATATCAGTAAATCAGAATAACTGGGTAAGAGATCCGAGAACAGAAATCAGTTAATATTACCGAGATTCCGTTCTCTGTTTTACTTAACCTGATTTTCTGATCTACAGATTTACTATTGTGTTTCTCTTTAAGTGAGGAGTGGTATGCTCGCACTAAAAAATCGTCGACACGATTTTTCAGTGTAAAGGCAGGTTTAGCCCGTAAATCGCGAATTATAACTTCGGCTTTAACGGGGAGGGTGGTGTGTAGGGCAGGCGCACTACCTTCCACATTGAAGCAGAGTGCGATTTTACGGGCCGTGTTGCCTCTCACCTAGAGACAAACAAAGTCAGGGCTTGACCCCAGTAGAACACTTACTTGCTCCCAAATACTACGTGTTTGCGTCGCAAGAGCGTGTCTACGGGGCTGCGCAAAGAAGTCGGGACTTGACAACATAGGTTAACTCTTGTTAAATAAGGTTAGTTAGTTTTCCTTCGTTTCCATGATTCTTAATTTTCCTTTTATTTAAATGGTCGTCAAAGCAAAAAATACAGATACTCCTACGGTGGAAGAAATTACCGGCAATCCCGTTCCCGCGGGTTTTAATGGTGTGGTGGACAACCGGATTATTCCGGATGCCGATTTACCGACCGAATATGTTGAAGGCATTTTAAGCATTGCCGATGAGGGTCATGGCTATTTAAGACCCAAATTTATTCCCGGTTTTAATGATGTTTATATTTCTTCTTCCCAAATCCGCCGTTTTGGTTTGCGGGTGGGTGATTTAGTGGGGGGACAGGCAAGACAACCGAAAGACAATGAAAGATATTTTGGTTTATTAAAAGTCGAAAAAGTTAACGGCGAGCCGATTGATTCGGAATTGATAACCAAAAGACCGTATTTTGACGATCTTCTGCCGATTTTTCCTCAACCGCAAATAAAACTGGAGACCGAGAAAGATGTCTTAACGACCAGAATGATGGATTTAATATCACCAATTGGGAATGGTCAAAGAGGGTTGATTGTTTCACCGCCAAAAGCCGGGAAAACCTGGCTTTTAAAAGATATCGCCGCCGCGGTTTCCAAAAATTATCCCAAAATGCATTTAATGGCAATTTTGATTGGGGAAAGGCCGGAAGAAGTGACCGATTTGGGCCGTTTTGCCAAAGGCGAAGTGGTGGCTTCCAATTTTGACGAAGCGCCGGAGAATCAGACCAGAACTGCCAATATCGCTTTGGAAAGGGCCAAAAGACTGGTGGAAATGGGGAAAGACGTGTTTATTATTTTGGATTCGATTACCCGCTTGGCCCGGGCTTACAATTTGGCGATGCCTACCTCTGGCCGAACTTTAACCGGCGGTTTTGATCCGGCGGCGTTATTTCCGGCCAAGCATTTTTTTGGCGCCGGAAGAAAAATTGAGAACGCGGGAAGCTTGACAATTATCGGTACTTGTTTAATTGATACCGGTTCAAGAATGGATGATTTGGTTTATGAAGAATTTAAAGGAACCGGCAATATGGAACTTCATTTAGACCGCCGGATGGCCGAACGCCGGATCTTTCCGGCCATTGATATCCAAAGATCGGGAACAAGGCAGGAAGAGCTCTTGTATGACCCGAAAATCTATCCCAGAATCGTCACCATCAGACGGGCGATTGACGCGGCCGATGCCGAAAATAGAACGGAAGATTTCATTAATAGTTTAAAAAAGAGCGAAACAAATGAAGAATTTTTAGCGGGTTTAGGAAAAGGGTGACTTCCTAACATCCTCTAACAATCCTCTAATGTCCCTTAAACTTATCGGCAATTCTGGCTTGTTCCACTTGGTAATACTTTTGGTCCTCCGCCAACTTTTTCTCCAAAGATTGGACCAAAACTCTTAAGAGATAGTCTGTTTTATTAATAAGTTCTATAAAAATCTCGTAAGTTAGGTTTTCTGCCTTAATCTGAGTTAGAGGAGGGTAGAGGATGGTTAAAGGACGATAGAGGAATTTACCATTTTCTAAATTTCCTTTAACCTCCTTTAAGGCCGTGTTTAGATCTTTTAGATTGATCCCAATTCCTGCTAAACTTGATTCTGGCTTACTTGGTAAAAATCCATCCTCCGCCAGTTCTCGAACGTCTCCTTTGATTTCTTCCAGGCTTCCCGGAGAAAATCCTACAAACTCGATGTATTCCGAGGTGGTGCTTCTCTTGAAACCTTCTTCTTGATTTCTGACATTAGATCTACCGGCATCATCTAATTGCGCTTTTCTTCGATACTCTGATTTTGGTAACGAGATCGTATAAAGCCTTATAAAATGTCTTAGTAAGACAGAGTTTGACCAGGAAGTTAGATATCTATATCCTTCCGGATCTTTCCAAACTCTTGAACTTTGAACCGGTTTTTTAGGAGTATTTAGTTCTCTCATCGTTTTTTCCACTAGTTCCTGAATTATTTCCTGTTGAGTTTTGTCTGGCATATTTCTATATTATCATTTTTTCCTTTACGATCCTCTATCGTCCTTTAGCGTCCCCTATCTCTCTTGGTCTTGCTATCCCATAATATGTGTTATAATTCCTCCAGTTTGGGAGCAATCCCAACTGGCAGTCTTAACATGTCGGGTTCTACTATCCAAAACGGGCCAAAAGTCAAAAAGTGAAATGTAAATCTCGAAAACGGACTGCGGCCAAAAAGTTCGACGCCTAAGGAGGGCGAAGATGGATAAGAAAGTAGAGAAAGGTGTCCCTGGGTGGATGATGGTGGTGGTGCTTGCGGCACTGGCTCTTTGGGCAGCAACGTTGATAGTCTTGGTGCCTGATGAACTACGCGCAACCGTGTTCAATGCCTGGATGACCGTTACTATATGGTCATCATCGGCGGGGCAACATGCTTTGCCCTCGTGGTTGCCGCGATGGACAATCTCCGGTCATGAATGCGATTCAGGATTCAAAGAGACTGAACGAAGCGCTTTAAAACGCGTTTTTCATTCTTCGTTTTGTGGATCCTGCGGGAGTAGCCGAGTTAGTTAAAAATACCCGGTATAACTTCCGTAACGCTGCGATAGGGGCAGGTTCGAAGCGAACCTTGCTCAAAGGGGCTGAGAATCTTCCCCCGGAAATCCTTTTGCAGAAGATTGAGCTAGGTTGGTTGTACCTACCTGATCAGAAGTAGTAACAAGCCTGATTAAAGACTGCCAACTGGCGGAGGAGTGTCAACTCATGTAACAATGTTTATGAGAAGATGCCCTCCGCCTTTTTGGTGGAAAAAAATACATCATTAACAGTAAATCAGTAAAAATCAGAAAATCAGGTTAAGATAATCAGAGAACAGAATATCTGTAACAAAATTACTGATTTTACTGATCTCTGTTTTCTTTTCCCGATATAACCGATATTCTGATTTACTTCTTTTGTGATCTCTTTTGATATATTTCGATTTGTTTACATTTATGACTAATTCTGATACTGTTTAACAATCTAAAATGAAGAACCTGCGCAAGGATCTGTTGGCTTTCTTTCGTCTCTGGTATTTTTATTTCTACAAAAGATTGCGGATTGCTTTTTTGCGGTTTGAAACCGGCAAAAATTCTTTGGTTGAAAAACTAATCTTTGGCCGGGGAAAGATGGTCCGGCCTTTTATTCACACCGGTATGGTTGGATTGGTCATTTTGGGTGTTCTTTTGGCGCCGATTGTCGCCTCGACTTTTCCCGGATTTGCCCAGGAGAATTGGCATGAAACCCCGCCGCCTTCGGCGGTTTTATCCGCCGTGACCACCGAGGATTCAGCCACGACTACCTTGATTTCTACCAAGCCTCGATCCGAAGTTGTTGATTATAAAGTTGAATCCGGCGACACCCTTTCTTTGATCGGCCAGAAATTCGGGATTTCCATTGACACGCTCCGCTGGGCTAATAATTTGGATACGATTTCGTCAATCAAGCCCGGCCAAACATTAAAGATTCTGCCGGTGACCGGCGTAGTTCATAAAGTGAAGAAAGGGGAGACGGTTTATTCAATTGCCAAATATTACAATACCGATACCCAGGGGATTGTTGATTTTCCTTTTAATACTTTTGCCGATGATGAAAATTTTACCTTAATTGCCGGTCAGGATTTAGTTGTTCCCGATGGGGTGATGCCGAAAGTAACGCTTTGGTCGCCAACCTATGTGGCGCAAAAAACCCCGAACGCCGGTTCAGTAACTGCGACCGGGTTATTTGTCTGGCCGGTATCGGGAACGATTTCCCAAAGATTCAGCTGGTATCACAAAGCGATTGATATTGCTAATAATAGCTATCCGCCGATTTTGGCCGCCGATTCCGGAGTGGTTTCGGTACCGCCGTATATGGCTGGAGGATATGGCAATTACGTGATGATTGATCACGGCAACGGTTTTGTCACTCTTTACGGCCACCTGTCAAAAATCCTGGTGACGAACGGCCAGACGGTCAAGCGGGGAGACCAAATCGGGATTGTCGGTTCATCCGGCCGGTCAACCGGTCCTCATCTTCATTTCGAAATCCGCCGCAACGGCGTCGGTGTTGATCCAATGGCATATTTGAAGTAAAATACTACCAGAAGACAGAGGATAGACGACGGATGACAGATTTCAGACAATACAGACTTGACAGATTTTTCTGTCTTCTGTTTTCTGTTATCCGACAGGGGCCGTTAGCACAGTTGGTAATGCGCCGCATTCGCATTGCGGAGATCGGCGGTTCGACTCCGCCACGGTCCACTTCACCGGATTAATTTATTTGATATACTAGTTATATGGCCGGAGAATTTGGGGATGTATTAGGTAACGTTCAAGATAAATTATCAGATTCTGGTTTAAAAAGAATCCCAGATATGGTTTTAACTGTTGTTACTGATGAATTAGAAATTGCACCGAAGAGAACACTTCAGAAAATTACTATTAAAAGATTACCCGAACAACGATTAAGTATTTCTATTGGAAATGAAGAGCAACTGGATCTTGGTACGATGTTGCCTAATGGTGTCGATTTCGTCGCCGGTAGTGATTTTATTTTTAATAAAGGACTGGGCAGATTAACCATCCCTACAGATAAAGAGTCTGTTTCTCGGGGGTTATGGTTTAGAATGTCTTTGGCTCACGAAATTGGCCACGGATTAGATAGTGAATATGATAAATTAGATTTACAAAGTCGGGAAGAGGGAGATTCTTTTGCAGTTCAGATCAGGAAAGAAAATGCACTTTTAAAAATGGAAGTTAATGCCTGGAATTCTGGAAAAGCGATCGCAGACATTATGGGTATTGATGAAATTAAAAAGGTTCAAATTTATAACCCCCATTACACAAGGTGTTGAAAATATTTCTGTTAAAGAATTACGAGAAAGGATTGACCAATTATATGAAGATAATAAAATATTTACTGCAATGGATGAACTTAAAAGAGTTGCTTCTAAATAGAACGATAAATAAATTTGACTAATTAGCCTAATTAGACTAATTTGGTAATATGGCTGGTTATGAAAGTCTTCTTGTTTATCGTTTAGCTGTTACAATTTTCGATTTTGGTAATATTTTTTGTCAAGAATTCTTAAAAGATTTAAAATATCGAAGAACAGTAGAACAAATGGAGCAGGCGAATCGTTCTGGAAAACAGAACATTGTTGAAGCTTCTCTCGAAAAGAGCATGGAAGGGAATATTAAATTAACTGGTGTTTCTCGGGCAAGCTACGGGGAACTAATGGAAGATTTTAAAGACGATCTTAGATTAAGAAACCTGCCGATTTGGGATAAAAATGATCCTCGAGTATTAAAAATTCGATCATTTAAGGAATCTGTAGAAAATCCTACTAATTTGACAAATTTGTCAAATTGGACCAATTTGGATTTTACTAATCCTGAGAATTTTGCTAATATGATGATCTGTCTAATTTATAAACAGAATTATCTTTTGGATCAGCTTTTACGCAGTCAGGAAGAAAAGTTTGTTAAAGAAGGTGGTTTCAGAGAAAACTTATTTAGAAAAAGAAGAGAATATTTAAAAAACAATTCGGGCCCGTAGTACACCGGTAATACGTCGCAATGGCATTGCGAAATAGGGAGTTCGATTCTCCCCGGGTCCACTTGAAATTTTCTGATGAAAATTTTAAGTGCAAGCACTTCTTTTTGCATTTGACTTAAAAGGTTGATATAATATTTCTTAGACCCAAGGAAATTACGGTGGTAGGTACCATTCGATACCTGCCTACCGTGTGCCGACTGGTACGCGGTGTTCACCATGACTCTGGTTAACCCAGGTGTTTTGGAAGAAACGAAAACCTGGGGAAATCAGATTGGAGGTGAATATATAAAATGGCTTTTGCAGATCAAAATTTAAAGTGCCGCGATTGCGGTGCTGACTTCGTTTGGACCGCTTCCGAGCAGGAATTCTATCAACAGAAAGGATTCACGAATGCTCCGGTGCGTTGTCCAGCCTGCAGGCAGGCAAAAAAGCAGGAAAGAATGACGGATCGAAAAATGTATCCGATCACTTGCGCGCAATGCGGCAAGACTGATGAGGTTCCTTTCGAACCGAGAGGCGATAGGCCGGTTCTTTGTAAGGATTGTTTCAAGAAAAGCAAAGAAACGGGTGGGCCTGCGGCAGCGTAATTTTCAAAACGACGTCGTTTTTGAAACCCAAAAAAGCCGAGCTCAGCTCGGTTTTTTGGTGGGATAACTAGTAGAATATCAGTTGATCAGTAAATCGGGGAAAGATGACTTGAGAACAGAATATCTGTAAGAGGGACTGATTTCGGATCCCTGTTTTACTTTACCCGATATTCTGATTTACTGATTTACTTGTTTCAAATTGATTTCAAATTTAAAATTGTAAATTAAAAAATTATCTTATGGAGTAGTAGTTGGAATCGGGGTTGGTTCTGCCGTTGGCACTGGACTGATGGCTGGTGCTGATTCGGTTGGCAGAGTTAACGGCGGCTTGATGCCGGTTGGCGCCGGTTGCGGCGGTTTTAAGGTTTCACTGGGTTTGACGCCTTCTTTTTTGGCAGTTTCGGCTAATTTCTTTTGTAAGGCTTCCAATTCATTTTGGGCTTTTTGATAATCCTGGGAATCAGTCGGAACAAGCGTTAAAGTTGTTTGCATTTCCGCGACCGCCTTATTAAATTTTGCTTGTTCTCGATAAGTAGCTGAAAGGTTGTAATGGGCGTTGGCAAAATTCGGTTTTAACTGAACCGCGATTTCAAATTGCCTTTGGGCATCATCCCAATTTTTTAAAGAGAAATAAACACCGCCTAAGGCTACTCGCAGGTTTGGGTTAAGCGGGTCAAGAGTTAAAGTTTGTTGATAAGAAGCCACCGTCCAGTTTTCCGCGTCTTGGGCAAAATTTATCAGTCCCCGATAAATGAGTGCTAAATTTTCCCAAGCAGTCACATTTTGGGGATCTAAAGAAACGGCTATTTTAGCCTCGCGGATTGCTTGCTGAATTAAGGTTGAGATATTCTGGCGATCCTGATCCGTCAAGTCTTTTTTACCGGCCAAGGCGTTAGCAAGCGCTAAATTGGTTTGCGAATAGGCGACGTGATAACTGAAACTGTATGGGGCTTGAGCAATGGCCTTAATTTGCCAATTATAAGTATCAAGACCGTTGTTTTGGGAATAAGCCACCAGCGATTTATGGAAATAATAATCGGCCAGCCAATTTTTGCCGAAAAGATATAAACCGCCCAGAGAAAAAATCAAAATCGGAATAAATAACAACCAGGGTAGAGGAGTGGATTTTTCTTCCAGTTCGGTCGCCGGGGATTCAACCGCTAAAACCGCCACTAATAAATATAAGGTAAATAGGAGAATGAAATTCGGCGGCAGAATCGCCAGCAAAACGAAAACCGCAACCAAGGCGGCTTTGTTTTTAAGCAGGGTTAATCCACCTTTAAACGATCGTTTGATCAACCAAAGAAACATGACCAGACCGAACAATCCGGTGGTGGTAAAGAGTTGAAAATACCAATTTGAAGAAATGCCAAAACGAATTGACCAAAGATTGGTATTGTTATAAGCCAAAGAATGGAAGCGGGTGAAAGCGGTAATGAAATTATCCGGACCGATTCCCCAAAACGGGGACTGCTTAAGAGTTTCGATGGCAATCACCCAACCTTCATTAATTGATAATAAAATTGGTCGGGAAAGGTATAGCTGGCGCAGGCCAAGCGCCAAAGCAGCGGTCATAATCAAAACCGATAATCCCGACAGGAGGAGCAGCGGTTTTTTAGTAGTTTTAATTTTAGACGCCAACAAAGAGACGCTGATAATTATTGCCGGAATTAAGATGGTGATCAAAGACAGAATTGCGCCGGTTGGGGTAAAATTGACGCTTTTGAGCCAATCGGTTAGCGGCAAGAAGCTGGTAAGTTTTAAAAATTCAGTTAGGCTGATCAATGCCAGTAAAGTAATGCTAACAATATAACAATATAACAACCCGTCTCCACTCGGCGGTCGAACCGAGGCGGATCCAGCAATGTCTTCCTTCCCAAAGTGATTAGTAATTAAAAAGAATAACAGAGTGAAGGCGATAATTGTTCCCGTTGAATTGACGGACAAAAGAGTTTCTAACTTATTTGGTGATATCGCTAGACTCGAGATAATAAATGCGGCGGCAATCCCCAGAATCGGTAAATCAAATACCGTGTGCCGGAAAGTAACGGTTTTATTAATAACCATTTTAACCATCCATAATAAGGTAAGGAAAATGACCGCAAAAACCAGCAGAACATTTTTATTAAATTCAAAAAAATCATAAGTAAGAGGAAGAAAGAATAAGGGAAGAATAAAGACCAGACCGGCAATCTTTAATAAAATTAGGCGATTAATAATTTTGGTTAATTTTTCAAGCATACAAATATATATGATTCCATAAAAAAAATATCAAGTCAAGACCCCAATTTTATTTTGAAAGATGCATTTTGTTTTCATAAAGTTTTCATTAATCAATTACCGCAAAGATGGCCAGAATAAATATCCGATCAGAAGATATCTAAATATAACAACACTGCGGTAATAAATCAATTACCGCAATGATGCATTAAGAGATAGTTGATTATATGCGTTGGTAAAATTAAGAGGTTAAGGTGAGGAAGTTGGTTTTAGAAAGGGTTATGGTTAGGATGAAGCAGTTAGTTTGGGTAAAGGTTAAGGGGAAGTGGTCCACCTGACCTTAACCGCCAGACTTAACTAACTGCCTAGCCCTTACCTTAACCAGTTCCAATTTGGCAAACAGAAAAACGTAGTGCTAGCAATAACTTTAGAGGTAAACGAGAGGATATTACTTCTCAAAGTATTCTTTGAGACGTTCTCCCGTCTTAAGAAGCTCCTTGGTATTTCGGTGAATCTTTTCCAAATTCTCTTTTTGAAATGGCGTTAGTTTTGAAATATCGGCTAATAAATTTGATGTTGAATCAAGGATTTCTTCCGCACGATTTCGGAAAGTCAGGTTAAGCCAGAGAAAAACATTCTCTTCTTCCTTACCCGATTCCTTTTCCAAAGCCGTTTTCTTACGGTTGATGGTCTTTATTCTTTCTTTGTCTTGCTGAACTTCCAAATACTCGTGGCCGAAATAGATTGCTATTGGGGTAATAATTACCAATCCGAGAATTTGGAGCAAGTCATTAAGGTTAATTACTTGCTGGAAAAAAATAACCGCAAAAAGCAAGGCTAAAGCCGATGTGATTAAAGGACCAAAGATTAAAGATAAGCCAAACAATAAAACATAAAGCAAGTAAAAAAGCGGGGAGCGCAAGCCGCCGGTTTGAAAAATTAAAAGTAAAGAGACGCTGGTAAAAATCAGGCCGTCAAGAATGGTCACCAAATTGATTTTTTTAAAGAACATTATCCGGCTTAAGAAATAAGCTAAAGTCAAAACACCAACCAATTGTATTGTCATTTGGGCAGACATGGTTTAATCATAGTTGGCGAGTAGGTATTTGTAAAGTCCATATCCTAATCGTCGAATCACTAATTGTTACGAATATACGAATTCGTATATTAGTTACAAATTCGTAATTCGTTGATAATTGATAAAACGATGAGATTCAATTAGAATTAGTCTATGGAAAAATATAATCCTTCAGAATTTGAATCCAAATGGGTTAAGGTCTGGGACGAGGCCGGAATTTACAAGGCAAAAGATTTTGATTCCAAGCCCAAGAAATACATTTTATTTGAGTTTCCATATCCTTCTGGAGAGCGTCTTCATGTTGGTCACGGCCGGAGTTATACCGCTTTGGACGCCATGGCCAGAAAATACCGGATGCAGGGATATAATGTTTTGCTGCCGATTGGTTGGGATGCTTTCGGTTTGCCGGCGGAAAATTACGCGATCAAAATGGGCGTCAATCCGGCAGTGACAACTAAGGAAAACGTTGCCAATGCCAAAGCCCAGGTAAAAAGTTGGGGAGTCTCAATCGATTGGGACAGAGAAATCAATACGACTGATCCAAAGTATTATAAATGGACTCAATGGATCTTTTTAAAGCTTCTGGAAAAAGGATTGGCATATCAATCCGAAGTCGCGGTCAACTGGTGTCCGTTTTGCAAGACAAACCTGGCTGATGAAGAGGTTTTAGCCGACGGAACTCACGAGCGCTGTAGTAATCAAACCGAGCGGCGGATGCAAAAACAATGGGTTTTAAAAATTACTGCGTATGCCGAACGTTTGCTTGAGGACTTAAAAACAGTTAATTACTTGCCCAAAATCCGGATTCAGCAGGAGAACTGGATTGGAAAAAGTGAAGGAGTTCACCTAAAATTCGAATTAAAGGGTCATCCTGAACGCAGTGAAGGATCTTCTCTTACTGTTTTTACCACAGCCATAGATACCGTTTTTGGCGCAACCTTTATGGTAATTGCGCCGGAATATGCCCAAAATTTGCATGAATTAATTCCCGCAAATTCCCAAAAAACCGTAACAGAATATATCAAAAATGCTCTTAAGAAATCAGAATTAGAAAGACAAACGCAAGATAAAACAAAGACAGGAGTTGATACCGGAATAAAAGTTATCAATCCATTGAGTGGTAAAGAGATACCTGTTTTTGTCGCGGATTATGTTTTAAGCAATTATGGAACCGGGGCGGTGATGGGAGTACCGGGACACGATACCCGGGATTTTGAATTTGCCCAAAAATACAGCTTGCCCGTAATTATAGTGATCAAGCCGGAAGAAAACGAAGTAATAGACTTTTGGGATTATAATAAAATCAAGGAATATCGCGGCAAATCAATCTTAATAAATTCTGGCAAATATGATGGGATGACTGCTAAAGAGGCAAAAGAAAAGCTGGTTAATGAACTTGTGGAAAAAGGAATTGGCGAAAAAACCGTTAATTTCCATTTGCGTGATTGGGTTTTTTCCCGCCAGCATTACTGGGGCGAACCAATACCGGTTCTTCATTGTCCGAAATGCGGTATTGTCCCGATTCCTGAAGATCAGTTGCCGGTTAAATTACCTTACGTTGAAAAATATCAGCCAACCGGAACCGGAGAATCGCCATTGGCCCAAATGACGGACTGGGTAAATACGACCTGCCCGAAATGCGGTGGTCCTGCCAAGAGAGAAACCGACACGATGCCAAACTGGGCCGGATCCAATTGGTACTTTCTCGGTTATTTAATTACGGGTCATCCTGAACGGAGTGAAGGATCTAGCAGCGGCGTTTCGGGACGTACCGTCTGGTACATCCCATCGCTAGATTCTTCGGTTTCGCCTCAGAATGACATCTTTAGTGAAAATAAAGACATATTTGAATACTGGATGCCGGTGGATTTGTATAACGGGGGAATGGAACACACCACTTTGCATTTATTGTATTCCAGATTTATTTATAAATTCTTATATGATATTGGTGTGGTTCCGACTTCCGAACCTTATGCCCGCCGGACATCTCACGGAATGGTTTTAGGGCCGAATGGCGAAAAGATGAGCAAGTCGCGGGGGAATGTGATTAATCCTGATGAAACAATTAAAGCTTATGGTTCCGATACCTTCAGGTTATACGAGTCTTTTATGGGGCCTTTTGATCAAACTATTGCCTGGAGTGAGGAAGGGGTTGAGGGTTGCTACCGGTTTTTGAGGCGAGTATGGGTATTAGCTTCGCAAGGGGACGCCTTGCGAAATCAAACCTCTCAATCTTTAAAAAGAGCTTTGGCGAAGACAATTAAAAAAGTGGGGGAGGATATAGATAAGATGAAGTTTAATACGGCCGTGGCCGCCATGATGGAGTTGGTGAATGCTTGGACTGCTGACAAAAACGGTTTGAGTAATGAGGATTTGAAAAAGTTTTTACTGATTTTAGCGCCATTTGCCCCGTTTATAACAGAGGAGCTCTGGCAGCGAGATGTTGAATCTTTGAATTCTGGAAATCTTGATGTCAAAAATTCCAACAGATGGTCTATCCATCAGCAGTCTTGGCCGAAGTTTGATCCGAAATTAATCGAGGATGAGGAAACGATAATCGTGATTCAGGTGAATGGAAAAGTGAGAAGCCAGATTCGAGCGGGAAGCAAGATGCGGGAGGCGAGAAGCGAGATAGAAGCGTTGGCAAAGTCTAATGACAGAGTGTTAAAATACCTTGAGGGAAAAGAAATTAAAAAAGTGATTTTTGTGCCTGGAAAACTGATAAACTTCGTGATCTAACGCGTCATTCTGAACGGAGTGAAGGATCTTCTTTAACAATTTAATTTTCAGCCCATCTTTATTCCGCCAAATTCTATTATTTACGTTTGTTACAGTTCAGTATACAAAAGTATACCGTACTGTAACTTGACAACGAAAATAAATAAGTTTAGAGTTTGGTTAATGCCTAGAGTTTCGAAAAAGCGAGAAGTAGACAAAGAAAAACAAAAGCTTTTTATTGATGATTTCTATTCCGCTGTCACTTCGCTTAAAGATAAAGATGAAGTTCGGGAATTCTTCGAAGATCTTTTAACCACAGAAGAAAAATTAATGCTAGCCAAGCGATTTCAGGCGGCAATGATGTTGAACTTGGATTATTTATGGGATGAAATTGACGAGAGAATAAAAGTGACTCGTTCAACAATTGCTGGGGTTTATCAGAATACTAAATTTGGATTTGGTGGTTTAGGAAGAGTGGCCGGAAGGATTGTTGAACTAAAGAAAAAGAAAAAAGCGGAGATCGTAAAACGATTTGAAAAAGTTCAAAAGGGGAATCTGGCTCCAACTCTGGTTCAGGCGGGAATAGGATTATTAATTCAGGAAAAAAGACGGTTAAGAAAGCAAAAATCCGTGACTTCATAGCCTTATTACAGTCTGGTATACTAAATATACTGTACCGTAATGAATGTAAAAGTATATGGTAGAGATAGAAGAAACAAAAGAAATTGATTTGAAACCCAATAGCAAAGATTCAGAGAAAGACCAGAAAGTAAATCTTTGGGGCGGGCTTGATGCCGCCTCAATTTTAGAAAAACATAAAATTCCTTTGGTAATAGGCCTATCGGGTTTAGTCTTAATCCTGGGCGGGATTTTTTTAATACTTAAATCCAATCAATCTGAAGATAAAATTGAAATTATTCCGGCCGGTTCGGAAACTACAACCAGTCAAAAAATTAAAGCGGATATTGAAGGGGCAGTGATTAAGCCGGGCGTGTATGAACTTGATTCTAGCAGCAGGGTTAACGATCTGCTAATTATGGCTGGTGGGCTTTCGGCGCAGGCTGATCGGGACTGGGTGCAGATGACTTTGAATCTGGCCCAGAAAGTGACGGACGGAACCAAGATTTTTATTCCGGATAAAAAAGAAGTGGGAAGCACTTCGACTTCGCTCAGTGTAAATGGGAAGGTGGAAGCTGGAAATGGGACGGTAAACGGACAGCAAACAACCACGTTGATAAACATTAACACCGCTTCGGCCACCGAACTGGATACGCTTTGGGGAGTAGGACCGGCAACCGCCCAAAAGATTATTGATAACCGGCCGTATCAATCAATTGATGATTTGGTTAATAAAAAAGTGGTGAACAAGAGCGTGTTTGAGAGAATTAAGGGCTTGATAACTGTTTATTAAAACTAAAGTCATTCGGAGGCGTAGCCGAAGAATCTAGTGAAAGATCCTTCGTTTCACTCAGGATGACACCCCAAAGAATGAGACACTTTGTCATCTTATTACTCCTATTGATATTGTTTTTCTGGCGGTTTTCAACGATTAAAACTCCAAATTACTCTAACGGAACACAAATAAGAATTACTGCCACTTTGAAAACAGCACCTCAAGTTTCCGGAGGGACCCAAAAATTTTCTCTGTCTGGCATCAAAATCACTACCTGGAAATATCCGGAATATCAATATGGAGACCGGTTGATTGTTTCAGGAGTTGTGAAGAATAATAGTTTAGAGATGCCTGGAATAGAGAAGCGGGAGGCGGGAAGCCCTTACAGGGTAAACGAGATGCGAGATGCGGGAAACGGGATATCAGATATTGGATATTTGATATTCGAGTTAAGAAATCAGATAGATAAAAAATTTCGGAAAAATTTACCGGAACCGGAGGCTAGTTTATTGTCCGGAATTACTCTGGGATTAAAATCAAATCTGCCAAAAGATTTTTATTACAACCTGCAAAAAACCGGAACCATGCATATTATCGTTGCCTCGGGGATGAATGTGGCGTTGGTTTCCGGAACAATCACGACTTTTTTATTGTGGTTTTTTTCCAGGAAAAAAGCGGTAATACTTTCAATTATTTTGATCTGGTTTTATGTAGAGTTAGCGGGTGGCGATGTTCCCGTGGTTCGGGCGGGGATAATGGGGTCGGTTGTCCTTCTGGCCCAATTTTTCGGCCGGGAACCGGATGTTCTTAATGCCCTGGGGGTTGCTGTGGCGATAATTGTTTTTATCAACCCTGCCAGCTTAAATGATATAGGCTTTCAATTGTCGTTTGCTGCGACCTTAGGTATCGTAATGCTTTCAAAAAAGTTGAGCAGTTTGCTCTCAAGACTGCCAGAAAGAGTTAGAAACGATCTTGGACAAACTTTATCAGCCCAACTTTTTACTTTACCGATCATGCTTTTAAACTTTGGTTATTATTCCTGGATTTCCGTTCCGGTTAATTTGCTGGTTGCCTGGCCATTGGTTTGGATATTAAGATTGGGATTAGTAGCGGGATTTGTCGGAATATTGTTTGCGCCCTTGGGTTATCTGATTTGCCTTTTTATATTGCCGTTGTTAAGCTATTTTGTTAGAGTGGTGGAGTTATTTGGAAAATAAAAAACTAGTAAACCAGAAAATCAGAAGATCGGGTTAAGTAAATCTGAGAGCAGAATATCAGCCGCTACTGATTCCCGCTCTCTGTTCTCTTGCTCTGATATACTGATTAACTGATAATCTTATATTATGGATTTTAAACTAAAATATTTCATTTCCAGCCTGACTTTACTATTGGTGCTTCTGGTTTGGGGGATTATTTCCTTTCCTGACCAAAAGCTTCATCTTATTTTTTGTGATGTGGGCCAAGGAGACGCGATTTTGGCGATAAAAGGGGACACGCAGATTCTAATTGATGGCGGTCCGAATGATAAAGTGCTGGGATGTTTATCTAAACATATACCCTTTTGGGACAGAACAATTGAAATGATAATTTCGACTCACCCGGACAGCGACCATCTGTCGGGACTGGTTTCTGTTATACAAAGATACAATGTGAGCCAGATATTGGCTAATTCATTGGTGACCAATACCGGGGTCTTTGGCAAATTCCGGTCCGAAGTGATAGCGAAAAAAATTCCGGTTTTCAGCCCGAAATCTGGGGATGAAATTAAGATTTCGAACCTGGATTTTAAAATTTTATTTCCGGAAGAAAAATTAGGGAACGAAACATTGTGGCACACTTCGGCTTCGCTCAGTGCAAGTGATTTGAAGGTATTGGGAATTTCCGCTTATACCGGGGAAATTAACGCCACCATGATCGTTTCCGAGCTGGAATACGGGAATTTTAAAGCTCTACTGACGGGAGATATTGGGGTTGACCAGGAAACCCTCCTTCGCTCCTCGGTTGACCTCGGAGCTACGGAAGGGCAAGGAGGCATTGATATTCTAAAAGTAGCGCATCACGGAAGTAAATATTCCAGTTCTCAAGAATTTCTGGACCTGATTCGGCCCAAACTGGCAATAATCTCCGTTGGTGCCAATAACAACTATGGTCATCCTACAAGCGAAGTGCTTGATCGTCTAAAAACCATCGGCGCCAAGATTTTGAGGACGGATATCAATGGAGAGATTGAAGTAATGACCAATGGTGTAGGATGGAAAGTAAAAAATAATTGACTATTGTGTTATTGAAAGCTTCAAGAAAACCAAGGGCTTTAGCCCGCGGATGAATTGAAGCTGACAAAACATCTTCCCTTAAAGGCAGAATACCCTGGACTTTATTGCAAAGCATCAAGCCTTGCTTATTCCAGGGAAGATGTTATACTTTTATATAGAATGTCACCGTCGTTAAAACAATTAAGGGGTAAGGATGGTTGGAATGTCCACCTGGAAGACGTTTGGTTTATCGGTTCCGGTAAGAGTGGAACAGAAGCTGGAGCAAAATATACTCTTTTAAATGCCAATCTGGATTCAGGAACAGTTAGGCTACGAGATCAAATGGACCAGACGGTAGAAATCCATCCTAATACAGATGCCTTCTTGAGAATGGAAAATATTAATCGTGGTCCTCGGGGTGGGGTAGAAAGACAAGGCGGGTAAGGATACACTAAGGATACTCTTGACGTATTATCAAACCCCTGAACTTCAAAAAGCCCCATAATATTTGATGTTTGTGCTATAATTTAGATATCTGAATTCGAAGGTACATTAACAACCTAGGACAAAAGCAACCAAAATCTGGAAAAAGGAGGAGAAAAATGGACGACGAAATCGACGTCTTTGATTCTTGGGGGAAATATCTTGGAAGGTTCATCTCCGCAGGTGGAGGGGGTACCGGATGCTTTTTTACGATTTTGCTCGTACTGCTTGCCTTCACGATTTTTCTTCCAATCTGGCTTTTTAAAAAGGGAATAGATCGCTGGAGGGAAGGAAAAAAGGAGGTTGCTCTTGCTTACTGGTCGGCATTACTGATCCTCATTGGACTTCTATCCTTTAACTACGTACACGACAGAGTTCAGGAGGCGAATGCAGACACTGCAAGACAGCAAGCGTATCAGCGAACAGAACAGCAAGCAAAACAAACAGAGCAGGTTCAACAGCAACACCTCCAAAAGGCTCGAGAAGCTGCAGAAAGAATTCCCCAAAATGTATCCATCGACGAAGTAGAAGTAACACGGTTGGATATAAAGTTCACTGTCACAAATCACGGAGAGTAGTATCCACTTAATATCTCCAATAACTGTCGCGAAAAGGTCGTAGCAAGGCTTCGGCTGGATCAAAAATGGGTAGATGAGACCTGCACAACGATATTAGGACCTCAATACGGTCTTCTTTCACCCAATTCCTCCGCACGATACACGCTAGGCCGAGTCGCTACCTATGGGATCGACATCCCTATAACAGCAATCTGTGTTCCTGCCTGGATTTGGCTCATGGACAAGGGAAAAGTATTGCCCGAGAAAAATCCACCATTTGTCTGCAAAGAACTCACAAAGCCCGCAGGGCAGCAAACAGCAATTCCTGCCCCGAGGGCAACAACTATCGTTAAGCCTGCCCCCGTGGCAACACCAATCGTTTACGTTGTTCAACCGGGAGATACGCTCGGGAAAATCGCCGCTCAATATAGAGTCTCAATCGGGTCGATTGCCAGGACTCAACAATATCCAAAATGTCGACTTGATCGTGGTTGGCCAGCGATTGACTATTCCGACACCATCTCCTTGAGTTTGTTATATCCGCCCCGGTTGGGTTTTAAGAAAGACGATTTTTGTCAATCTTTACTCACCCGGGGCGTTTTCGTTCTAAGTATACCCTTCCAGCTGAGGTTAAGAGATATCTTATAATGTTGACATTTGATAAAAACAGTGATTTAATATTATATGGTTTAACATATATAGACTGCTTTTCTGTCGTCTTAAAAATTGCTTTAAGAAGGGCAGGAAAGAATATTGCTCTTTAAAAGTCAAAGCAGGAAAAAGAAAGTTTGCTTGAGAGTAGCACTCTGGGTATTAGATTGCTAAGTGCTTAGAGAGTTGCTTTTCAAGCAAAGAAGGACAAAAGGAAAGGAGGAACAAATGACATTACAAGCATTGACATGCCCTCAGTGCGGTTCTCGAGATTTCGAAGATACGGCTTGGAATACCCGAAGATGTCAGCATTGCGGTACTGTCTCGAGGCTTTCGGATGATCGTCTCCGGCTTGAGATACTCGTATGGGCTTGTCCAAAATGTGGCTTCAACAACGAAAGAGAAGTTAGGTTTTGTGCCAAATGTGGGCAAGCTCTCCTGCGTAATTGCCCTGTTTGTGCCACTGAAACAAGGAGTGCCGCCGAGTTCTGTGAGAATTGCGGGGTCAATTTCGATGAGGTTCCCCTAATCGTTGAGTGGCTTCAGCACATCAAGGGGATACTAGGCCAATATGGAGCTTCCCCATCAATGGTAGGAACAATAGCGTAGGGCTCATTTCCAGCGGTCTTCGATACTCTGGTGAGACTAGTAGGAAGCCTGAAGATAAGGTTCTACCTAAGTCACTCTCCCTGCAGGGTTAAGAGTGCCAATACGCAAACGGGTGAAATCGTTGGCATGATGGGTTCCGCTTGGCAGATCAAGTGGCCAATAAGGGTGCTCATTCAATCTAACACCAGCAAGCACCGGGGTGTCGCTGTTATCTGCACCGGGCCTATTTTCGCGGCAAAGGCAGAGACACTTAGCATCGCACAGCAAATTCTTCAGGCCATATCTGCAGCGATGAAAACGATTCCAATAACCCACCTTATGTAGAGGTGTATGCCGAAGAGTGTTTCCTGCTTTGAGTTTGTTATATCCGCCCCGGGGGGTTAGAAAGACTAATAAGTCAATCTTATCCGCCGGGTTTTTGTTTTAAGCATAGATTTTGTATATCCTACTTGACAAAATAAGTATCTATTTTGTATACTATACCCATGGAATATATACCAAGGTTCGCGGAAACAAGATTGAGAAAAATGCTGGAAAGCCGAAAGGTGATTATGGTTTTGGGCGCTCGTCAGGTAGGTAAGACGACTTTAGTTAAACATGTTCTGGAAGGCAAAAATATCTTTTTTTTGAATTTGGATATTGAGGTTGAAAAACAAAGATTATTGGCCGCTTCTAATCTTTCACCAAAAGAGGCCATTTTAAGTCTGGGTGCACCCTCAATTTTAATTATTGACGAAGCTCAACGTTTATCTGAAACCGGCAGAATTATTAAAGGGTGGTATGATGCCGAAGTTGCCACAAAAATTATTTTATTAGGGTCTTCCAGCCTGAATTTATTAGATCAGTCGGCTGAAAGTTTGACTGGCCGCAACTTAAAACTTTTTTTAACTCCTTTACTTTTTGAGGAAATTATTTCAACCCAATCGTGGTATTCCATAATATTTTCCAAGGAACAAATAGAAAAAGATTTCCAACCCCAAATTAAAACGTTATTAATGCAAACAATGGTCTTCGGTAACTATCCGGAGGTTGTTACTAGCCCGAATAAAACCGAGCTTTTAACAAACTTAGTCTCCGATTATCTGCTAAAAGATATTTTACAGTCAGGTCTTCTTAAGAATCCTGATCTTATCAGAAGGCTGCTAATGCTTTTGGCTCATCAGGTTGGCAGCGAAGTTTCCGTGAATGAGTTAGCGGTAAATTTAGGAATATCAAGAGTGACAATTGAAAGTTATTTAGATTTATTAGAACGGACGTTTGTTATTTTTAGGTTGCCGGCATTTAGCACTAATGCGCGAAAAGAAATCGCTAAAAGTAAAAAAATATATTTCTGGGATTTGGGTATCCGCAATGCGATTCTTAACGAATTTAGCATTAATCCATTACGTTCTGATATTGGTAAATTATGGGAAAATTGGGTAATTGCCGAAATTGCCAAAAAGAATTTACAGGAAGGGGGAACAAAAAGTTTATATTTTTGGCGTTCCCGAGGCGGAGGAGAGGTTGATTTGGTAATCAAAGACGGAGAGAAAATTGCCGGTTACGAAATGAAATGGTCAGGAGGCAAGGCTGGTTCTCGTGTTTTTTCAGAGCTTTATAAAACACCAGTAAACATTATTGAGAGTTTTCACCCCCTCTTTTTTTAAATCAATCCGATTCACTTCTGATTCAAAAGTTGTTTTACCACTGTTGTTAATTTCGGATAATGGAAATAATTGTAAAGCTGGGTTTCCCAATCTTTATCTTTGATATTAATTGTTGGAAGGACGCCATTGCCTTCAATCGGTTGGCCGTCTTCTCTTAACGTTAAACTATGTACCAAAAAGATCGAGTATTTTTCAGATTGACCAGCCTCGCCGCTAGGCGGGTCTATTTGTTTGGTTAAAGGAAAAACTTTTTCAATTGTGCCCCAGCCCTTGGAAGGCGTGCCGACAACCACGCCGACGTTATACTTCTTGTGATCACCGCGGCCATCAACTCGGCAGTAGATTGTGTTTGGTTATTGATTAGAACCACCATTCTTTTGTATCTTATTAATCCCGGCATTCAGCCGATACGGGTTTTAAAATCTGTTTTTTCACCCTGATGAAAAAATTGATAAGCATATTGGTCAGGGCCAATGAAAGGACCAAGAAGGTAGGGAAGCAAGTCAACTGAACCGCCGATATTATTTTGTAAATCTAAAATTAAGACTGTTGGTCCACCAGGAATGTCATATTTCTTGGTGATCCGGTCCAATTCATCCAAAGTCGTTGGGGAAAATTTGGTTTGGTGAATGTATAAAAAGTCAGTTCCAATAAACCGGTAATCCATAGTCGGTTCAACTCCGGACTGATCATAGACTTGTTTGGCGCCAGCGTCCGATAAAGTTTTGTAAGCCTTTTCCACTTGAACCAATTCCTGCTGGGCTTCCGGTTTTTTTTCGTTATATGCTTGGGCGATGGCAGAGGAGCGGGCTTCTTTTGGAACGCCAAGAGTTTGATAATCATTGACCTCCGGATTAATATTGTTGACGTTGTTTGATAGAGATTGTTCTTGTTTTTGGGTATATAATCGGGAACGGTTAAAAGGTTTTAAATTAGAAAGAACCAGATCTGCCAGTTGAGTTGTAAATTCTTTTTTCTTGTCCTGATTAACATTTTTTAAATCTTTATCAAGCATTTTTTCAAAATCCTGTTTGGTTTTATAAGTTCCACCTAAAGGCTGGCCGGTTAATTTTTCTGTACCTAATTGAAAAAGATTAACTAATTGTTCATCGGACATTTTATCCCAATAATTGGTTTGAATGGTGGAATAAACTTCATTTAAAAATGCAGCATAAGGATTTGCGTTTTTGTTCTGGGCGTAGTCGAAGGAAAGATTCCTTTTTTGATATAAATCACGCCCCAACCAGCCGAGGCCAAAAACCAAGAGAATAAGGGGAATTAGGAAAAGCAGTTTTTTCATTGTTTAAAGATAGTATCAGAAATAACAAGCAATTAAAAGATTGTTTTTATGAGGGTAGTGAGGGTAGTGAAATAGATGAGGGAATGATATACTGGAATTATGGTAGAGGGAGAAACAAAACAGGCAGGCTATAAATATCTGTTGTTTCTGCCGGGAAGAGAATTACTGCGCTAAAGAGATCAAACATATTCCTCATGATCCCGAACTCGCGGCTAATCTTTTAATAATGCTTTTGTCAGCGGGCGAACTATCTTCTAGAAAAACAAACAGAATCCTTAAGAAAAAAGTTTGTTAAAGAAGGTGGCTTTCGGGAAAATCTTTTTAAGGAAAGAATGGCAGAAAAAAATAAAAAGATAGCGCCAAAATCAGAATTCTGCTATACTCCAGCCATGAACTCTATTACTCTTGATGATTTTACCAAATTAGATCTTCGTGTTGGCCAGATTGTTTCGGCTAAGAAACCCGAATGGAGTGAAAAACTGGTTAAACTTCAAGTTGACTTTGGGGAAATGGGAATTAAACAGGTATTCTCAAGGATTGCCAAATGGTATACCCCTGAAGATTTAGTTGGTAAACAAGCCGTATTTCTGGTTAATTTACCGCCAAGAATAATTCACGAAGAAAAATCAGAAGCGATGATCTTGACCGCTCAAAACAATGATTCATATAGTATCGTAATACCTCAAAAAGAGGCTACTAATGGAAGCAGGATATGCTAGTAAATTCGAAAATAATAGTAAATCAGTTAATCAGATTATCTGGAAAAGTAAAACAGAGATCGGTATATCGGTAAAATAACTGATTTCTGCTCTCTGATCTCTTTCCCTGGTATTCTGATTTACTGATATTCTATCTTTATGAAATCCGAATTACAAAAACTAATTTATAAAAACACAGGAAAAAAAGCAATTATTGAGCATCCAGTGGATATGGAACATGGTGATTATTCAACCAATGTAGCGTTGAAAACAAGAAGCGAGAAGTCCTTCGACTCTGCTCAAGGTAAACAAGAAGCGAGAAGCGGGAATCCAATGGAACTGGCGAATGAGATTGTCAACAAGATTCGATCTGCCGGAATGCCGGAATATATTTCTAAAATTGAAGTTGTTCAGCCCGGATTTATTAATTTTTGGTTGAGTCAGGAATATTTAGCAAACCAATTAGAAGGAGTGCTAAAGGATAAAGATGGATTCGGTAAGCTCACGATTGGTAAAGGGAAAACGGTGGTGATTGATTATTCTTCGCCCAACATCGCCAAGCCCTTTGGTATTGGCCATCTTCGGTCAACCGTGATTGGTCAGGCAATTTATAATCTGTATAATTTCTGCGGCTGGAAAACAATTGGGGATAATCATTTGGGCGATTGGGGGACGCAGTTTGGTAAATTAATTTACCAAATTCAAAATTCAAAAGTCAAAATTCCCTTACAGGGTAAACAAAATTTGACGATAGAAAAACTGGAAAAGCTTTATGTTGATTTCCATAAAAAGGTAGAAAAACATCCGGAAATCGAGGACGAAGCGAGAAAATATTTCCAGATGCTGGAAGCGGGAGATAAGGAAGTAAGACGGATATGGCAAGCCTGTGTTGATTTGTCTTTGAAGGAATTTAACCGGATATACGATTTGCTTGGAATAAAAATCGATTACGCTTTTGGCGAGAGTTTTTATGAAGATAAGATGGCCGAAGTAATTGTGGATGCCAAGCGGAAAAAGTTAGCAGTCGAGAGTCAAGGAGCGCTGATTATATCCTTTGATGAATTAAATATCCCGCCGGGAATTCTTTTAAAAAGTGACGGGGCAACGATGTATTTTACCCGCGATTTAGCCTGCGTTCTATACCGCCAGCGCAGATGGAATCCGGATTTATATATTTACGAAGTAGGTTCAGACCAGAAACTCCATTTTCAGCAGGTTTTTGCCGGTGCGGTAAAACTTCATTATGGAAAAATGAATCAGTTCGTTCATGTGGCGCATGGTCTGATACGGTTTCCGGAGGGAAAAATGAGTACCCGGGCGGGTAAGACCGTTCACCTTGATACGGTTTTGGATGAGGCGATTAAGCGGGCAACAAAGATTATTAAGAAATCTTCGACCGGCCGGGGAATGACGGTAAAACAACAGGAACAGATAGCCAAGGCAGTAGGAATCGGGGCAGTAAAGTATTTTGATTTAAAGCATCAGCCGGAAACCGATATTATTTATGATTGGGAAAAGATGTTCCAGCTGGAAGGGGATTCGGGACCTTATTTGCAGTATACCTTCGCTCGGACACGAAGTGTTCTTAATAAAATAAAAAATAAAATATTAAATATAAAAAATACAGATCAAATATTAAAAATAAAAAACACTCTCAATTCTGAAGAACTTGGATTATTACGAACGATTTACAGATTTCCTGAAGTTATTGAGTTAGCTGCCGAAAATTATTCTCCTAATCTTATCTGTAATTTCCTATTCGATCTGGCCCAAAAATATAATAATTTCTACAATATCCATCGGATACTTGGGAGCGGCGATTCGGAAGAATTCAGACTGGCCTTAACCGCAGCGACCGGGCAGGTTCTTAAAAACGGATTGAGTTTGCTGGGGATTGATACACCCGAACGAATGTGACTCTAAGTGTTATCTTGAAGAGAGTATTAGTTGATCAGAATATCAGGATAAGAAATCAGAGAGCAGGAAACAGTTATTACTGATATTCTGTTCTCAGATTTGCTTGACCCGATAATCTGATTTACCGATTTACTATTATATTTACAATGAAAAGAATCTTTTTATTATTTTTTTCGATAATTCTTGCTCTTACTCTACTGCTAAGCAGCAAGCTTTGTTTATCTCTAGCCCCTATTGTTTATGCCAAAGACTATTCTATTCTTTCAGCCGACTTTCAAGTTCAGCTTGATTCCGATGGATCTGCTGATGTAATCGAAAAGAGAACTTATAATTTTAACGGGAGCTATTCTTGGGTGGATGAATGGATTCCTCTAAAATCTCGGATCTCGGATATCGGATATTAGATTTTCAGCTTTGGGAAGGAAATCAGAAGTACCTTGAATCGGCGACAAATACACCGGGAACTTATCAAACCACAATCACGACTGATAAATTCTATGTCAAAATATATTATTCGGCATATAACGAATCAAAAACATTTATCCTAAAATACAAAATTTTAAATGCGATTACGGCTCAACAGGATATTGGTGAATTTTATTGGCAATTAATTGGGGATCAATGGGCGAAATCTACCGGCCAGGTGACCGCTGCTGTTTTATTGCCTGAACCAGCTCCAAACGATCAAATTTGGGCTTACGGACACGGTCCGCTTAACGGTCAGATTAAAATTGCCACCAATCAACAGATAAACTTTACGGCAGCTAATCTGCCGGCCTACAAGTTTTTTGAGGTCAGAGTTTTGTTTCCAAAAGCACAACTTTCTTCTGTAACAGCAATCAGCGACAAAACTCTGGCACAAATTATGGCTGAAGAAAAAGGATTCGGTGAGCAGACTGATAAAGCAAAAAAACCAGGACCAATAAATTGGTTTTTGGTGATTTTACTTTCTTTACCCCTGGTTGGCTTGATTCTTTTTGGTTTGAAGCAAATTATATATTGGTCGATGCAATGGTATAAAGTCGGCCGGGATAATCCCTTGCCAGAGGTTAATTTAGCTGGTACTCTTCACGAACCGCCTTCGGATCTGGATCCCTCTTTGGTTGAAGCCTTGATGAATGGTAATCTAAAGCCAACGGGCAAGTCGATAGTGGCAACCGTTCTTAGTCTTTGCCGGAAAAAAGCCGTTAAAATTGAAACTCAATCTCGAGAGGCGCTGTTGGGAATTTTTAACCGCGGTCCGGAGAGTTTTTTGACATTAATTAATAAAGAAGGATTATCAGTTCGAGAAACAAAGCTGGTGAATTTTCTTTTTCGAGGGAACGATAGGACCATTGGTTTTAGTGAAATTAAGGATTACGGGAGAGAACATCCATATACAACCCGATCGTTTTGGGAGGATTGGCAAAATACTGCGGCCGAAGAGTTGATAGACGACGGAATTATGGATAAAACCGCTCATATAAGGGAAATTTAGAATTAGCATCTTGGCGGGCTTTCAAAAAGTATTTGACTGATTACAGCGTAACTAAAAATTATCCTTTGGATTCAGTTATTTTGTGGGAAAAATATTTGGTTTACGGGGCGGCTCTAGGGATTTCTTTAAAAGCCTTATCGCAGTTGCCAATAGATTATTCTAAAGCGCAATCCTCAGGATCTGGTCTGCTTATCTATTCTTATGGGACACAAGGTTCAACCCTGTCAAACGTCTCTTCGCTTTCCAGTCTTTCTACTTCTCTCTCCTCACTTTCCACTTCCTTTTCTTCCTACGGCGCCCACGGGGTTGGTGGGTCTGGCGGTTTTTCCGGAGGCGGAGGAGGAGCAGGATAACGAAAGTCAAAAATCAAAAGGCAAAATGCAAAAGTTCAATTCAAAAGTAAAAATTAAATCACTTTTGACTTTTTACTTTTGAATTTATTATGGTAGAATACTCTTCATGGACAAATATAACCTTACCAAATTATCCAACGGTCTCCGTCTTCTGACGATTCCCATGCCTTCGGTTCAGTCCGTCACAGTAATGGTGATGGTTAATACCGGATCAAGAAATGAAACTAAAGAGATTAACGGTTTGTCTCATTTTTTAGAGCACATGGCTTTTAAGGGAACCAATAAAAGACCGAATTCTTTGTTGATTTCTTCGGAAATTGAAGGCGTTGGCGGCGATTTCAACGCTTATACCAGCAAACACACTATCGCTTATCATGTCAAGCTGGCCGTTGTTCATTTTGAGCTGGCGGTTGATATCCTGTCTGATATTTTGCAGAATTCCAAACTTGGGGAAAAAGAAATTGAAAGGGAAAAGGGGGTCATTATTGAAGAAATTAATATGTATGAGGATTTACCAATGCGCCGGGTGCAGGAATTATTTGAACAATTACTTTACAAGGGTTCTGCCCTTGGTTTTGATATTGCCGGCAACCGGGAGACAGTGACCGGTTTGAAACGCCAGGATTTTGTTGATTATCTGGATAAGTATTATTTCCCGGCCAATATGGTGGTGGTGGTGGCCGGCGGAGTGGCTGAAGTTCCAGCAAAGAAATTGATAACAAAATATTTCAATAACAACCAAAAGGTTGGACAGTTAACCAAACCCAATGACAAATTCATTCAAACTAAGCCTGAATTGTTAATTAAACCCAAAAAGACCGACCAAGCCCATTTAGTCATTGGCGTCCGCGGTCATGCCATGGGTCATCCGGACCGGTATACGGAATCAATTTTGGATACAATTTTGGGTGGAGGAATGTCATCCCGTTTGTTTATTGCTATTCGGGAAAGAAGGGGATTGGCTTATTATGTCCGGACCGAGTCGGATCATTTTATTGACAATGGATACCTGGCAACTCGAGCCGGCGTTGATTTAAAGCGGTTAGATGAGGCGATAAAGGTGATCTTGGAAGAGTATCACAAAATTGCCAGCCCGAAACACGGAATTACGGTCAAAGAATTAACCAAAGCCAAAGAATGCATCAAAGGTTCTTTAATTTTGGAAATGGAGAATTCGCGGGAAGTAGCGGGTTTTTACGGCTTTCAGGAATTGCTGGAAGAAAAAATCAGAACCCCGAAAGAGATTTTTAAGGGGATTGATAAAGTGACAGTGGAAGATGTTAACCGGGTAGCAAAAGAATTTTTTGTACCGGAGAGATTGAATTTGACACTGATAAGCCCTTTTGAAGATAAAGAAAGATTTGAGAAACTGCTTATGGTTTAGAATGATTTAGGTTATGGTTAGGGTGAAGCAGTTGGTTTAGGTAAGAGTTAAGGGAAAGTGGACTACCTAACCCTTACCCATAGCCGATTATTATATTCCTAATTCTTTTGCTACCGCCGGATTTAATTGGGTAGTAAAAAGAGTTTTTAATTCCGTAGGGGCGACCCATTTCACTTCTTCCACTTCCCATTGCTCGGCCGGATTAGTCACTGGTTTTTCTTCTGCTAAATGACAAAGATGGTAGACCAAAATAATATGGAATTCCTGGGGAACTCTCATTGAGATTTCTCGATCAGAAACAACTTTGTAGCCGGTTTCATCGAGAACTTCTTTTTCAACACATTCTTTCCGTGATTCGTTAGTATGCTGTTTGCCTCCGGGGAAAGCCCATTCCAGAAGTTTTCCGTTGGCACCAATTTCTTTTTTTACCCTTTTAATCACCAAAACTTCACCTTCGGAATTTAAGGTAACCGCCAAATTAATAAAGCTCGGCGATTCCTGAATCGCCGGCGCTTTGAAATCAGCTTTACAAGCTTTGCTTATGAAACTGGCTGATTCTTGCGGTTGTTCTGGCATATATTGTTATATTGCTAGAATGTTTTGGTCGGGGACAGCAGACTTGAACTGCTGACCTCACGGTCCCGAACCGTGCGCTCTACCAACTGAGCTAGTCCCCGGTGCCATATTTTTCAAGTACGAACGCTGCGTGCTACCGATGCACCACACTCCGAAATTTTGTTTACTACCGCTGCGCCACTCTCCGAAAACCAAGTTCTATTTTACTTCTAAAACTGGTAAAATACAATAAATGAAATCATTAGAGTTTCCTCTATTTAGAACAAAATCTCCTGCAGGATCGCCGATTTTTGATTTAAGCGACCCGGCTGAGCGGAAGAAATATTTTGAATTTAAGGCCGGTCCGGAAATTGCTAAACTGAAAAAATATTTAGCTGATGGAAATACTTTTTTAGCCTATTTGCTTGGTAAGAAAAATGCCGGTAAAGAAATTCATGACCAAAAGAAAAAAGAAGAATTGCTGGAATATTTAAGAAAAGACTATCGCGGCTATCTTGATTTGGATCAAATAATCGAAGCCCAGGTTAATCGCACTCAAGGAGCCTTACTGCCAACCGAATTTATTTTAAGCATGATAAAAAGAAAAATCTCGCAGGTTGGAACAAAAGCAATTTTCTTGGATGGTTTTCCCCGAAATATGGATCAGGTTTCTTATTCTTTATTTTTTCGAGAGTTAATCGGCCACCGCGACGATCCGGATATTATGGTTTTAATTGATTTACCCCAAGCAGTAGTGGTTTGCCCCATTTGCCACACGCCCAGAAGCACAAAATTGGCTATCACAAAACAGATCGAATATGATCAAAATACTCAAAAGTTCTACCTAATCTGTGAGGATCCAAACTGCAAAGGCGCCAGAATGGTGGGTAAACCCGGTAAGGCCTTTAGTTTGTATGGAATTCCCAAGATCCTGCTTAATAATTTTTTGCCTTTGGAAAAAGCGAAAGAGTTTGTTGATGATTATGAAATCACGCCTGAATATATTTTAAGCTGGGATGAGAAAGGTAAGAGGGTAAAAGTTGGGACGAAGCCCTGGATTATTAAGGATGATAAAGAGAGGGATTCTGTCAGTTTGCTCCCAGCTCCGGTGCTTGTTTCATTAATTAAACAACTGGTTGATATTCTGTAAAAAAACAACCCGGAAGACGGACAGAGATTCTTCCGGGCTTTGCGAAACTAAAAACCAATTCTTCTTTTTGACGCATCGTCTTAGGTCAAGCAGGGGTTACATGTTGCCATTGGGTTGCCTCCTTTACAATCCGGACAAGTTGTCGTCAAGTAAGTTGCGCGATTGAACCTTTTTATGACACCTGGGGCAGACGTGCAGGACTTGGTGACAATGTTTGCCGAGCATGTGGTCCAGATACTCTTTTTATCCGACTACGATTTTAAAATTGCAAACTAAAACACATTATATCATATTATTTTTTTGGCCTTGATATATAAAAGAATAATTAAAATTCCGGTAAAACCACCGGTTAGGGCGCCCGCCAAATTCAAAACATTAATGAAGTCCGGATTTTCCAATAAAAATAGTAGTAATGGGGGAAGAACTGCTAAAACAAAAGCCAGCGGTTTGGATAAGCCAAAATCCCATTGCCAAACTTTTCGTAAAATATAACCCAAGGATAGAAAAGCGGTGGTCATGATGATAATACCCATAAACGCTCCTAACTTGACTGCCCAAATTGGCAAAAAGACTAAAAGACCGCTAATTGCATCCGTGCTGGTTAGCTTGCCGCAAACACCAATGACAATTAAAGAAAAAATGAGATAAATAATTATTGGAATGCTGGTGCCAAGAAAAATCGCTTTTTTGATCAGCGGCGGGGAATCATGTAAAGTTTTTACTGCTTCAGGAAGAGCCACATCACTCATGAGGGCGAATAGGAAGATACCGTAGGGGAAGAAAAAAGTGGGAAGGGTGAAGCTGGAAGCCCTTACAGGGTAAACGAGAGGCTGGAAGTTGGAAAGCGCGAGATGAGGAAGACTTATAAGACTGATAAGTCCTATCAGACTTATGGTTAGCCCTAAGAGGATAATTCCAAAAACAGAAACAATCCGGTAGCCTAAAAAAATGATGGTTGAAACAATGATAAAAAACAATAAACTAAATAGCACTGGATAAGGTTGATTGCTGATTAAGGCGATAAATTGGCCGGATTTGATGGTGTAAGCTAATAAGGCGCCATAGATTCCGGTAAAAAGGCTGACAATAGCTAGAGTTTTTCCGATTTTGCCAAGATAAATTTCGCCATAGCCGGCCAGCTGGTGTTCCCCTGAAGTTTTCAAAATCACTTCCAGATAAAGGCGATGAAGAACATAAACAAAGGTTCCTACAATTAAGAGATCTAAAATTCCAACAAGAATTCCATTTTGGTTGATGGCAAAAGGAACTGCGTAAATCCCGGCACCAATAGTGGTGGTAATAATAATAGTGGTAGCACGAAGGAGTTTGAAATTCATTGCTAAATTGTTATATTGTTATGTTGTGTCCCTGCCCAGAGTCGAACTGGGAATCTTCTCGTTAGGAGTGAGATGCTCTATCCAGTTGAGCTACAGGGACATAGTTCATTTTAACATAATAAACTAAATTCGAATATCGAAACAAAGTCATCCTGACACTGAGCGAAAGCGAAGGTGGAAGGATCTAGAAGCGTTTTACGCTTCGCCCGCCTTGCCCGCTTCGCAGCGAGGCAAGCCGCGAGGCAGGCTAGATTCTTCGTCTTCGGCTCGGAATGACAGTTTTGGTTTCGTGCTTCGGATTTAGAATTTGCTTTTTGCCCTCTAGTATGGTATAAAAAATCCACTTCCAAAGTTACTTGGTGTTCTTTGGTGTAGTTTGACATATTTTAATATAATATGTAATGCTCTTTAGAGCCAGATTTCAGGATGACGCCTTACTTCAGGCTTACCGCATACAGATTTGCCGGTGCTTTTGGGTCCGAAGAAATAGTGGTTAAAACTAACAATCGGTTTCCTGAAGGAAAGGAAAAAGCATTTAAGTCCACGAAAGGAGTATTGTAAACCACGGTTTGATTGGTTCCGTCATATTCCATAATGGTGACTTTGTTTTTTTCCACCAGAATTAAATGTCGGGAAGTTGGAAACCATGATAGGGTAAAAGGGCGAGAGAGCGAGAGAGCAAGAGGGAAATTCTTATCCTCTTTTATATCATAAACATATGTATGATCTGGTTTAATGGTTCTTTCCTGCTTTTGAGTGGAAGCGCCATTAATGGCGGGAATCAGATTGTCGGGAATTTGCGCCGAGGCGGTGGCGGTATATAAAATTTTCGTTTCATCCGGGGAAAAAGAAAGATCCCTGGTTTTATTTTCAATAATATCAGCTAATTCCGGCACCAATTTTTCCATTTGTTGATCTTTCCGGATTTTCTGTTCACTGGTCCATTGTAAATTAAGAGAGAAGAGATCCTGACTGATATCTTTTAAGGCAATTTCGTCGGTGAGGGTATTGCTGTCCAGTGAAAAATTTTCCTTGATTTTTCCGGTTGTAAAGGTCAAAAGAATCTGTTTAGAATCCGGAGTCCATTGATAAGAGGCCGCGGTTAAATCCCGGCCGCGCAGAGAACCAACAAAAATCTGCCTTGATTCGCGGTTAATGCCAAAGGGAAAATCATTCAAATCCAGAACCCAAATTCCGGCCGGTTTGGTTGTCGTTTGGTAAACAACCTTGGATAAATCCGGGGAAATCACGGGTTTTTCCGCGCCGTTAAAAGTGAGCGCTTTCAAATCCGGCAAAATTGGAAAGAGCAAAGCGTTGGTTTGGACAACGAGTTCTTTTTCCAGTTTTAAGGTTTTGCTCCAGGGGAGATAGCCGGCTTTTTTAATTTCGACTTTATATTCGCGGGGCGTGAGAGAGATGGTAGAGTTGGTGGCGCCTTTTAAAAGGCCGTTAATCCAGATTTTAGCCCCATCGGGGTTTGAGGTGGCAACCAGTAAGCCCGTCGGTTGAAATGACATATTTTCCAGATCTAGTTTGTATCCTTTTGCTATCTTAATAACCAGATAAGTAGTAACTAGAATAGAAGCCACGACCAGGAAAAAGAAGATATTTCGTTTATGGGTCATATTGAATCTAAGTATAGCACAGTTAGGGATTGAGAGAAATACTGGCAAGAGATATAATAAATTCGAAACTCGAATATCGAATTTAATAGATTATCAGTTGATCGGTATATCTTGTTAAGAAATCCGAGATCAGAATATCAGAAATAATAACTGTTTACTGTTCTCTGTTTTACTTAACCTGATTTTTCTGATTTACTGATTTACTATTATTTTCGGATTTCGAATTTCGATATTCG
>Ga0066637_10000218_pt1 | contig 34803 bp, 30 predicted proteins | sample CryGeyCG2014_020_FD_62737 | JGI IMG/M metagenome (GOLD analysis project Ga0066637, IMG submission 62737) | Groundwater microbial communities from aquifer - Crystal Geyser CG08_land_8/20/14_0.20 | ecosystem: Environmental > Aquatic > Deep subsurface > Groundwater | place: USA: Utah: Grand County...
CGCAGAACACATACCCAACGTTTCTTTGGCGCTGAACTTCCGACCTGATCACGCCTTCAATATGTTTGCCGTTAAAATCCAAAATCTCCTGAAATTCATCAAACACAATAACTATTTTTTTTCCTTTCTTTTCGCTGATCTTTCCGGGCAATTCATATATTTCTGACTCGATGTTCTCTATACCTTGGGGTGACCGTCCCAGACCAAATGAGAAAAATGGTTTTCCCTCTTCATCAAGCCTTATTTCCGGTCTCAATTGAGGCAGGAGCTGCTTTATGAAATCAAGCGCCTTTTCAAGCGGTCCTTCATGTTTCATCAGACAGTTCAGGTATCTTTCCAGTAATTTATCGTAGGAAGAAAATTTTTCCAGGTCGAGATACACGGTTATTATTCCCTGCTTTTCCAGTTGTTCCAGAACTGTGGCAACAAGAGAAGATTTTCCCATCTTGCGTGAAGATATCAAGAAAACCTTCTGGGAGCTTAACAAATCTATTTTGAGCCTTTCAACCTCTTGTTCTCTATCCCAAAAGTATTCGCCTGTTACTCTTTCGCCATAAATAAAAGGATTTTCCATATAACCCCCATTACACATTTTTGTATTACACAAAATAGTATAACACAAAATTGTGTAATTGTCAAGTAAAACAGTATATATTACACTTTTTAGTGTAACACCATTTAGTGTAACACAAAAAAGTGTAATGAGCAATTCCCTGAATTAACAATACTTAGTCCCGATAAATCGGGACCGCTACATATATTGCAGAATCCCAAAGGGATCCCTTCGGGATAAGCTACTTCCCTTATCCACTCCTTACACTGATCCCTAACCTCTTGTCCCTATTTTTTAAAGCGTAACCAGCATTCCCACAGATAGGCCCAGAAGAGCCAGGACCGTTACCCAGGAAACAATGTTGAAGAACCGCGAGTTGATATAGCCGCCCATCAGCTCCCTTTTATTTATGAGCAGCAGCATGAAAATAAGCACGAAGGGCAGAAGTATCCCGTTTATGACCTGAGAAATATACATCGCCTTTATGAGCGGGAATTTCGGCAGCAGCACAAGCCCCGCGGAAAAAACTATGGTGCCGGTGTAAATGGAATAGAAATGCGGGGCTTCCCGGAATTTTTTATTCACGCCTGACTCCCACCCGAATGCCTCGCAGATGAAGTAAGCTGTGGAAAGGGGCAGGATCGATGCCGCGAAAAGCGAGGCGTTCAGAAGCCCGAAAGCGAACAGGGAGGCACAGTATTTTCCCGCGAGAGGGGCAAGCGCCATCGCCGCGTCCTTCGCGGTTTCAACGTGTATTCCGGCCTTGAATATCGTTGCTGCGCAGGCAACAATAATAAAGAACGCCACGAAATTCACCACAAAGCTCCCGACGACCACGTCGGCCCGCGAATACTTGTAATTTTCAAGGGAAACACCTTTTTCCACTACCGATGCCTGCAAATAGAACTGCATCCAGGGAGCTATCGTGGTGCCGACAAGGCCCATGAGCATGGTAAGGTATGCGAACGACCTGAACTGGAAAGCCGGCTTGAAAGTCTGGGGGATGACCTCTGCCCAGTCCGGTTTTGCCAGGAAACCGGAAAAAATATAGGTTATGTAGAACACACACGCCACAAGGAAAACCTTCTCAACCGATTTATAAGTGCCCTTTACCACAAGCAGCCACACCGCCATAGCGCAAAGCGGCACGGACAGGAATTTGCTTACGCCGAATATCTCGCAACTTGCCGCGATGCCCGCAAACTCCGAGATCGTGTTGCCGAGATTCACGAAGAAAAGCGCGGTCATCATTAAGAATGTTATCTTCACGCCGTAGTTTTCCCGTATCAGGTCTGCAAGCCCCTTCCCGGTCACCACCCCCATCCTCGCGCACATCTCCTGAACTATTATAAGAACCAGGGTTATGGGTATCAGCGACCACAAAAGGGTGTAGCCGAAATTCGCTCCCGCAAGCGAGTATGTGGTTATGCCGCCCGCGTCGTTATCCACGTTGGAAGTGATTATGCCCGGCCCCAGCACTGCCAGGAAAGCCAGCATTCCGATCCACCACTTATTCTTCATACAGAATCCTTAGTTATGAGTTATGAATTATGAGTTATGAATCAACAACAAGGTATTAATTTAAATATAATTCCATGCATCTGACTCATAATTCATCATTCATAATTCATAATTGTATTATAATTTAGGCTTGCGCGCGCGTTTCTTGTACGCCTTCTGGATTATGTGACCCAGTATGTCGTCAACGGTTATTATGCCGTGGATCACCGCTTCTCCGTTCACAACCGGTATTGCCAGCAGGCCGTATTTATCAAAAAGGAACGCAACCTTGCGCGCGGTGTCAGTCAAATGCACGCGCACCGGCCTTTTTATCATGATCTCACTTATGAGTTTCTGCGGCTGGGCAAAAAGCAGGTGCCGGAACGTGGTCATCCCGATAAGATGGCGCGCGTCATCAACGATGTAACCGTAATATATCGTTTCAGCCTTCCCGGTCATACCCTTGATGCGGTTTATAGCTTCCTCAACGGTGATATTTTCCGGCAGGGTTATGAATTCGGTTGTCATCAGCCCGCCCGCTGAATGCGCCTCGTGCCCCAGCAGTGCCGCGAGTTTTTTCGCCTTGTCGCTTTCCATAACGTTGAAAAGGCTGTCTGTCTGCCTGTCGGAAAACTCTCCCAGCAGGTCAGCCGCGTTGTCAGGAGGCATCAGGTTGAGTATATCGGCTATGGATTTGGGATCCATGTCCTCCACCAGGCTTTTCTGGACCCCGGCCTCCAGCCCGAGAAGCGCCTTGACCTTCATTTTAATGTCGAGCGACCTGAACAAAGCGACGCGCTCGTAAACGTCCAGGCCAAGTATTATGTCTCCCAGTTCAGCAGGCGGTATGCTCGAGAGTTGTTCCTGGCTTACGCTCAAAGTTATCATTCCCTTTATCGGGTGGATGGCAAGGGGCTGGACGTATTTCCAGGATATGAACATATCGTTTTCAAGGTATTTCGCGTCCGGCCTGAAAAACCGTATAATATTGTCCACCGCGAGCTCAAGGTCAAGGCGCCTTAACAGGCCGCGCATCCCTATGTCAACGTGGGCTATGTGCAGGTTATTCTCAGCCCTGAGCAGGTGAATGTCGTTAACGCGCACAACCTTGCGGTTCAGCGTGTCTACGATCTGCTTGTCAAGGATGTCCCTGCGCAGGGACATACCGTTTTCAGCCTGGTAGAAATCCTTAAAAACCAGGTCCTGCGCTTCAGTAATAAGGCAGCACTCATCCGTTGTCTGTATCTTTTCCCAGGGGAAAACCGCGTAGGATCTCCTGATCACCCCTGTTGATACCACTACCGAAATGACCCGGGGGAACATTTCCTTCTGGTCGACTATAAGGTCAAAGATCCTGCCCAGGGGTTTGCCGGTTTTGCTCAGCAGGAACTGCCTTGTCAACTCGGTGAAAAATACGAAAACTTTTGACGCCAGCATTATTTCCTCGTTCCACTCGAAAATATGATTTCAGTGATTTCTTGAAAATGATTACAGTGATTATTGAAATATACCGAGATTAACAAATCCTGATTTTGGTCCTTTCTTAAAATAATCACCGTAATCTCAGTTAGAATCACTGTAATCACACGACATCATTTGCAAAACTTTCAAGTATATCGACGTCATACGCCAGGTCCAGGACCGTGTACCTTCCCCGGATTTCCCTTGCGTGAAGTATCGCGCTGCGGAATACCGCTCTTGTAATCGCGAGTTTTGTGAACGAAACAGGGGCTCCTGATCGCCTGAGGGTTTTTTCAAGCACTTTGCTTGGGACCAGGTTTTTCCTGATCATATCTTTGATCTTCCCCCAGTTCTTCAGGATAAACAACAGCTCCTTTTCTTTCTTGTCCGGAGGCAGGTACTTTGTCATAAATTCCCGGTATACTTCCCCGGCCATTTTCTTTCCGTAGCGGCTCATGAATTCTTTTTTAGTCTGCCTGTCTCCGGCGTAATGCTTCTTTAACTGTGGTAATCTGCGTAAATCAGTGTCTAATTTAAGCAGTTTCTCGTACAGCTTCGCGCTCAATACTGTCGTCACGCCCACCTGCCGGCCGTGGAGGTTCATGTCTTTTCCCTTCGAAGAATTGGACATGTCAAGGAAGTGGGAGATCAGGTGCTCCCCGCCTGAAGCCGGGGCGGACGAACCCGCGATCACCATTGACACCCCGGCAAGGTTAAGCGCTTCAAACAATCCTTTTATCGCCGCAGGGTCCCTGCCCGCGGCCTTTTTCGCGTTCCCTGTGTAAAAACCCATCACGCCTGCCATCATCTTTCCGGGCAGGGGGCAGAAATACTCTTTTTTTATGAAACGGGACACGGCCCAGTCGATGTTACAGACCGATTTTGAGATCCCGTCGCCGATGCCCGCCTGTATCATATCCTCCGGCGCGTTGCGCAGGATGTCCAGGTCCGCGATCACCGCGGCAGGCGGTATAGCGGCAAGCGTTTTCTTTGTGCCCTTGTATGAAAGCGCGGCTATCGGAGAAGGATACCCGTTCATGGATGGGGCTGTGGGATACGAGATATACGGTATCTTTGCGATCGTTGCCGCGTATTTTACAAGGTCGTTTATAGTGCCTGAGCCGCACGCAACCGCGAAATGGAAGTCCTTCAGTTCAGAACCGAGTTTCTCCGCAAGTTCTTTTTCCGCCTTCAGTTTCTTTCTGCCTGCCGGGAATAATCGGACTTTCACGTTCAGCCCGTTCTCGGCAAGGCATTCTCCCACAGCCTGGCCCGCGACCGCGAAGGTGTTCGTATCCGCGACAACGGCAACGTCAGGCCCGGGCATTTCGGCGAATATGAACCTGAGCAGGCGCTCTTTCGCGTTTGCGCCGCAGTAAATTTCCTTTGTGGGCACGCGGTGCGTTCTGCCGCACCCGCACTTCCATTCTTTCCCCAGCAGTTCTTTTAGTGTGTCTTTCATTGCTTGTTTAGTTATCCGTTGTGAGTTGTGGGTTGTGGGTTAACTGACAACTCTCAACCGACAACTGACAACTGATCATTTAAGGAGCTCCGCTGTCTGCTTCTTTCTGCCGGTCAAGTATTCGTATTTCAGGAACCTCGGCACCTTTTCCGCGCTGAACCAGAAATACGTTTTCAATTTTGCCGACATCTGGGGCAGAAGGGCGTCAGGCTCCATCTCAAGCTTGTGCGCCATGAATTTTCCGGCAGGCACGGTTATTTCTTCCCTGCCCACATACCTTACCTTGACAGAGCAGCGGTTCCCAAGCGGCATGACAAGGTCCACGTCTGTCACTTTAGGATTTAAAAAATTATAACCCCTGAAAAGCCAGAACAAAGAACGCTGGTCGTATGTCAGGACCGTAACATAAACGCGCTTGCGCTCTCTTTTTTTCCATCCCCTGTACTGTATCTCACCGATACTGCCGCTGTATTTCGCCTCGGCAACGACCTCGGTATTCCCGGTCACTGTCACCGAAATAGGTTTCATTGTCACAGATTCCATCGTAATGACGGTGCTGAACCTGCGGCCAGCGGGCCTTGAGGTAACGACCATAACGGTCCTGCCGTTCCTGTCCTTGACATATTTGCTGGAATCGGTCATCACGACCGAATCTTTCCCGTCAACGCTGAGGTACGTGAATGCCTCGGGCCTGCCCGGTGCCGGGTTTATGAAGAGGGGTGTCTCTGCCCGGCACAGCTGAAAGCTGAAAGCTGAAAGTTGAAAGTAAAAAATTAAAAGTAATATTTTTTTCATATTAAACCTTTTTAGCCACGAGATTACAAACGATATGTCATTGCGAGGAGTGAAACGACGAAGCAATCCAAACAAGATTGCTTCACTTTGTTCGCAATGACAGCGTGGTTCCAATCGCGTGAAAATCTGCCTGCTCCCACGGTTATGTTTCGTAGAAACATGTAGGGAGTGGAATCGTGTGGTTTATTTGTTTTTATTCTGGGCGGCTAACTGCCGCATTATTTCCTGCTGGAGCCTGTCGAGTATCTCGTATGTCTTTTTCAGGTCCTCATCACTTATCTTCCAGCCCGCACCGCCCGCGTTCTCCTCAACCTGCGCGGGTTTCTTCGCCCCGACTATCGCGACGGTCAGGGCCGGGTTGCACAGAACCCAGTTTATCGCGAACTGGGTCATTGTCCTGCCGTATCCCTTAGCCATTTTCTTGAATTCTTCAACCGCCGCTATGATCTTTTCAAAAATAACGCCCTTGAACATCGGGTTGTGTAAGCGCATGTCATTCTCGGGGAAAACCGCGTCCCTGGTGTATTTGCCGGTGAGCAGGCCCTGCTGTATGGGGCTGTATGCCAGCGCGGATATCTTCTGCTCGAGGCAGAAGGGGAGTATTTCCTGCTCAACACCCCGGTTGAGCATGCTGAAAGGGGGCTGGAGGCTTACAAGCTCAATATATTTCCGGCATTCCTTCATCTGCGCTACCGAATAATTGGAAACACCGATATATTTTATCTTCCCTTCCTTCTGCAGTTTTGCCAGCTCTCCCATAGTATCGGAGATAGGGACCTTCTCGTCAGGCCAGTGCACCTGCAGCAGGTCTATGCGGTCCGTGTTCAGCGTTTGCAGGCTGCGCTCGCAGTCCTTCCGGATATAAGCGGGGCTTGAGTTTTTCCAGATCTTCCCGGTCTTCTCCTCCCAGTCTATGCCGCATTTTGTCGCCAGGAAAGCTTCTTTGCGCTTTCCTTCAAGGGCTTTCGCGAGGACCTTCTCGGAGTGGTTGAACCCGTATCCCGGCGCTGTGTCAAAGAAATTTATGCCCAGGTCAAGCGCCCTGCGCGCCGCGCTTATCGATTCGCTGTCATCCACATCGCCCCAGCCGCTTGCCCCCATCGCCCAGCAGCCGAACCCGACCGCGGAAACCTTTGTTCCAGTTTTTCCCAGTTCTCTATATTCCAATTCTTCCTCCAAAATCACAAAAATCACAAAAATATCTACTTTTTATGATTTCTGTTATTTTCTGTAAAATATTTTTGATTCCTTGCTTTTGGAGCAGGATTTGTGCGTCTTAATTTTCCCTCTTTCAACATTTTTGAGAGATAGTTTATGACAAGATATACTCTATTCTTCCCTAATTTAAGTGATAGCTCTTTAGCAGAATGAGGAGTGCGGCATAGTTCCGCAATCCGGTTCTTTATAGATTCTTCTTTTTCTTTATAGGTTTTCTTTATAGGTTCTGGATGGAATAAATCAGGGGTTTGTGTTGGGAGCGTCTCAGCAGGTACATAATAGGTTCCGGGCCCTTTCACCTGGGATTGAACTAAAAAACCTTTATCCCTGAGTCTTGCTAAACTCTTGCTCGCAGTCAAGGTATCTGTATGGTTTATCTGGCAGTATGTTAGATTATTGACGCTGCCAGTATGGCGCACTAAAATAAGCGCTTTTTTTTCCTCATCAGAGAGATTATGACCTTCGGTATGTTCCTGCAACCAATCAAGGTCTTCTTCGGTCATAAAATGATGTAAGCGAAAAGTGACGCGGAAAAGGTTTGAACCGGTATCGCTCTCAAAAATAGGGGGTGTCAAACCCGCTTTGTCCATTGCATCTTGCATAGCTCGGATTCCGGAACCCTTTTCTTCAGCCCACCCGATATCACTAAAGACCCTTGCAATAATAGGATTACGTAATTCAGAACCTGGTTCTCCTATACGCTCAATAGGTTTTAAAGAATATCCGGGGTTCTCAATTTCAATCCGGTCGTTGAACCTCCGAATCTGTGTTGGATTCCTCTTTTGATAATCCTGGTGTATTAAGGCATTCCTGATGGCCTCTCGAAGGGATGTCATCTGAGGTGTTTCATCAATTCTTGTTAAGGTTTGAGGTTCTAACTGAAAGGGAATCGCGATATCCTTGCGCATTCTTTCAAGGATTTCGGCTGCTATTGTTAAAAGCGAACCTTGATAGGAAGGATAGCTTTTAAAACGCTCCTTATAATCAGGAACCCATTCGGTCCCGTCTATGTCTATTATATCAACTTTAAAAGCAGGGAATTCTCTTGCAATGGCTTCCGCGGAACCAAAAAGCAGAACTCCGGCTATGGTCGGAATCCATCTCTTATTATTTTCATCGTAAACAACTGCTTTAAGGCTTTGAAGGAGTCGATTATCGTCATATAATAATATTTTGCTGTCCGGCTCCCTGAGACTGAGTAATTTTTTATAGATTTGAATTATTGCTGGGTCCAATTCATTTATTTTTACAGATTGCATAGGAGAAAATTCGTATGGCTGGATACTTCTTTCCTGATAAAAACGCTCTACATCTTTATCCACTAAGTGAAGGTCGCTTCCACCTACACGCTTGTATCCGCCTTTTATAGGACTTTTTTCTTTAATAAAAACAGGTTTAAGACTCTTGGGGGGTTCTCCAGTTAAAATAACGAGCATCCATTTATCATTATAAGGCTTTGGTTCAATATGAATATAGGAAGAAAGCGGGACATTGAAGACATGGTCTATCTGGCTAGTAAACTCATTTTGAACTTTCTCAATATCTGTAATTCCTGAAACCTCAAATACCTTTCCTTTGTGTTTTACACCAAGTAGAATGCATCCGCTAATTCCTGAATTGGCATATGCAGATATGGTCTCCCATATACTCTTAGGCAGAGCCCATGCCGCTTCCTTGAATTCCCATTCGTTAATTTCGGCAGGGAGACCAAGCGCCTTTTGAATTTCTTCAAATGATATGCTCACTTAGCTGCTCTCTTTTTTTGGCTTATTTTTTCAGCTGTTAGTACCCACAGTATCGAATCCATTGCATCATATTTATAATAAGAAAGGGTAGATAGTGTCTTTTTCATGCATTCTTTAAAAAATGAAATGGCGAGTTCAAAATAGAATTCCCCGCTAGAGTGTTTTTCATTAGTTTCTTCTAATTTGTTGCCATGTACAATTTTATTTCTAAGATTGTAAAAATCGTAAGCAAACCACTCCTTGTCTGTGTGGCACTCTTTAACCTGTTTACCATCTTTATCAGGAATTTCTCTTTCTACTGTATATTCATTGGTTTCACACATAAGTCCTTTGACTTTTTCCATAAATTCAAATTTGCCTTGATACCCGCCGAGAAGTATCTCAAAAGCAATGGACATCAATATAATACGGGTAAAATAGTTAAATCCATCTATATTTATGTTGGCATAATTGAACCATTCTAATGCTCGTAAGGTTCTCGCCTCTTCTTGCTTGCTTCTATTCATCAAAACTTTTTCCAAACCTCTTAAAATTTTCTCATTGTAATCTATGCCGAAAGGTGGAATGCAAATATGAAAAGGGGTAATGAATTTAGCGTCCTGAATCTTTAAATTAATAACATTGTGCCGTATCCAGCTTCCATGCGAAGGAGCAATTTTGTCATCGCCAGGCTTGAACCGTTGAAGAAAAATTTGAAAATTATCAGAGGACACTGGATTAGAAAAATCTCTGTTTACAATTGAGCAAAAGGACAAAATTGAAGTCGCAGATCTCACTTCTTCCATTTCGTTCGGGTTTAATTCTTTAAAATCTATTTTATCATCAAGGGATATAATGGTAATTTCATTAAGTGATTTAAGTGTTTCCGTACAAATATATTGTTTGAAAATTATTTCAAGATGTGTCTTTATTGTATCATCTGGAATATATTCATCTTTTTTCTTATAAAATGGCCAAAGTAGAACCTTTCCTATTTTTATATCTTCTTTAACTGGAGCATATGGTAGAAAATTTATTAAAAAATTCCTCATAGTATTTTTCTCAAGACTCTTTCATAATTAGTATTATAAATTACCTTTACACATTTCTTCTAACATTTTCTCAATATTGGGTTTTGGGTTAAAAAAATCTAAAATTGACATATAGTCTCCCTGTCCTATCTGAAAAATATGAAAAAATAGTATCCGTTACTATTTTTTATGGCACAAGTACTATTTTAATGCCTTCGCCGTGCGCCATCAGCTCAAAACCTTCTTTGAATTTCTCCAGCGGCAGCCTGTGGGTTATTATCTTATCGGTTTTTATTTTCTGCGTGTTTATGCAGTCTATCGCGGCGGGATACGTTCCGGGCCCAAGGTGCGAGCCACGTATGTCAAGTTCCTTGCCGTCCCCGATAACCGTCCAGTCAACCGATGTCTCCCCGGCAAAAACACCGAATTCCACAAACGTGCCCAGGCGGCGTATCATTTGCAGGCCCTGCTTTACGGCTGAAGGGTGGCCTGACGCTTCAACATAAACGTCGCACCCGTAACCGCCGGTCATATCCAGCACCTTTTTGATAACGTCTTCTTTCCTGGGGTTGAGCGTCAGATCAGCGCCCATATATTTCGCTATTTCAAGGCGAAGGTCCTGGACATCAACCGCAATAAGTTTTCCGGGATTCTTAAGCCTTGCCGCTCCCACCATCCCCAGCCCCAGAGTCCCGCATCCGGCTATCACAACAACGTCTTCGGACCCTATATTTCCGCGGTCAACCGCGTGGATGGAGCAGGCAAGTGGTTCTATCAGCGCCGCCTGTATCCTGTCTATTGATCCAGGAACCTTATGAGTGACTGATCTCGCGGGATATTTTATGTATTCGGCCATCCCGCCGTTCAATTGTTTCCTGAACCCGTAAATATCATGCACGAAGCACTGCCAGTATTTCCCGCTTTTGCAGAACCTGCATTCCCCGCAGGGCACGATCTGCTCCGAGATCGCAAGTTCTCCGATCTTAACCCCGTGCTTTTCCGCGGCGCCCTCTCCAAGCTCAACCACTTCTCCTATGAATTCATGGCCCGCAATTGCCGGCGGGTTTGCATAACCTTTTTCTCCCCAGAACATCTCGGTGCCTTTCCAGCACTTCACGTCCCCGGCGCAGATCCCCGCGGCGATGACCTTTACGATGATTTCTTCTTTCCCCGCGCAGGGTACGGGCACTTCTTCAAGCCGGTAATCACCCGGCCCGTGCAGCACCACAGCCCTCATCTTTTTCGGTAGCTTGCTTTCCATGTTTCCTCTTTGTCCGTCGTACGTCATACGTCGTAAGTCGTACGTGAATACCGTCAAACGTTTTACGTCGTAGGTCGTACGTTTTAAAGATTTACGTATGACGCAAGACTCACGACGCTCGACGGTCGTTAGATCCATAATTGAAGCATCTTGAGGAAATCGTCTGATTTGAACTGCACGGTCCTTGAGTCGATCCTCAGGCAGCCCGGCTTTGTAACATGGCGCTCGGTTGAATCCGACGAGATAAACTGGATCTTGAGTGAAAAGGGCGGCTTCAGCAGCTTGTAACGCTTCATTTCCTTTATGCTCTTCAGGGCTGTTTTTGCTTTTGCCTTTATGAGCTCCCTTGCCAGCCCGGGTGAAAGCGCGTTCGCGGTCCGCCTGTTTATGCCTTCCTTCACGACCACGGTTTCCACGGTTTTTATGTAACTCTTTGCCTCCCTGCATGCCGCTGAATCGCCTGTGACCAGTATTATGGGTATCCCGAAATACCCCGCAAGCGCGAATTCAAGCCCTATCTCGCCGACAAGTTCGTCATTGAACCACATATTGAAGATCCCGGTTGACGAATAGCTGTGGTTCAGGTTGCCGTCCTCAACGCCTGCCATGGCATGGTGCGCGAGCAGTATCACCGCGTCATAACTGTTGTCGAGCCCGAACGGGGGAGACATCACTGTGCCTGATATAAGCCGCGCTTCCTTATGAAGTTCGTCCGGGATTATTCCTCCGCACCCGTGGCCGTCCAGCACTATTATTTCCTTTGCTTTCGCTTCAATCAATCCTTCTACGCATGCGTTTGTTTCCTGGGTAAGCAGGTGTTTCGCCTGTTCGTAATACCTTCCTCCCGGGTATGTCTGGGATTCAAAGTCCGCGACTCCCGCAACCCCTTCGAGGTCCGTGAAAATAAACACTTTCATTATAGCCTCCCAAGCGTGTCAAAGTGTCAACGTGTCAACGTGTCAGAGCAACAACAAGGAATATTATTGTAACTCAAACCTTTAGGTTTGACATCAAGGCTGAAGCCTTGAGTTACATCAAAGGTAGTCTCCCGCCACTTCGGCGGGTCGCCGATGAGGCGACTGTGCCTCCGTGTCTCCGTGGTTATTCAGTTACTTTTGACTTATTTTTTAATGCCAAAGTGCTTCTCAAGCTCTTCGGTTATTTTCGCCTGGTGGTCCGGCCTTATTGTTTTTTCAACAGCCTGTTTTGCCCGCGCCAGGGGCTTTTCTGCTTTCCGCGGGAAAACCTTTTCAACGAATTCCGCGGTGCGCCAGGACACAGCGCCGAATATCTTCACGCATTCGCGTATCTCCAGGTCATCGCTGACAACCACCGTTCTGTCAAAACCGTGCCCCTGCACCCACAGGTCGGACGCCTTTTTTATCTTTTCGCATATAACCCTGTCAGCGCTCCTGTCTTTGCTGAACGCGACCTTCGCGCCAAACGGAGGAATGAACTTGTAGTTCATGCCTCCGCCGTCAAAAACCACGTCAAGGGTGTCGCCAGAGGACCTGCGCACAAGCGCCTTATGCGCGGCTTCCACGAGCTCGTATTGGGCTTTGATAAAATTGCCGCCGGCAGCATCAAGAAAAACCTGCGTGCTTTTAATTATATTGTTCCCGTCAAGTATATAGTATACCGCCATCTTCTGTAAGTTTCCGCCTGCTATTTTTCCTTGATCTCGGTCACCGGGATACCGACCGACACCCAGACAGACGCCCCGGTCATGTCAAATGCATCGGGCTGCGGGAGCGTGCCGGCTTCCGCGGGCCACCAGTAGATATTCGGGTAGTAATCATAGCTCGCGGTAAAAGACACTATCACTCCGCCGCCGGATTCCTCAAAGAAATGGTACTTTGCGGAAGCAACAGGGTTGACCAGGAATGAAAGCTTTCTGTACCTTCCGCCGTTGTCGCCGATCACTGTGATCGAAGCGCCGCCGAACCCGATACCCATGCCTGCTGCCACAGAGAAACCGCCCAGCTTTACGATCTCGTATTCAAAAATGCCTTCAGCGAACATCATGTTGAACTCGGCTCTGTTCGTGACGGTGTCTGTTCCGATCCTGGATATGTTCCTCTCTATGAGATTGGGAGCGAGTATGTTAAAAATACCTTCCCCGATCGTCGTGCCTGCAGAAAGCCCCCAGTAGACCTTATCGCCGGCTTTGTTTTTTGTTGTCACGCCGTACATCATCGGGTTATCGCCAAGGCTTCCGAACCCGTTGTTCGCCAGGAAATCGTTTACCGGTTTAAGGCTTATAAATCGGCCCATAGCGAAGAATTCGTTAACCGTCACTTTCTCATCTTTTACTTCCGTCCATTCCTGGGCTATTACCGCTGCCGGCACAAGCAGGAGCAACGCCGCTACTGCCACAACCATTATCTTACGCATAAACCCCTCCTTTTTAAAATCTGATTACGGTGATTTCAAAAGATAATTACCCCTGCAGCTTTCTCATGAAAGCAAGACGCAGGGGTCCTTTAGGGACAGTGATTATATTTAGTGTTAAGTAAAAATACATGTTCATGAACCTGTGGTTAAATTTGCATTTTACAATTTGCAATTTGACTTTTGCAATGAAGCGTTCCGACCGCTACTGCAATTATTTCTTAAGGAACAACCAGAAGAACGCTGATATTCCAAGCCCGGCCCAGTCCGCGACCATGTCTTTCCAGTCGAAACGCCTGCCCGGGATCAGGTTCTGGTGCCATTCATCAACAAACGCAAAAACCATCCCTATCGCGAATAAAATAATAAGGTTGGCCGAAGGCTTCAGCCCCGCCTTTGTGCCTGACCGGGCAAAAAGCATCCCCCAGATGATAAACTCGGCGCAGTGATAGATCTTGTCTTCGAATCCCAGCCCGAAACCCGGTATTTTAAGGTTGGGTATCGAAGAAAAGGTGAAGACAACCACGCTCCAGATTATTACCGGCACCCACTTTATTAAATCATTCATGGTTTAGTCACTACGCCTAATTATGAGTTATGAATTACGAATTATGAGTCAAAAACAAGGATTCTATTTTAAATTAATTCCTTGCTGTTGATTCATAACTCATAACTCATAATTCTTTTTAACAGGTAAGGTGCAATCCCGCGCTCACCGCAACGCCTTCTTTGAGCATATCGTTGTATTTCTGAACGGCAGAAGGGGTTTTTTCAACCACCATGTCTATGCCTTTGTTTATCACCGACTTTACCACTTCCCGGGGGACGTCCATCACGCCGCCTTCTCCGGTGCCTATCACTATTGACTGCGGCCTTTCCTTTATAAGCGCTTCTATGTCCTTTACGGCCAGTTTATGGCCCTCGATCCTGCGCCATTCCCTTACAGAGCCGTCTTTGAGGATCAGGACGTCGCTTCCGTACTCTTTCCCGTCAATTTTTATTTTCCCGAACTCGTAATTCTCCACCATCTCAAATACCTCTTAACCACGCGATTTCACGAGATTTACACACGATTATATTCCTTCTGTCATTGCGAACCGAAGCCGCGAGCGAAGCGTGGCGGGCAGGTGAAGCAATCTCTCGGATTGCTTCGTTTCACTCGCAATGACTGCCTGACAGTAATCTGGTGGAAATCTGTGGAATCTCGTGGTTCAATATTCTATATCAAAACCTGCAAGATCATTCAGCGGTTCTTCCTCGCTTATCTCCACGCCGCTTACGTGCGCGCCTGGAGGGCCCTTGCGGCAGTATTTGACAAACTCTTCTACGGGGGCGTCTTCGCCTTCAGCGATCGTTTCAACCCTGCCATCAGGCAGGTTCCTGACCCACCCCTTCAGGCCCAGGCCTTCCGCGATGTCGCGGGCCCTGTACCTGAAACCCACTCCCTGCACCCTGCCGCTTATTATCAAATGCGCTCGGCGCATATAAATTCCAGTTTACAAAGTTTATATAGTTGACAAAGTTGACAAAGTTTTTTTAAGTACTCTGTAAACTGTGTAAACTCTGTAAACTTTATTTTTTCTCTTCCTGTTTTTCACTGCCGGGCTTGTCGGGTTGGGCAGGTTCCTTGTTTACCTCATCGCTGTAGTTAAGGTAAAGGTTGCTGAGGTTGGTCAGTATCATCTTCTCTTCGGTTCTTGTCAGGTTGCCCTTCGTTTTCTCCTTTAACATCTCCATCATGTCTATGGTAGCTTTTGCCTGGACTATGTTTCTTTCCATTTTACCGGTCAGCGGGTTTGTGATCTTGCCCAGCTGCATCATGGCTGTCTGGGAAAGGGAATAAACAAGGCTCATAAACTGGTAGTTCGGGTTATCTTCCTGTTCTTCTTCCATAAAAGCACCTCCAAAAGATAAACCACAGTCGCCCTTATGGCAACCCGCCATGCCTCTTCGGCAGGTCGCCGAAAAGGCGACTGTTGAAGCAGGAGGCCGGGCATGTATCTTCTGTGGCTTTAATATATTTTACTCTATTAAATAATAATATACTCCAATACTGCAAAAAGTCAATATAAATTGAGGAATCCGCTCTTTTTTATGCCCTTTGCTATTATTCCCATATATTCAAGTATTTCAAATATTATATAAGTAACATAAAAAATGCAAGTTTTCCGTCTTTTTTAGGAAAAACTTGCATTTTCTATGCCATTGACTTCCAATCCTTGTGTCATTGCGACCCGCCAATATTCGTGGCGGGGAGGCAATCCCCTAACGAGATTGCTTCGCTTGCCCGCCACGCTTCGCTCGCGGTTTCGGCTCGCAATGACAGATTGCCCAAAATGCGATAAGCGTTCTCTACTTCTTCTGTTCCTCGGGTTTGACTGCCGGCTTTTCGCCCTTGAACAGTTCTCTTATGCCGGCAAGGCTTCCCAGCACTCCGGAGGTTTCAAGCGGCATGAATATCTTTGTGGCTGTTCCGTTCGCGATCTTTTCAAGCGTCTCCAGATATTTTATCGCGATAAGGTCATTGGTAGGCTTCCCGCTGTGTATAGAGTCATAAACCGTCTGGATCGCTTCACCCTCGCCTTTCGCAACGGTGATCTTCTTGTATTTATCCGCGTCAGCGACTGTTTTTATCGCTCCTGCTTCTCCTTCAGCCTTCAGTATCGCGGACTGCTTCGCGCCTTCCGCCTCAAGGATCACCGCTCTTTTTTCGCGCTCTGCCTTCATCTGCCTGTGCATGGCGTTTGTCACGTCTTCCGGCGGGTCAATGCGCTGCAATTCGACTCTTGTAACCCTTGTTCCCCACCTGTCAGTCGCAACGTCCAGCACTTCTTTCAGTTTCGTGTTGATCTTCTCGCGTGATGTAAGCGCTTCGTCCAGCGACATGTCTCCGATAAGGTTCCTTAAATTTGTCTGCGAAAGTTTTGTGATAGCGGCGTAATAATTCGCGACGTTGTACGTCACCCTTACCGGGTCTGTCACTTCGTAATAAATAACGGCGTCCACTTCCACCGCGACGTTATCCTTGGTGATAACGTGCTGGGGCGGGACATCCACGACCTGCTCCCTCATATCCACCTTCATCATGTGCTGGGTGATGGGAAATAGCACTGTCAGGCCGCTGGATACGGTTGTCTGATATTTGCCCAGTGTTTCAACCAGGCCCTTCTCCCACGGCCGCACTATCTTGATACTTGCCGTGGCAAACGAAATAACGACCACTGCCAGAAAGAAAAACAATATAGCCATGTTATTTTACCTCCTTTACGATGAGTTTCGTTCCTTCAAGTCTTTCAACCTCAACTTCCGTGCCGGAACTGATCTTCCCGCCTGTCTCGCTCAGGGCAAGCCATTCATATTCTTCCCGTTCGAGTTTTACCTTGCCCTTGTTAAGGGCGGGATCTATGCCCTCCGTGACGACCCCTCTCAGGCCCGCGAACCGGTCCGAGCCTATTCCCTTTGTCTGGAATTTACTGGTTATCCTGCGCGCAACGCGGCGCGTCAAAGCAACCAGTACAAGAGCCACAACCGCGAAAGACGTCCACTGGTAACCCGGATGCAGGCCCAGATACGCGAGCAGTGCCGCCACTCCGGCTCCCACCGCGAACCATATGGTCAGAAACGTGAACGTGAACATTTCGAAAATCGCGAATACCACCGCGATCACCACCCACATTACCCATGCTGATATTTCCATTTTAAACCACCCCCTCTTTTTTAAATTCGTGTCAACGTATCAACGTATCAACGTGTCAGAGTTTAATTCGTAACATCGTGCGTCGTTCATCGTTCATCGTGCATCTGTAACTCAGGGCTTCTCGAAGACCCGCCAATTTTAAAGGTGGGAGCCCTGATTATTATTATTAACCAGCTTCAGGAAATATTCCGAGTTCTTTAACTTGTTAAACGCTTCGTCTTCTTTTGCCTTTTCCTTGAATTTCCCGTCTAAATTGACCGCCTTTTCCAGATGTATCATTGCCGTAGACAGCTCGTTTCTTATCGCGTATATCCTTGCAAGCTCATACCAAACGCCCGGGAAGTTGGTAGTGTCGGTGTCCAGGCGTTCAAGCTTCTCTATCGCTTTGTCATATTCGCCTAACCCCGAATATGACCTTCCGAGATTATACAGGTCCCCGTCGTTTCTTTCGATCTCGGATATTTTTAAAATTGTATCGATTGCTTCTTCGTATTCATGGTGTTCCGCGAATGCCAAACCTAGATTGCTTAGATACGTAATGCATTTTGAATTGATCTTGAGAGCTTTTTGTAAGTTCCAGATCGCTTCTGCGTAATCTCTTTTTAGAATCTGGAATTCTGCAAGCCCGTTCAATACATCCGGATCATCCGGTTTTAGCTTTTCAGCATTCTTTAAAGCTTCCAGGGATTCATCATACTTTCCCCATTCTTTTTTAGCATAACCTAAAGCTAACCAATTCTTGGCGTCGTTTGGATCAAAATCCACTAATCTCTGAGCATTCAACAGCCTTGCTCTCTTCCTAAATTCCTCCAGTTGATTGCTATATTCTTCATTTATCTCACGTCTTGATCTGTTGTCTGGCTTTACTTGATTTTTAAATATTTTAGGCAGAACAAAAAGTATGATAAAAACCATGATAAAAGCTATTACTCCTACAAACATAAAATAATATATATGAGTATTAGTATTCATGAAAGTTCCGTGTTTCAATTTTAATCGACTTCTGTCTATTTCGTGGAATTATGTGTTTTCGTACTTAAAGCTTTTAATCACCGTAATCATATTAATAATCACCGTAATCAGTCTTTTATAAACCAGAAATCAAGAGGGCTGGTATCCATGTAAAGCTCACTCGGTTCGGGCTGCGCGTCCTTGAGCATATGATCTCTCTGGTACAGCGGACCCGGGCCTTCCTTGCCGTAGAAAACAGGGACTTCCTTTTTATCAAAATCCGAATAGCCCGTTTTATAGTCATTGCCAAGCGGCTCCATTTTCACGACGGTGTCGCCCTTCCAGGCCGCGCGGTATTTGTACTGCTTGAACCCCGGATTTCCTATTAAGAATTCCTCCGTATAGACCGGCAGGGGATAAGTTATTTTCAGATTTTCTCCGGCGTTTCTTTTTCCGAGCTCAAGATAATTGCCCCACTGCCTGGGCTCGATCTTTCCCTTATCGGATTCCGCCCTCATTTCATTCGGCTTCACAAATTCCGGTATCCTTACCCTCACATTGCAGGATTCTTTCAGTGATATCGTAAGCAGGCCTTTGTACGGCTGGAAACCTCTTATCTCTGCCTGGGGCAGGAACTTGTCTATGTGCATGTTGACGGAAAGCGTTCCGTTGTCAAACCTGGACGCGTTCTTCCAAATAATGAAAAACGCATGCGTGCCTGAGCCGCCGCAGCAGTTCTGGAACGCCCGTGTCTTGTCGTGCGTCTCGGGGGTGTCCCACTGCGCGTTCAGGCTTTCCCTTGTCGCGAGTATATGGTTGGGGGAGCTCCATCCCGCGTAACCGCCGATCATCCTTTTGTCCACGTCCCGCCACGAGAACTGAGGGCTGTCTTCCTTTGAATTGTCCGGTTTAAGCCAGGAGCAGTCTGTTGCCTGGTTTTCGATCATGTGGTTCCTCGCGATCTTTTCCGCGTCAGACCAGTATTCGGGATGTCCGTGGTTCGCAAGCGTCACAACCGTGCTCAGGTAATCCATGACGGCGCAGGTCTCGCACGCGATAATATCGCATTGCCTGCCTATGACCTCAGGAAGGAAACCGAAGCTTGTAGCTGTTGTTCTGACGTAACGGTAAATAGCGTCGACACGGCTGAAGATCACAGGGTCCTTCGTGTAAATCGCCCAGTCTGCCGCTCCGGAAAGAGTCCGCAGGTTCCCGTGCATGTGCCCGCCGTGCCTGAATGTGTTATCCGGGCTGAAAAGCGGTTCAACATTGAAAACTTTGTCAACAAGCATTCCGGCAAGCTTGAGCGCCGGTTCATAATCCAGGAAACGCGCGCATGCCATCAGGCTCTTTATCGTGAAACCGCTTAAGAACCCGGCTCCTTCGGAAAGGTTGCCTTCGTATTTCTTGAGCAGGGAATCCGTCATTTTGCATATTATTTTTTTGAGGTTGCTGTCCTTACTGTCAGCGTAAGCGGTAACGTAGGCGTAAAGCGTCAGGGCCGCGTCTCCCATATCAGCCACGTGTTCGGAAAAATTAGTCTTCGGCCTGTAAAGAAACCCTGTTCCCGGGTCAACAAGCGAAAGGGATTTTTCAAGCCAGACCTTTTCCATCGGAAGCGCCTGGCCTGTCATGTGCCTTGCCATAACTACCGCCTGCAGCTGCCTGGACATCACGTCCCCGAAATCAGGCCAGTCGTGCGCGGCTTCGGACGGCTCTGCCCAGAAAATATTGAAGTAGGGCAGCCCGTCCTTGTCCACCATGTTATTCAGGTAATTGAAGCTCCGCCTCGCGTAAGTCTCCATCGCCACTGTTTCTATTTTTTCTTCACTCATTACAACTCCATTAAAGATAGATAAATGCAATTTTCGCCACTGAAGCCACTGAATTCACTGAGATTCTGTAACTCAGGACTTTAGTCCTGACATCAAACCTGAAGGTTTGAGTTACACAAGAACCCTCAGTGAGCTCAGTGCACTCAGTGGCTGATTTTAAGGAATTTCTTCACTTCGGCAAGTTTCGGTATGCCGGCGCGGCCGCCAAGCGACCTGCACTTCATCGCCGAGACCGCGGAAGCGAACTTCGCCGTGTAGGGCAGGGGCCATTTGCGCAGAAGCCCCAGCGCGAAAGCACCGTGGAACACGTCTCCGGCCCCAGTGGTATCTACTGCCTTTACTTTGAAGGCCTGCGTGTGGAATTTCCCTTCCTTAGAAACACAGAAGCTTCCCTTTGTGCCGGCTGTCACAACCACTATCCCTTTTTTCTTCATTGAGAATATTTTCTGCGCGGACCTGAAATAATTCTTCTCGCCTATTAGCAGGCAGGCGAATTCCTCGTCCACGATTATCACGTCGCTTAAGCGCAGGAACTCTTTTGTCTGCGGGATTATCTTTGTGGCGTCCAGCACAACAGTGCCGCCCGCTTTCTTCATTATCCTTGCGGCTTTCAAAGACGCCTCTATGCCGGGGGATGCCTGGCTGACAAGAAGATATTTTGCCTGCTTTATCTCAGATTCTCGGATATCAGAAGGCATAGCGCCCGGAACGCCTTTCTCGGAATAAATGATGCCGCGTTTCCCGGTCTTTTCGTCAACAAGTATGCAGGCGAACCTTGTGGTTTTTCTTTTCTCAAGTATCGTGCTGCTTGTGTCAACGCCTTCTCTTTTGAAATCTTCAATAAGAAATTCGCCGAAATTATCGTTCCCCAGCCTTCCTATGAATTTCGCTTTTCCGCCCAGGCGCGCAACAGCGACCAGGGCTGTGCCGACCTCGCCGCCGCCCTGGATAATGAAATCACCCGCTCTGATCCTCTCGTCAGGACCCGGATTTTTTGAGACCTTCATAAGGCAGTCAAACGCGCAGCAACCCACGCCGATTACGTCATATTTCTTCATATTATCCCCATAGATGCAAACGGATTAAAAGATCGGATGCATACGGATTACAATATTGTGAGATTGAGAGATTTAAGATTGTAAGATTTGAGGAAAGTATAAAAATATTTTAGAGAGATTTAAAAAGCTAAAATCATAGTAGTCTGAATCCCGCTCGAAGATCCCTGTTAAAAGATATTTTTACAGGGAACTTACGAGAACTTAAAAATATTCAGCCACGGATTAACACGGATTTATACTTTGTAAACTCTGTAAACTATATAAACTTTGTAAACTATTACTCTCCCAGTATCTGTAAAATTATTTCCCGCTCCCTGGGCCGGGTGTCCAGCTCAACGAAAACGATCGCCTGCCAGGTTCCCAGTATCAGCTTCTTATCTTTGAACGGAACTGTCATATCCGGGCCGATCAGGCTTGCTTTCACGTGGCTCCTTCCGTTGTCATCATCCCATTTCTTGTGGTGCTCGTAATCCAGGTGTTTCGGGGCGATCTTCTCAAGAGCGCCGGCGAAGTCCTTTAACAGGCCGTTCTCGTATTCGATAGCCGTGATCGCACCTGTCGCGCCCGGCACGAATATTGTGACGGTCCCGGTTTTGGCGCCGGATCTTCCGACCGCGTCCTGCACCTTATCGGTAATGTTGATCATATCCAGCTCTTTCTTTGAGTCTACCTTGATCGTCTTTGTTATTACCACTTTCTCTCCTGAAAGAAAATTAGATTCCTGTAACTCAAACCTTCAGGTTTGATTAAGGAGTTGTTGCAACGAACCTTCTGCCGTCTTTTTTGCAGATGGTCTGCGCGATCTGCCTGCCGTGCATCGCGCCCGTGGGCAGGCCGCCGCCCGGCTTAACCCACTGGCCTATCATGTAAAAATTCTCCAGCCCTGGCAGGGTCCTGGGCAGGCCCGCGATAGCCATCATGCCTTTCTGCTTTGTGCTCACGGTCCACCCCTGTATCGCTCCCCTCTGGTTTCCCGTGTAACGCTCGAAGGTCAGCGGCGTTGCCACGTCTGCCGCTTCTATTTTACCCTTTATTCCCGGATAACGTTTTTCCAGCGCTTCTGCCACCGTGTCAACCGCGCGCTTTTTCTCTTCTTCATACCGCGCCGGGGTCCTGGACAATTCCTTCCAGAACTCATAATCACAATCAAGCAGGGAAACAAGGCAGGTCTTTCCGGGGGGAGCCATGTCCGGGTCAATAAAATAATTTATCGTGTTCATCCATTCCGTATCCTTGCCCCCTATGCTGACCGGCTTTTCCAGGCGCCAGGTCACTGAATGCGGCTCTCCGGCAAAATCCGTGGCAACGCCCAGGGATACCTGCATGACCGGCGGCCAGATCGTCAGATCCTTATAATAACCGCGCACTTTATCGTCCGCGTATTTTCCGCCCAGCATGTCGAATATTGTCGTCCTGCCGTCCGCGGCTGATATCACCATGTCAGCCCTTTCGGCTGAATCGTCTTCGAATTTCACCCCTGCAGCCTTATTGTTCTCGACAAGTATTTCTTTAGCCCGCTTTTTATAATATATCTCCCCGCCAAGGCTGATAAATCTTTTTTCAATGGCGCGCGCGAACTTCAAGGAACCGCCGACAGGATGGCCCGCGTCCTTCTTTGACATCCAGGCGATCGGCATCATGAGAGTAGTGACAGGGCAATCAGGCATGTTGTCGAACATTAAATGAAAAACCTCGCGCATGAACGGGTTTTTAAACCGCTCAGAAAACTCCCTGACCGAGATCTTGCCGTATTTTGTCACCACCCCGAAAAAAGGCAGCATTGAAAAAAGCACTTTCAGCGTCCCAAAAAATCCGAGTTTTTCCATTGCGACCGGTATCTCCATTTTGGCCAGGATCCGGATGCCACTGATAAACTCTTTTATCACTTCCTCGTCTTCCGGGGCAAGTTCAAGCATGTGCTTTTCCAATTTATCGAGGTCGGCATAAAGAATTAATGTTTTACCCCCGGGCCCTTCATACCTGGCGAACTCTTCGTGCTCCACAAAACGGAAGGCGCCGGCTATACCCAGCTCTCTCCAGAGAATATTGAAACTGCTTTTCGGGTTTGAGCCTACCACCCAGTGGCAGCTCCCGTCGAACGTATAGCCGTTCCTTGTCCACGCGGTGCACAGCCCGCCCGGCTTGTCGTGCATCTCAAATATCTTCACCTTGTAGCCATTCATCGCCAGGTAGCAGCCTGCTGACAGGCCCGCGATCCCCGCCCCGATAATTATTACTTTTTTCTGCTCCATCATCACTTCCTGATTGCGGTGATTTCAAAAGATGATTACAGTGATTATTTTAAAAATGATTACGGTGTTACAAACTTTTACCACGCGATTTCACAGATTTCCACGAAAACACGAAACCTTCGGCACGAAAGCATGAAATAAAATTAGACACAGATTAACACAGACTATCACGGTTTAAACTTTTTATGTAAATTCTGTAAACTTATTGTCTTGCTAATGACAAATGACTGTCTTTATAACAGGGAACTTAAGAGAACTTAAAAAGAATCAAAAATGCGGCGGTATGTGCCTATAAAAGAAGAAGATTGAAGTAATTAAAAGCGCGATATAAGAAGGAATGTTTATTTTAATTGCCGTCCTGATTGGTTTATCAGTGCAACCAGGAAACCAGCGAACAAGAGCATATGCTTCTATTATTACTGTAAGAACAAACCCGATAATCAAGAGTAGAATTCCAGCTATTATTGCTATAATGAATTCCGGTATGGAAGTATAAGTTGGGGGCGCCCTGAACATCTTATGACCTGGCATAGTAAGAATATTTAAAAACATTACTAAAAAAGAAAGTGCGAAGAATGTGGCTGCGATATTTCCTGCATTTAGTTTTTTGTCTTCTGCTGGCGATTTTCCTATTGATTTTAAAATTGTTAGGAGCATTTTTGTAAAAATTATTGTTCCGGGAATCATTGCCGCAAGGAGAATTAATCCTCCACTGTAACCAATTGCGTAGAAGAAACCAAAAAGTGTAGAAAAAGCATTTAGTGCTAAAGATATTCCAAGCGCCTTTATAAGCTTTACTGGGGCTATTTTTGTTAATGCAAGAGCTTCAATCAACACAATAGCAGCAAAGGCTAAACCAAATGTTCTTGCTACAGATATGAAAGGAAATCCCACAAGAAATATAGCTGACGCAAGAGGCACATCTGCTCTGCATATATTTGGCGAAAAAAAGCTGGTTATTATCATACCAGTAAGATATTTTAGTTTTTCTTTTCCAGACATTTTAGTACCTTTTTTAAGTTCTCTTAAGTTCCCTGTTAATTTGTCTTTTGCGGCGCACGATGATCTTATTTTTTTCGCCATATGCAATATGCCATGTGCTATGTGCGTTATTTAATGGAGACCTGGCGCTTTTCGCGGAACGATTTATAAGCGGCTTCCATAAGTTCGGTTAGCTGGGTGCCCTGTTCTGTGCCGAACGGAATTTCGGTTCCCTTTAGAATCCCGTCCACCCAGATATCGATCGGCCTTGGCAGGGCAGGGGGCAGGGAGATCTGTTTTTCAAGCTCAGCAGGGACCATTTTGATGACAGGGCCTGAAGCGGATGATTCAACTATCAGGCAGCCTTTTGTGCCGTAAACTTCAAGGCCTATCATTCCCCCGCCTGACACGAATGACGCTTCCGATACGCCTATCGCCTTGTTCTCAAATTCAATGGCGCACACGGAATTGTCCTCAACCTGCTTTCCTGTCAGGACAGTGAATATGGAATTAATGCTTTTGGGCTTTCCCAGCAGGTACCTGAGCGTATACATCGGGTGCGCGCCAAGGTCCATCATCGCCCCTCCGCCTGTCTGCACAGGGTCAAAGAAATGAGGCGGAAGCCATCCTGCGGACGCTCCGGCGTGCGCTGCCCTGAACCTGGCAAGCGTCACGTCACCTATGATCTTTTCGTCTATCGCCTTTTTCGCGAACCGCACGTAAGGCACTGTAAGCTGGGGGAATGAAACGCAGAATTTCACGCCTGCTTTTTTGACCGCTTCCGAGATCTCTTTGCACTCCCTGACGGTAAGCGCCATTACTTTTTCCGTGAAAATGTGCTTCCCGGCTTTCGCTGCGGCAATCATAATTTTCGCGTGCAGGTTTGTAGGCGAATTTATTACAACCGCGTCAACGTCATCCCTTTTCAGCAGCTTGCTCAGGTCAGGCTCAAGATCAATACCGAGTTTTCCCGCCCAGTCCTTGCCGCGCTGCGGTATCTCGTCCCACATGCAGGTGATCTTGTTGTCGTTCCTTTCCCTTAACTGCTTGGCGTAGCCTTCAGCGTGCACGTGCCAGAAACTCAGCATAGCCACTTTCAGCATATACCACTCCTTTTGCGGATGCAAACGGATTAGATAACGCGAATTCATACGGATTAAGATTTCCACGAAATCACGAAATAAAATTAGACACAGATTAACACAGATTGTCACAGATTTTATATTTTACATTTAGCATCCAGCATTCAGCCTTCAGCGTTTTCAACTTTCAACGTTCAACTTTCAACTTTTAACTGTTTTATCTTGGGCAGCGTCCGGGCACATCCGGAAGTATCGGGAACTGGGCGTGCGGCTCTGCCTGGTACCAGTAGCCGACTGACGCAATGTCGTCGTCAAGCGGCTTGAACTTGCCGTTAAGCCACCATCCGAGCGCCTGTATAGTCACTTTCAGTTTCTTCTCAAACCTTATCGGGTCAAGCACGTGCCACCTGTAAAGCCCGTGTTTTGGGACCTCGCCCGGTTCTTTGCGGAAAAGCGGATATCCCAGGAAAGGCGTTGAATAGGTTTCCCCGCCGAAACCCCAGGCGCCGCAGAAATAATCTTCCGTGCCTGTGCCGCATATCGTGGGATATTCTTTGTCATCGTCAATGAAAAACTTTATTTCTCCTTCTCCCCACCACCCGTTTGTCAGCTGGGTCCACGCCAGGAAAGTCCCGACATAATGGCCTCTGCCTTTTATTCCCTCGAGTATCACGTGGTCAGGGTTCTTCATATCAAGCCGGGCGCATCTCCTCCACTGGGCGTGGAAATAAGCCGCGTCGTCAGGTATCTTATCAGCAAGGCAAAAATTCACCTGGTAGAAAAACCCGTGGATGTCCTCCCAGCGCTGGTTCTCAATGGTTATTTTGCAGTGTTTCCTGAAAGGCATAGGCCAGTATGAATTGAACCCGCCTGAGGGGTTGACGCACACCATAAGCGAATTAATTTTACAGCGCAGGGCGTGGCCGTTGCAGAAGAAATCCCCGAGCGGGACTTCAACCGAAGGCTCTTTTTCTCCGTCCCAGTAAAAACGCAGGACGCAGTCCCTGTAAGCGGGCTCTGAGACCGTGATCCATATGTGCTGGATAATCCCGGGCCCTTCTATGTCCGCGAGGGTCGTGGTCATTCCCTTCAAAAGGCTTATGCACGGCCGCACCTTCCATCCCTTCCCCAGCATCGCTTCAGCGCCGTTCATATTCGGCTCTGCCTGGGCCCCGCTTCCGGGCTTTCCGTCGGGGTTCTCAGCTGAGATCGACCTTGTTTTCGCGTTTGACATCATCGGCAGCCCGCTTATGAAGCTTAATTTATCCATGTCATCCATACATGCCTCCCATTATTCGTGCATCGTACCTCGCCCTTTCGGGTCGTGCATCGCAGAAACAGCCATATGTTCAAACGATGAACGAAGAACGACGCACGATGAACGTTATTTATCAGTTGCCCAGCTTAATGCTCTTAAGCGCGTATTCAAGAAGCGCCGGGATTATTATGCCGGAATATTTTTCGTGGTTCGCAAGGCTGGGCCAGGCGTAAATGATCTTTCCGCCTGCAACCGGGTCAGACTTATATTCCAGATAAGCTATCCCTTCACCGTAGCAGTTGTTATCGGCATCGTAAAGGCTTACCACAGGCGTGTAAACGCCGGGCGCAGGCACCGCGCCTATCATAGGCCTCCATCTCTGGTCCCCATCTTCCATCCAGGCAAATGTTTCTGGCAGCAGACCTTTTATTATGTCCTGCTTCGGGTTAACCCTGAACGTAAGATTTGAAACAGGGGGTTTTTCCCATCCTGTTACCCGGCTGTATTTTAATGTATCCTGCCTGTCAAGAGCCCCGCTTCCGGATATCGTCATGCCGAACTTCGGGGCTGACACAACAGGCTTTCCTTTTTCATTATAATAGAACGGGAAAGGCTGGCTGGGGCTGGGTATCACGACAAGCAGGCCCCCGGTTTTCAGGTAGTTGATGATAGCCTGGTCCGCATCTCCGTCATCCTTGACTGTCTGGTAATACTGTTCCCCGCCAAGGTAAACAGCCACAGGATACCTCTGGCCGTTAAAGGCTTTTGAGATAAGCTGTTCAGGCGTGAGCACTACCACATCGCCCAGCACCCCTGCCTTGCGCATAAGCGCTCCGGCAGGCACCTGCTCTATTGAGAACTGGGGCACGGGAATGACCGCTATGCGCTTTGAAAGCCTTTTGAACTCTCCTGCAAGACCTTCAAGTTTTTTCACGAATTTAGCCTCGATGTCCTGCTTTTTTGCCTCTGCGGCTATGAGCGAAAGGGCTTCCGCGATATCCTTGTCGGATCTCTGGGTGCCTGTAACCGAGAAAAGGCTGACATCAGTTGCCTTTACCTCCTTGAGCGCTTTGCCTTTTGCCGCAACCGTTATCAGGTCAATGCGCCACTTGAAACAAGGGGGCCAGCCGGTTATCGCGCAGATCGAATCCTTGACCGATAGGTCCTGTTTGGAACCGTCAGCAAATGTCAGTGAAAGCAAAGCCTTAGGCCCGGGGTTTGAAACAAGGAAGAAGAGCCGCTGGCAGGAAATATCCACTTTTGCGACAGCATTCCTTACAGCGACCTTGCCCGCGTTATCAGAGCCGGGCACAAGGTAAAACGGCACTCCCCACAGGAAAGTAATGCCGGGCACGTATCCTGCCATTGTCCCTGGATCGCCCCAGTCTTCCTTGATGCCCGTGTTGCAGGACTTCGCGATGTTAGCCGCTGAATACCCGTCCCTTTCGATAGTTATCTGCTTTTCCACCTTGTGCGTCTTGCCCACGGAACAGGAGAGCGGCTTAACATCCGGGTTCCAGTCTCCCACAGCCACAATGTCCCCGTTTGAAACTCCCCCTACAAACATTGAGTCCGGAGAAAATTTGTATACCTTAAAATCCGTGTCCTCAACAAGGGCTTTTTTCTGCCCCTTGTTTATAACATACACCGGTTTTCCCGAGAGCTTGAAATAGGGAAACGTTATCGAGACAGCGCAGGGCTCTGAAAGCGTGCTTGCCACTGTAAAAGAAAAATTGCCGCTGCCGTAATACCTGTAATCCCTGAAATTCGTCTCAACTCCGCCCTGGTCAAACGCCATGGCTGCCTTTTCCCCGCACAGCACCCTCATTTTTGATCCCGCAAGCGGGTAGCAGATCGCTTCAAACCCGCCCCAGAGCCCGCCGTAATTCGCTCTTGTCCCTTTTACCTGCGGAGCTCCGTCATACAGCCCGAACCTTTCCGTAAGGTCAGCCGAACCGTATGCCTGGGGTTTTGGCTTGGCCAGGTCCTTGTACAGGTCGTGCCACCTTTCAAGCATGCCGCGCAAATAATACCCGAAAAGCGGGTCGCCTGTGGCAACATAGGCAACCGCTGCCATGTACGCATTTATCCAGACCTCGTTGGAACACGCGGCGCCCAGCCACGGCACGCCTGCATTGGGCTCGCAGAAAAACGCGGAATCCAGGTTATCCGCCTTATCGTTGTCAGTGGTCCAGATCGGAAGGTACCTGTACGCGTAAGAGCGGGCAAGCTTATAAGCCAGATCTGCAAGAGCCTTGTGCTCAACGTCAGGCGCGTCCCTGAAAACGTAATAATAGCGCAGAAGGTATGAAACTATGGGCCCGCCTGACCACGCGAACATTGCCGCGGTAACGTCAGGATAGCAGTTCCTGGTGTAGAGCATGTGTTTCAGCCACCTGGTCGTGCCGTCAACGTACGGCAGGTATTTCGGGTCTTTCTCGCATTTATAAACCTCGAGGAACGCCCTTGCTTCCTGCACTCCCCACACGTTGTGCATGGTTTCCACGCCCTTGCCGAAATTAGGCCACCATTCTCCCTCTATGGGCAGCTGCCAGAAAACGCATTCATCCTCGCCCACCTTCCATTTTTTCGCTTTTTCCATAAGGAATTCCATTTTTTTCTTGAAGGAGTTAAGGGTCGCTGTGCTTTTCCCTGTGTCGTAAGCGAATTCTATGCCAGGGTCAATGTAGCTTACGCCGTCACTAAAAATAGTACCCGGCTTCATAAACGGGTCTTTTTCCCCGACCGTGTGAAAAAGCCCGCTTAAAGAAGGCCTTCCCGGCGTCTTGAACCTGAGATTGCCGGGAAGCCAATTCATGTCGTTTATTTCCGGGACCCCGGGTATGAGGTCCGCGTATGTTGTGTGGATATAGTTGAGCACGAAAGCGTTGGGGTCATCCTCAGAAGGCAGGTTAAGGTTAAAGATCAGCCTGAAATGGCTTTCAAGAACATCCCCGTCTTTGGGGTAGTTCAGGTCCATGTAACCGTTGGCGTATTTTGAGGCAAGGCAGAAGAACTCTTTTGCTGTCTGGAACTCCCAGCAGTAAGTGGTCGAGATGGATTTCTCTGTGTTGTCGGTTGAGCGGGCTTCCTGGAAAAGGTAAGCCACGTATTTCTTTTCCTTAACGTTCCACAATCCCGCGACCGGCACAGGATACGCGCCTATTGGCGGGTCGTAAGACCAGTTCCTGTTAAAGTTGCTGCCGATAGTCCTGCCTGAGCCGGGGTCAGTCAGTATCACGTAGGGCTCAACAACAGGAGTTCCCAGCGGCCATCCCCTCTGGTGAAATATCTCAGACCCGGGCATGCTGCATACCATAAAGTGGAAAGGCACCTTGTCAAGAACTCCTTCCCAAAGGCTTTTTTCAAACTTTACCAGTTCCAGCCTGAACCTGACGCGTGGGAATTCATCATTGGTAAGCAGTTCAACGCTCACGTATGAACCAGGGCCAAGCACAGGAGTGGGGTTTGCCTTCAAACCCGTAAACACGAGTTTGTTCCCGTCCTGTTTCACGGAATCCGCGGTTATGTTGCCCACTGACCCGAACAGCACTTCGCTTATCTTTGTTCCGGCCTTTTCAAGATAAAATCCCAGGGTCTTCCCGTCTTTTACAACAGGGCCTACTGTCACAAGTCCGTTTGTCACCTGGTCTGCGGCAAAACAAACTGAAGTCAATCCGCCCGCCACGAATATTGGCGGGCGAGACCTCGCCCCGATGGACATCGGGGCGGGCAGTCCACAGACCACAGTAAAAACCAATACTGAAAATAATACCAATTTCTTCATGACGCCCCCGTTTACAGACATTGTAGATTGCAGATTTAGAGTCAAAGAGTCCGAGTTAAAATCTGTGGGAATTCGTGTTAATCCGTGGTTTAAGGAAGTTAAATTTAACTTTTACAATTTGCAATTTGACTTTTGCAATATATATGGTATTATAATACTATATGTTATATCATATTTTAAGGAAAATGCAACTAAAAAGCCTTTTTTTGACTTTTTTGCATTTATGAGTATAATAGTGAGGAGTAGGGGCTTTTCGAAGACCCCCGCCAAACTGACTGGCGGGCAAGCTGCCAATTTTGTTAGGAGGGAGCCCCGTGGTTTTACGACCCTAAAGGGTCTACTCCTAAGGCTCTACTCCTGATTAACTAAGGAAGAATCGTGAGAGAGAAAAAGTTTTTCGACTCAAACGTAAACTGGTTCGAACACATCCCCTCAAGGATAAAGAGCGTTTTCCTTGAACAGCTCACGTACCAGGGGTGTTTTGCGGAAGTGCACGCGCCTGACGAGCGCAGCCAGAAGAAATATTTCTCAGGCATCTGGGGCTGGAATACCTGGTGCGGCATTCAAGACATGACTCCGCTTGCCAACCCGGAGGTCCAGCAGGTCATAAAGAACACTCTTCAGGTGGGCTTTAACTCCATAGAGCCTGAAACCGGGCTTTTCCCCCACGCGGTAATGATAGGGCCTGACGGGGTCATGGGCTCCAAGATAGAATACAAAACATACAGCGGCGAACACGGCGAAGCGTATAACCTTGACAACATAATATGCTGGATGAAAATGATCCTGGAGTTCGTCCTTTACACGAGGGACATGCAATGGTTCACACCCCAGAAGCTTGCGGCGATCGAAAACTGCATCGCCTACATCCTGAAGAACTTCCGCCTGAACTTCAACCCGGTCCTGCTTGAAGCGGGAATAGAGGGCGACTGGACGGAAAACACGAACTGGGAGGCGGACAACGCCTTAGTGAACGCGAACATGTACCACTGCCTCCAGCTGCTTGCCGGCGTGCAGGGTATTATGGGCTCAGTGGAAAAAGTCGGGAAATACCTGGAGCTCGCGGACGAGATCTCTATCGCGTATAATTTCCTTACGTCAAAAGGCGGGTTCTGGGACGACAAACGGGGATATTACGTGCACGGCAACGACGGCATAGGCCAGCAGATATACGGGGACGATTATTTTGACACATCCGCCAATATTTTCCCGTTGCTGTGGGGCATAGCGGATAAGCACAGGGCTGAGGAAGTGTGGAAGTTCATAGACGCCCACCCCCAGATAGAATCGCCTTATCCTGTGCTGACAAACCTGCTTCCCCGCACTTCCCCAAGGCGGCCTGATTACGGGCACGCGGTATGCAACGGGGATATATGGTTCTGCCTGGGGGCGATGGCAGGAGTTACCCGGCTCAGGCACGGTTACACGGAAAAAGCGGCGCAGATATTCAAAACGATCCTTGATTACGAACTGAAGGAAGGGACCCTGCACAACAATATTTATCCGGACGGTTCGGTGAACGCGAGCTGGAGCCCGGAGGTGGCAAATTACGGAAGCCTGTTTACCATACTGGTACAGGGATTTCTGGGAATGCATCCGACTTCGGAAGGACTGAGCATAAGCCCGTCGCGGATAGGCGGGGTCAACTACTTCAGGACGCTGCAGCCGTTATATTATGCCTCAAAACCGTTCAACCTGGAAATAAGGTTTGACGGGCCCGCCCTTAAAAGAGTAAAAGTGAAGGGGATCCCAAGGCCTTCGCAGGACATAAAGAACGGGGATACGTTCATACTCAGGCCCTATTTCCAGCCCAACACAACGTTCTCCATTGAATTCTCTTAAAAACAGTTTACATAGTTTACAAAGTGTATAAAGTTTACAAAGGGAAATATTTGTTAATCTTTTACCTGCATAAACTGTGTAAACTATATAAACTGTGTAAACTTTATTTTTTTATCCCGATAACCACCGCGTAGCGTCCGGTCTTGCTCTCTTTGCGCGCTGAAAAGAACAGCCCGTTCTGACAGGAACTGCACAAGCGGGCAACCTCTATGTTCTCCTCTTTTATCCCCGAATCAACAAGCTGTCTCCGGTTTATCTCCCACAGGTCCAAATAATATTTCCCGTCTTTTTCTTCAATGGAGGAATTTTTATGTAGCTGCAACGCTTGCGTTGCTTCAGGCAGGGCAAGCCCTGCGGCTACGAAAGCATCCGCGACATCCTTGCCGACCTCGTAGCAGCAGGGCCCGATAGAAGGGGAGATGCCGCAGATAATGTCTTTGGGATCTGACTTAAAGACTTCCTGCATTTTCAAAACGACCTTCCTGCTTATGCCTGCCAGCGCCGGGCGCCAGCCCGCGTGCGCGATCCCGGACGCGTTCTTTCGCGGATCGAAAAAAACAACCCCCGCGCAGTCCGCCACAAGGACCGCGAGGAAAATATCGGGCGCGTTCGTCACCATCGCATCCGTGCCGTCTATCCCGCTTTCATAATCCTCGCTGCCCTTGCCCCAGTCGCCCTTTTCCACAACCGCAATATCGGAACCGTGGACCTGCTTAGCGAACACGAAGCAGTCCAGAGGCACCTCCAGGCGGTTGCACAGGATCTCCCTGTTAAGGAGCACCTTGTCCGGATCATCCCCCGCGCGGAAGCTGAGGTTAAGCGTGGAAAACGGCCCTTCGCTCATCCCGCCCATGCGCGTCGAAACCGCCTGCACGAGGTTTTTGTATTTTTCCAGTATCGTGAACTTCATGTAAACCATTTTTATCCACAGATTACACAGATTTTTAAAATGATTACACAGATTAATCTTTTACTTTGACTCTCTGACTCGGCGCCTGCCCGCCAACGCTTGCTGGGCGGGACTCTTTGACTCTAAAACGTTACACGTGACACGTGATACGTTATTTAGAACCTTGGCACCTTCAACGGACGGCCTGCCTTCATCGCCCTAAACGCGGTAATGACCGCCGCGGCTGTCTTTGCGCCCTCGCGCGCGTTTATGATCGTCTCCTTGTTTTCCGCTATGCAGCGCATGAAGTGTTCGGCCTCAGGCTCATACGGATGGTCTGTGCCCCAGTGGACCCCCAGGCTCTGAAAACCCTTCTGCTCGTCCGTGCAGACGGTATCGCCCAGCACGGTTCCCTTCCTGCCGTAAACCGCGACGTTATACGCGTACGGCATAGGTGAAACAGGCGCGTAAATAACCGTGACCTTTGCAATACATCCGTCCCTGAACCTGAACAAGGCTATCTCGCAGTCATCGTTCTTCATATCCGGGAAACCTATCCTGTTGGAATATCCCTGCGCCTCAATGATCTCCTTCCCCTTGAACCACCTGAGCATGTCAAGCGGGTGGCACCCCCCGCCGACCATGGGGATCTCGCGGTCAAGGTACCAGTTCATGTTCAGGTGGGAGTTATACCTGTCGCGGCTGCCCTGGTATTTCAGATTGTGGATGTAATCCGCTTCCATGTAGAAGATCTCACCAAGCTTTCCTTCGTCCGCGGTCTTTTTTATCTCCATAGCGAGCGGATTGAAGCGCAGGATCTGGCCCACCATGGTTCTCAGGCCCTTTTTCTTTGCCTGGTCAGCGGCCCTGACCATTTTCTCCAGGTCGGGAATCGTGTTCGCCATCGGCTTCTCCACAAACGTGTGCTTGCCCGCCGAAAGCGAGTCAATAAACGGCTGGCAGTGCAGAAAGTCAGGCGCGTGTATGGAAACAGCATCTATGTCCTTCCTTGCAAGCATCTCCTTGTGGCTCTGGTAGCCTGAGATCACGCCGAACTCCTGCATCGCGTCCTTAACCTTCTTACCCGAGTAATCGCATACAGCGACCACATCCGCAAGGCTGCTCTTTTTATACGCGCTGATCCACGCTCTTCCGTTATGCCCCAGCCCGATGATCCCTACCTTCAATTTTTTCATTTTTTCTCCGCGCTGCCTTTTAGGCAATTCCCTTTATTATATATTTATTACCGCAAAAGTCAAGAAATTGTGGCAGGCGATTTGCATTTTCCCCTTTTTTGATTATAATATAGTAAGCTCTATATATTCAAATCAATATCAATATTAAAGACGGAGGTGTATCATGAAGAAATTTGTCTTGGTTTCAGCGTTAGCGTTCATCGTGGTCTGTGGACTGTGGACCGTGGACTGCGTTTCAGCGGAAACGGCAAAGGAGAAAGGGCTTGTCGGATACTGGAATTTTGACGAGGGTAAGGGCGAAACCGCGAAGGACGCGTCCGGCAACAACAACGGCACCGTAATGGATGCGAAATGGGTGCAGGGAAAGATCGGCGGCGCGCTGCAATTTGACGGCGAAGCCTCGATGGTGGAGATACAGCCCTCCAAGGTATTCAACCTGTCCCAGCTCACGATAATGTGCTGGATAAAAACACCGGAAGAATTCGGAAACCCCCAGACCTGGAGATGCCTGATGAGCAAGGAAGAGGGCGGTTGCAGTTCCGCTGAGGGCAGGGACATCAATTATTACGCGTATTCCGA
>Ga0066637_10000221_pt1 | contig 34586 bp, 31 predicted proteins | sample CryGeyCG2014_020_FD_62737 | JGI IMG/M metagenome (GOLD analysis project Ga0066637, IMG submission 62737) | Groundwater microbial communities from aquifer - Crystal Geyser CG08_land_8/20/14_0.20 | ecosystem: Environmental > Aquatic > Deep subsurface > Groundwater | place: USA: Utah: Grand County...
CCGCTTTTTGTCGTCTTATATGCTTTCTCATTCCTGCCGACAGTCTCTCTCTTTCTCTTTTTTCCTCTCCGGCCGGTCTTTGCTCAAAAATAACTTTTTTGTTATCTTCCGGCAACTGTCCGTCACCCAGAAAAACAAGAATCCTGGTAAGTCTCCTTTCCTTGCTTCCTCTTCCAACCGGTTCCTCCAACCATTCAACCGTTTCTTCAGGCAAACGACCTAATACCTTTTCGGCCTCCTGACCCCCGCTTATATCATCATTTCTCCAGTCTTTTCCAATCTGCCTTATCGTCTCCTCTGCTCGTTTTCTCCATTCTTCCTGACTTACGACTTTTTCTTGCCCGCCACCCGGAGAAACTTCCTCAACAACAGAAGAATCACCTAAAGCCTCTATTCTGCCCATATTTATATTATACCATCCTTGTTCTACCGGCAATCATTCTTTCAGCCTTACTGGTCCGATCGTTTACCACTAAAAAGTTCCATAAACATGATCGTTACCGCTATCTGATTTTGATCCCTTGTTATCAGACTCCCGTCCATCACGAGCAGAAGCACAACCAGGAAAGTGATAAGGGGAAAGGAGTATCCTTGACAGATGGCGGAAAATTGGGGGTGATGAGGGTGGGTGGGAGTAGTAAAAACAATTCAGCAATTACAGTAACCAAATTTTCAGAGCAGAACAAAGTTCTGATATATCGAATCTCTGATTCGCTATCAATTTTCAATGATTCAATGTTTAAAAATTTAAACATTTAAAATTCGCATCTTTTGTTTACACTGTAACTTCGGTTACATGTGATTTCAAAATACGAGCCTGTCTGATGACAGTAAAATTTCAAATTTCAAATTTACTTATATCCTACTGGTTTTTCTGTTAATACCAACCCTAATGATATTCTTCTTTTTTCCGGTTCAATTGCTTCCACAAAACAATCCAAACTATCACCCACTTTAATCTGTTTTTCCACCGGAATTTTGGAAATATGGATAAAACCTTCAAGTCCCGGTTCAAGTTCTAAAAAAGCACCGGAAGCGACTAATCGGGAAACCTTGCCGACCACATGCAGATCAACTTGATATTTACCAATCAGATTTTTCCAAGGATCTTCGGTCAACTGCCTGATGGAAAAAGACAAACGGGATTGGGATTCATCCTTACTAATGACTTTAATTTTAACTTTATCGCCGATCCGATAAAAACCCTCGGGATTATCAATCTTTTCCCAGGACATTTCCGAAACATGGATCAATCCCTCAACGTCATGATTATCAACTTTAATTTTGGCAAAGGCACCAAAAGGCATGGTACCGGTGATTTCCGCTTCATAAATCTCCCCTTCTTTAACTTTAGCAATCAAACCTTTAATTTTTTCCAGTTTTTCTTTTTCGGACACGGCTTTTTCGGAAAAAACCACCCGGTTTTGAGTTTTATCAACTTCAATAACTTTAACTTTAAGATTTTTCCCTTCCAAATCGCTTTGTTTTTTCTGAAGCGCTTCACCCAATTGGGAAGTCGGCAGAAACCCAACCACCCCGAAAGAATTGACCAAAAAACCGCCTTTAACGGTTTCTTTAACAACCACGGAAATTTCTTCACCGGCATCTTTTGCTTTCAGCAAATGTTTCCAAGCGGAAGAAAGGGCTTCACCCTTAAGCGACAGAACCACCTGGCCGGTCTCATTTTCCGGATAAAGAACCCGTAAACTGACTTTATCGCCGATTTTTAAAGCCTTAATATAATCTTTGGCCGCCTCAAATTCCCGGTCAACCACAATGCCTTCGGCCTTTGCGCCAACATCAAAAAAGATGGTCCGGGAAGTGACATTAGTAACCGTTCCTTCAATTTGCTGGTCTCTTTTTAATCCGTGAACTTGGTAGCCGGTCTGCGCCAGAAGCTCCTCCATGGTCTGGGGATTCTTGGAAGAAGTATCAAGGGGAGAACGGGTATCACGGGTACCACGGGTTTTAATTGCTCGTGATACTTGTGGTACTTTAGATTCTCGTGGTACTTGTTTGCTTGGCACTAATCATAACCGCCTTTCTTTTGTGAATGGAAACATAATACTACTTTTTGAAAGAAAAAACAATCGGGATTTTAGAGGATGTTAGAGAAAATTAGAGGATACATAAGAGTGTTTTACTATCTTGTTCGGCACGGAACGTCAAACGTTCCACGTAAAGATTTGAGAACAGAAGTGTCTCGGCAACGATCTATTTTCGCAGAACACAAGGCTCTACTATCGTCGACGCTAGACCGTTTAACTATCTTGTTCGGAATGGCCCGCCTCGGCTCGACCGAGTCGAGACGGGAAAAGAGTGGTACCAGTCCGCTCTAGTCACCGAGACACTTCTAGATTTTACGAGTTCTCAAATCAACGTGCCAGTCGCGTTAATCGCTTCAGCGATTTTACGCGACGGAATGGCCCGCCTCGGCTCGACCGAGTCGAGACGGGAAAAGAGTAGTTCCGCTCCGCTCCAAAGACCGAAAGGCTTTAAGGCAAAAATGTTAAAGTATTTACCCGCCGAATCTTACTTCAAGTCTTTTCAGTTCTATTCGAACACGACTTGAAGAGCGATTTCTGGCGGGTCTGCGGTGTCTGATGACACCTTGAAAAGTGAAGAGAAATTACGCGCTCCGCGCGCAGGTTCATCTCAAACAGCTTAATTCTTTTTGACCAATTAGTACTGGTAAGCATACACTCCCAGCCTATCTTCGCGCTTGCGCGCGAACGACTACGCCTTGCGGCGTAATCAACCAGGTAGTCTACCTGGGGTCTTCACCGAGCTAAGCTCGGAAGGATTCCTAATCTTGGGCGGAGCTTCCTGCTTAGATGCTTTCAGCAGTTATCCCCAGAGGATGTAGCTACCCAGCGATGCCCGAGCTAAGCTCGGACAACTGGCACACCAGGGATCCCCTTCTCCTGGTCCTCTCGTCACATTATCTTCTATCACTAGAAGTGTAGACTATATCTTCACCCGAACAAATTTCTTTTGAAATTTAAACGGGGTCGGCGTGTTACCTAAATCAAGTAGATTTAAGTCGATCCTGTACTAAATAGTACAAGGATACAGTCGTTACGGGGTCAAGTCTAGAAGCCAGATGACAGATAACAGAAAACAGATTGCAGAAAGACAGAAAAACAGAAAATTACTATGTCATTCCTGGCTTGACCAGGAATCTATACAATAATTTATATAGATTCTGAATCAAGTTCAGAATGACAGGGAATAATCTGTCAAATCTGTTCTATCTGCTATTGCGAAGCATCAAGCTTTGCTTATCCGTCTTCCGTATTCTGTCATCCGTCCTCCAAACCGACTTCCCACGGTATTATCTTCGTTATTAAGACTCCACCGTTATAAGCCGAATTTTCATTCCGAATTGCTTCGGAAGCAGCAAAACCCTAATATGGGTTTACTGAGGAGAACTTCCCTCAAGAATCCAACGCACATTCTGGATAGAGTCCGAACTGATTTACATCGTTCTGAACCCAGCTCACGTACCGCTTTAATGGGCGAACAGTCCAACCCTTGGGAGGGGCTACCCCCCCAGGATGCGATGCACATAATCCATTATTACTAATGGTGCAGACTATACCTTCACCCGAACAAATTTCTTCAGAAATTTGCGCGGGGACGAGCGTGTGATACAAGATAAATCTCATATCTCATCCTTTCGGAATCAGTCGTTACGGGGTCAAACAAATTTTATATTCCATAGAAGGAATAATATAGGGTTTAATCATTCCTATAAATTTCTTCATATAAGAAGATGGAATATAAACCAAATAGTGCTGTTTTTGTTTATGGATATTAACTTTGATACCGATACGAAGAAACGATTGTCTGATAATTTTCTGTTCTTCCAAGGTATAACTTTGGGTATTTATTCTCATTGCCCGACAATCATTTCTTTTGTATCCATCATCCATTATCCAAACCGCTAACACCATTGGAGATATTATTTTACTTAAACAAGGTGGAATTCTTTTTCTTTTACCTTCATAAAATAAGGAAAAGAATTTTTCCAACTTAGATGAAGTGTTGGTTCTTAAAATACAATGATCGTAAACTTTCAGGTTTCTTCGATCAATTCTTTTCTTAAAAACTAATTTCGGATTTAAGTTAGTTAATTGGCTTGCTAACCAATTAACATAAGTTTCTTGTTTTCCGCTATGGTCAGTTACCAATCTGACATATTTTCCATTGCGTTCTAAAAATCCGTCACCTAATAGCATTCCAAAAATAATATCTCTTTGTCGACTTCCCACGGTATTGTCCATTTACGATAATTATATCGCAATTGGAGTCCACCGTTATGAGCTCGTATTAATCTACTCGATTACTCGGGTAGCGACCCTAAAATTGAGCCGACATCGAGGTGCCAAACCTGATCGTCAATATGGACTTTCGGATCAGATCAGCCTGTTCACAAAATCCTACATTTCTGTAAGCGCAGACTATATCTTCATCCCATATAAAATTTTATGGGAGGCAACGTATGATATAAATTGTAGATTTTCCCTTTTGGGAAGTAATTTATATCTCATCCTTTCGGAATCAGTCGTTACGGGGTCCGGCAAAGCCGGACTTCCCACGGTATTACCCTTGGCTGCCTCGCGAGAGAAGACTTTTACTTAAAACTCTCCAGTTGCGGGTTCCACCGTTATTAGTTGCATACAAGTCCTGGTATTTTTATATTCACCAAGACGGGACACAGTTGTATCCCCGGGGTAGCTTTTATCCGTTAAGCCCCAACCGTCCCACGACGAGTTGGAGGATCACTAAGACCGTCTTTCGACTCTGCTTGGCCCGTCGGCCTCACAGTCAAGCTGGCTTTTGCCTTTACACTATCATCTCGATTTCCGTTCGAGACTAGCCAACCTTTGTGCACTCGCGTTACTCTTTAGCAAGCGACTGCCCCAGTCAAACTACCCACCTGGCGCGTTCCCCGAGTTCGTTTCCAGAACTCACAGGTAAGGTTTGAGGTTTAAAAAGAGAGGTGTTACATTGGCGTCCGACTTGCGTCGAGACTCCCTCCTGCACTGCACAATTTCAAACATCATTCCAACACCAAGCTATAGTAAAGCTCCACGGGGTCTTTTTGTCCAAGAATGCGTAGGCCGCATCTTCACAGCCATTTCAATTTCGCCGAGTGGAAGTTCGAGACAGTTTTCAAGTCGTGAAGCCTTTCATGCGGGCCAGAACTTACCTGGCGAGGGACTTCGCTACCATCGAACAGTTCACCTTTGTTACTAGACCGATTTTACGGTTCTTCAGTTCGCACTGAAGGTCGGACTATATCATCCCGAGCTAAGCTCGGTCTCAGCGTATAGTCTCTGAGGATTCTTTGATAATTTTTATTTTGTCATTCCGGCCTACGAGCCGGAATCTATATAACACAATTAAGATTATCAGTTGATCAGAGTATCGGGAAAAGAGATTAGAAAACAGGGATCAGTTTTTACTACTGATATTCTGTTCTCAGATTTACTTAACCTGATTATCTGATTTACTGTTTTACTCCTTTTTTGATATAGATTCCCACTTTCCCTTACAGGGTAAACGTGGGAATGACATTGATTTTAATTTACCAAAGCCTTTCCTGCTGATTGACTCCACCGAACAGATTGTCACCCTGTACCGTATGGTAACGGGGTACTGTCGGATACACGAGTTATTCCAGCATATAGCTAAGTTTAACAACTACAACACCTTTCGATTCATAGTTACTGCTGCCGTTCACCGGGGCTTAAGTTCAGAGCCTGTCGCCTTACGGCGACTCACTCCTCCCCATAACCTTCCGGCACTGGGCAGGCTTCAGCCCCTATACTTACCCTTGCGGGTTTGCAGAGACCTGTGTTTTAGTTAAACAGTCGCTTGAAAATCTTTTGTTGAACTCCGATAAATCGGAGTAGGGCATCTTGCATAACTTACGCCCAGCTTTTTTGCCGAGTTCCTTGAACTTCCTTCTCTCGTCCGCCTTGGTATACTCTACCAACCCACCTGTGTCGGTTTTCGGTACGATAAAAAATGAATCTCACTGCGAATCTTTTCTTGAGGGTTGAAATTACCAAATTGTCCTTGCCTTGCGGCTTAGACTCTTATTCATCATTCGGTTAGACACTTTGCAGTGTAAACGTTTTTGCGGGTTTTCCTACAAAAACTGCCTTGTGATTTAAGCTCGCCTTGCGGCGGGTTTGGCTATCCATCCCTGTCAATCCCCAGTTGGTAACGATTCACTCTCTGTAACTGAATATTAACAGTTTATCCATCGGCTACTCCGAGCTAAGCTCGGACTCACCTAAGGGTCGACTAACCTCCGACTGATTAGCATTGTCGGAGAAACCTCGGGTATTCGGCGTCCCGGTTTCTCACCGGGATCTCGCTACTTATACCGGCATACTCACTTGATACCGCTCCACCTTGCCTTACAGCTCGGCTTCACTGCAGTATCAACGCTCCCCTACCAACTCATGCAAAGCATGAGAAATTCAAAATTAATAAACCTTCAGAATAAAACTTTTGACTTTTGAATTCCTTGTGCTTTACACAAGTTCTTCATCTTCGGTATTCTGTTTTAGCCTCGATACGTTTTAGGCGCATTTCTCCACCCTCCTCCGCTTCTTACTTCGTTCGAAGCTTCGGAAGGGCACTCGCTCTCCTTTGTTAATTAGAGAGGGTGCTCGTCCCGTAGCTTTTTCGGAGCAAAAAGCGAAGGAGAGCTGTCGTCCAGTGAGCTGTTACGCTTTCTTTCAAGGATGGCTGCTTCTGAGCCAACCTCCTGGGTGTCTGAGGAAAAACACTTCCTTTAACACTTAACAGAAATTTAGAGACCTTAGATGGAAATCTGGGTTGTTTCCCTTTAGAGCGATGAGCTTAGACCCACCGTTCTGACTGCCCGTAAATCTTTTTCCGGCATTCGGAGTTTGATTGAGTATAATAACTTGCGTTACCACACCCATTCAGTGCTCTACCTCCGGAAAAGTTTAACGGACGCTATACCTATATATATTTCGGGGAGAACCAGCTATCTCCTGGCTCGTTAGGCATATTACCCCTAACCGCAAATCATCTCATGTCATTGCAACGACAACGAGTTCGGGCTTCCCCCCGACTTTCATCGGGGCTCACCCTGTTCATGGTTAGCTCGCCAGGTTTCGGGTCTCCCAACAACTGCTTATTACGCCCTATTCAGACTTGCTTTCGCTACGCTTGAGCCGTAATTAGCGGCTTAAACTAATGCAGTAATTGAGAACTCGCCGGTTCATTCTTCAATAGGCACGTAATCACACCTCGCCTCCACTCGGTGTTCAAATGCAAAATTCAAAATGCAAAAGTCAAAATTTCAATTGTATATTTTTAATTTTTACTTGTACTTTTGATTTTTAACTTTTTACTTTTGACTTAAGCATCGAGTGGAAACGAGATGCTCTTACTGTTTGTTAGCAAATGGTTTCAGGTTCTATTTCACTCCCCTCACCGGGGTTCTTTTCGCCTTTCCCTCACGGTACTAGTTCACTATCGGACAACAAGAGTATTTAGCCTTGGAGCATGGTTGCCCCAGATTCGCTCAAAGTATGTGCTTCGAGTTACTTAGGTATCTCTAGAGGTATCTTGAATTTCGTCTACGAGACTTTCACTCTCTATGGTCGGCAATTCCACACCGTTTGACTATTCTTAATACTCCCATAATGAGACCCTACAACACCCGCGCAAATCTCTTGCGAGATTTGTTCGGGTTTAGGCTGTTCCGCTTTCGCTCTCCGCTACTGACGGAATCATTATTATTTTCTTTTCCTTGGGCTACTTGGATGTTTCGGTTCGCCCAGTTCCCTACTCGCACCGTATGGTGCAAGTCCCTCTTACGAGGAGATTACTCTATTCGGAAACCGCCGGATCAAAGGATGTTAGACTCCTCCCCGACGAATATCGCTGCCGACTGCGTCCTTCTTCGGCTCTTGTTACCAAGGCATCCACCACTTGCTTTAATAAAAACTAAGCTGTTTAAGACCTTTTCCTCCGATTTGCATCGGAGGGCCTACTTATATATTTTCTCTTCACTTTTTAAGGTACCATCCAGCTTTTTTCAGCTGACGATTAATTTCTATTTTAAAAAATAATCGTCAACCGCAAAAATTAATCGTCATCCTGAGGCATCGGCCGAAGGATCTAGCCGCAGCGCAATTCGCTTCGGGACGTACCGTCTGGTACATCCCGCTAGATTCTTCACTTCGTTCAGAATGACTAGCCCCAGTGGACCCAAGGAGACTCGAACTCCTAACCTCCTCGATGGCCCGTAAAGGGCCTCACTGGTGGACTGTGCCAGATTCGAACTGGCGACCTTCGCGTTGCAAACGCGACGCTCTACCAGCTAAGCTAACAGCCCTTACGGGCTAAACAAACGAGGCATTTACACTAAAAAATTGTTCGCAATTTTTCAGTGCGAGCCAACTGAGCCATTGGCCCGTCTGTCCTTGAGTTCCATTAAATAATGTGCAAAAACAAATAGAGCTCCCAATGGAGCTTCAAAAGATACTGAAAATTCCTATTTACGCACGCAAAAATCGCCTAAGGTTTTGGATTATTTGTTTAAGAATTTTCATTACTAATTTCTGGCTCCCCAGTGAACCGCATTATAACAAAAGAGATTAGGGGAAGTCAAGGGTTGGTTTATCGAGAAGTTATCCCATTTCTGGCCTTAAGAATTCTCTTAACCTCTGTTCGTCAAGAATAAAAGGTTTTGTTGTTTCGGAAATTTGCTTGGCAATCTTTTTAGCAGCAGTGTCAATTATCTCCTTATTTGGTTCTAATATTTTTGTTGCCAAGGCTACGTATCTTTCTGCTTCTTCTGAATCAAATTTTCCTTTATGGGTAAAAACTTTTTCATCATTACCAGGCGCTTGTGGTTGGAAATTTTCGTTTCTTCCGATAACCCTACAGGCGGCAACACCTGAGGACGCAAATAATTTTTCTTGTTCTTCGTTAACTGGAAGTTGATCCGACAAGGTTATTAATCTTATTCTTGAGTTTCCACCATAAAAACCCATTTGGTCTTTTGGATTACGCCAATTAACTACCGGTATAACCTCAACCTTAAATTCATAATGTCTTCGTTCTTTAAAAATTGAGTCAACAACTAATGCATGACCGATTTCATGGGCAGCGATAGAATAACCATTATTATATAAACCTATTTTTCTTCTTTCAGCTTGTTCAATCGATTTATCAGGAGCTTCGTTTTCCATAAATTAATTATAAACTAAATCAAAATAATATTCTGTTTAAGTACCCCTTAGAGGTGAATTGCTATTGACACCCTTGGTATTTCCCTATTTTTTTTCTGCTCCAGTACGTTAATCTTTTGTACCGGTCGGCAGAAAATAGTTACGATTTTAGGGTTATTTTTTAACAAATGGGGTAATTTCTTCTTTTTTAAGTAATTTTGATTCCGTACAATTAGCAACCATGGCTAAACTTGGTTGATGGGAAAAACCAATATATTCAATCGTTTTGCCTTTTTCTTTAGCTTTTTTGATTTCCGGTAAAAGATCAGTATCCGACGAAACTAAAATAAGATGATCGCATTGGTTTTCATAAACGGCCACAAGAATATCTACCGCTATATTAACATCAACCCCTTTTTCGTGAAATTTATTTTTTGATTTTAATAAATATCCAAGAGAATATTTTAAACCCTGTTTTGTTAAATGGGATAAAAGCTTGCGCTGATCGTTAAACAATCTTTGGGCTCTTTCAGTTCCATCGGTTCGCATTGCCCCAACATAATAAGTAGCTTTGATAAGTTTATTTTTACTAACTAAAAACTTTGTAAATCCAGAAAAATCAAACTCAAGAAGATTTTGGAGTTGAAGATCTTTTAATTTGAAATAAAAATTACTTCCGTCAATTAGAATAAGGCAACGCTTCACAATTAAATTATAGCATAAAAAATCCTGCAAAGACCTTGCGGTGTTGCAGGAGATTTAAGTAACTAAATTATACCAAAATAATAGTTTTTGTCAATCATCTAACCCTAATCCATCACTTCCCTTTTTTCTTTTAACCGATCAGAATTCATGCTTTGTATTGGTGATATACCGCCTAACATTTTTAAAGGAGTCGCATTCCAAAGTTCATTGTTCAGAAAAATCAGAAAGTCTGCCTTATCCTCTGCCAAAACAAGATGCTCAATTACCGGATCAAAAACATTAAATTCGTTCTCTGGTAAACATTCATAAATCATTAACTCCAAATCCTCAACCGAATAATATTGATCCAAATGATATTTTTCCAAAAGCTTTTTAATTCTTGGTTCAAGAGTAATTAGTTCAGGAGGTTTGGTAAAAAACAATTTGTGTTTCATCTGTATATCGACATATCAAGGAGAGTCCTTTGCATATCAATAAATTACTTTTGATTCAGAAAATTTATCAAGTTGTCTTTTTGTCTCCTCCGCTCAGTCTTTATTTTTTTCGGAAAATCCGGGAAGAATTAGGTTTTGCATTTAGCTTTATTAAAAATAAATTGAGGGCTGATTCAAAGTTTTGTCCCAAACCCAACGGCAAACATCATTTTTGGCTGTTTGCTCATTAAACCTGCACACCCGAAGCAAACCGTTTCTTCCCGAAAGCGGCGGGACGCCAAGCAAGGACAGAAGTAACAATATTCCGGATAAAATAAATAGAACTATTAAGATAGTATAAATTCTTTTCATCTTGTAAAAATACCAAACAAACCAGGGTGGGCTGCCCAGGAGTCGGACCTGGTACTTCTTTCTTATAGAAGTTGCGAATTTCTATGGTGGGTCGCTCAGGATTCGAACCTGAGACCTCATTCTTATAACAGATGTAATTTATTTGTGGGCTACCATGGAATCGAACCATGTACTTCTTACTTATCAGGTAAGCGTTCTACCGATGAACTAGTAGCCCATAAATTACATCTGATATATCTAGCGCAAAGCGCTAGCTATCAGGAATGCGCTCTAACCAACTGAGCTAGCGACCCCTTTTTATTCGCAACTTATATATCGGTTAATAAATTCAACCGTCATCAGGAAAGCGTTCTGCACTGAAAATTTGTCGAAACAAATTTTTAGTGCAAGCCGATGTTTACCCTCAAAACACCGAAGTGTTTTTAGGGAACCAGCAGCCCTTGCGTAGAATTTTATCACAACCAAAAAATCCTGGCAAATACCAGGATTTTTTTTGTTTGATATCCAAAATGTGAAGGGAAGGTGATGGTTAACTTTTACAAGCAAACCAAAAAAGCTTGGGTGTATACCTTTCCCTATACCATAATAGTACAGGTTCGTGAAACATCTCCTTAGAAAGGAGGTGATCCATCCGCTCCTTCCAGAACGGATACCTTGTTCATTGGTGTTCCTCGATTTTCATCGAGGCATGGACTATATCTTCACCCAGCTGAGCTGGGGCCAACGTGTAGTCTCTACGGGGCTATGAATCTGTAAATCTGTTAAACAGTATTGCAGTAAAACAGTAGTCAGTAAAACGGTAAATCATTTTGTTGGATGATTATTCCAATTTTTAATAAGGTTATAGAGTTCTTTTGATTCGATTGTGTATTCTTCAATTAACTTTTGACACAATTCAACTCTAACACTCTTAAACCGATTTGCCAGAATTTTGACTTGCTCTAGGTGAGTAGCTAATTCATCACTCTCTCCCATTGCCATTTCGAAGAATCTTTTTACTTCCGCTTCATTTCTTCTTTTAGCAAATCCTTCCGCAATCAACGGGGCTATTCCTTCCCCGCAATTAATGATCTGTTTTCTTAATTTTTGGCGAATCACTGGAAGTGAATAAGCAAGATCATACAATTGCGGCAAAAGTTTCAATGGCCGCTGATATACCCTAAGTTGCTTAACACTCCAAATAGTTGCCATTAACTAAGTCTAACATATTACCGTTACACTGATTACTGTCTTACTGTTTAACTGTTCAACTGTTTTACCGAAACAAGCTTCCCTCGGTATTACCGTATCCGCCAGCTGGCGGATTTAGGCTTCACCGATACAGTTAGATTTTCCTGCATTCTTACGATTGCAGGTCGCAACAAGTTTACGACTTAATGCTCATCGCCGAGTTTACCTTCATTCCTGCTAAGCAGGAGCTTCAGGCACCCCCGACTTTGCTCATTTGACGGGCGGTGATCATGGTTAAGAACTATTCCACGCCCCACTGGACGTGCGCGTCTAGCGCATCCAGCGAGTCTATATGTTGTTTTTCTCTCATTAATCTTATCTTCTCAATTCCTTCAAGATTTCTATGTTCCCCTTTAAGAATCATGTTTTCGACCTTACAGAAAAACTCAAATTGTTTTCTCTTTTTTGCCTGAAGAGGATATTTTTTAAAGAAAGGTATTATTTTATTAATAAGATCTTTCTGTAAACCAACCATAAATTTCGCATGCGGTCCCCATTTGTATTTTTTATATTCCAAATGGTAGATTGATCCGCAACCTAGAAATTTTTAGATCTCTTTCAGAATTGGTTCGTCATCCCCTTTAAGCTCAATTTCAAATTTGAGTCTAACCTCAGGTATTCGAAATCGTTTTCGGCTTATGGACACACTAAAGCATCCTTCGCCATCAACAAATCCGACAATATAATGAGGATTTAACATATAGTTCGTCCCTTCGGTAAAGCTTCGGGTCTATCTCTAATTTAGATACTATTTATAGACCTGTCAAGTTTTACTTACTATGGACTCAGCTGACTTCCTGTGGCCGATTATAGTTCTGATGCACACAGGATCTCCTTGGGTCATTTAAAAAACTTTTTCAAACATTCCTCTGGGTTTTTAAAATAACTTCTCTGCTGTACACATAATCAGATCGTTATTGCCCTTTTGAAAAGAGGACTGCTCTTTGTATATAGGACCCTTCATCCTTCGGGTTACCCCTCAAGACTGTCCGCAACTATAGCTGTCACAACATTTGTGACAGATATATAAAAATCATATCCTTAATCTAATTTCTAAGTATGATTTCTCTATAAAAGTGGATTTTCACCACTTAGTTTTCTAAACTGCCAAGCGCATTTATTTTGTACAAGAGGCGAGAACGTATTCACCGCGGTTTGCTGACCCGCGATTACTACCAAGTCCGGGTTCATGCGGGCGAGTTACAGCCCGCAATCCCAACTGAGGATCGGTTTAAGAGATTAGCTTACGCTTGCGCGCTCGCAACTCGTTGTCCGATCCATTGTAGTGTGTGTGTTGCCCTAGACATAAGCGCCGTGCTGACTTGACGTCGTCCCCTCCTTCCTCCCCGTCACTTTTTCGCGCCAATCTCATACCGCGACGCGTGGGCGAATAGCCCAGCCCTATTCGGGCTAGCGTCGCGATCTTCTAACAAAATAAATCTTTATTTCAAATCTTATTCTGTTAGCTGATGCGAAAAAGAGACGGGGCTGTCCTATCTGAATATTTAACAGATAGTAGGGGTTGCGCTCGTTCCGGCACTAAAGCCGACACCTCACGGCACGAGCTGACGACAGCCATGCAGCAGCTGTGCTAGTCCCCGACTTAACGGGTGACTATCCGTTTCCGGAAGCTACTTCTAGCATGTCAAACCTAGGTAAGGTCCTTCGTTTAGTCTCGAATTAAACCACACGCTCCCCTGGTTGTGCGCCTCCCCGTCAATTCCTTTAAGTTTTAGCCTTGCGGCCGTACTCCCCAGGCGGCTCGCTTAACGCGTTAGCTTACGACAACCCCGTCAGACGGGGCCATCTAGCGAGCATCGTTTACAGTTAGGACTACAGGGGTCTCTACATTTTGTTACTTTCTCCCGACACAAATCGGGATACTAACCCTGCACCATACGGTGCGGGGCGCCTCTAAATTTCTTTAGAGATCTATACATTACTGTATAGTTCGGACTGTATCATTCCCGAGCTAAGCTCGGGACCGGCGTACAGTCTCTACGGGGTCAGATTAAATTGAAGATAGACAATAGAAACTAGAAATTAGATTATGATGGTAGAAAGTTGAAGTTAGTATGTTTTCCAATTTTCTCGGAGGTTATTTAATTTACCTCCTACATTTTGGTATCTTTTAAGAAGAGATTGACAAAATTCTTTATCCCAGTAACCTAAATCTCGTGCTGTTTCAATGTGAACTTCCATTTCGTTGCAGGAACCAATTGCCGTCCCTAAATGTTTTTTGAATTCTTTTTCAAAATTTCTCTTCGCCCAACCTTCGGCGATATTTGCCGGAGGTGATTTCGAACATCTTCTCATTTGCGGAGCCAAATCTGTCCTTTCATACACAGGGAATTTTTTAACTCCTTCATGTACAATTAACATTAACTGGTAAGACTCCGTGTATACCTCTAAATCACGAAATGTTTTTATCACATTTTTATTTTATCAATTTTTCTTCTATTTTCTAACCTGCCTGCCGGCAGGCAGGCTTCAAATTCCAACTTCTAACCTCTATCGTCTACCCTCAAAATAACCGACTTCCCTCGGTATTGTCCTCATTGTTTCCATAATACCAAATAATACCCGAAACAACAAGGAGTTTCACCGATATAGCCAGTTTTTTCCTAGATATTGCTACCTAGGGGGACTAAAATTAATCCCTTTCGCTCCCCTAACTTTCGTTCATCAGTGTCAATCATTGCCCAGATGCCTGCCTACGCCATTGGTGTTCCTCCCGAGATCAACGCATTTCACTGCTCCACCGGGAATTCCAGCATCCCCAACAAAATTCTAGTCTAACAGTATCAGACCCATTTCCAAGGTTAAGCCTTGGTCTTTAAGATATGACTTATTAAACCACCTACGAAACGCTTTACGCCCAATAAATCCGGATAACGCTTGCACCCTACGTATTACCGCAGCTGCTGGTGAGTTTTAGCTATTAGAACCTTATATTTAAAAACGGGATGAATATATTTTCCAATCAAACACAGAAAACAATCCATGCTTTCTGATCTGACATATAAACGAAAATATAGCTTTTCCCTCATTGTGGTTTTGTGAATACCTACCCGAATAGAGAAATTTCTCTCTAGCATTTTTTGCAGGTACTCACATTCTTTGAAGCTAAAACAAAATGTTGCAAAAGAGGCATTACGATGGTATTTCTTGCGGAAATCCAACGTTCCATCATCCATATACCATATTGCCAAAGCAATAGGATGAGTTAATAATTTGGAGATGTTTTCCGGTACTGATTTCTTACCCAACGGATAAAACAATTTCCGATAATAACCCAGTTCCAAACTTGGCAATGTAGTAAAGTAGTGTTGATGATAACCACCTTTTGATCTCTCTTTAATCTCATTAGTCTTAATCGGAATAAACATCTTGTGTAACCATTCCAGATAAGAAAGAGTTTTATCATCATACTTTAAGTATAATTGAGACAAACCTTTCTTATTTAATGGTGTTAGATGTCCATCCCCGAGTAGTGAACCAATAAGAATTTGTTTCAAGAGATATTCCATTTTTCTTCTTGGACTATATCTTGTCCGATATTAACATCGGACTCTGGCGTATAGTCTCTGAGGACTCTCCCCCGTCAGACGGGGGGTTGCCTGCTGATAGCTTGATACCCATATATGATCTGCGGTCATTTTTTCGGGTTTATTCGACATTTTCACTGTAGCAAGGTTTGCTTTAGTAGTCAAATATTAACCAAGTGTTCCAGCATATAGCCAGATTGATAACCTACGTGCCGACGTTTTTCTTTCAAAACCTCACGTAGTTAGCGGGTGCTTATTCGCCAAAGTCTCTCAACCTTGGCAAAAGAAGTTTACGATCCGAAAACCTTCATCCTTCACGCGGCGTTGCTGCATCAGACTTTCGTCCATTGTGCAAAATTCCCAGTTGCTGCCTTCCGTAGAAGTAGGGCCCGTGTCTCAGTGCCCTTGTGGGGGATTGCGCTCTCACGCCCCCTACCCGTCAAAGCCTTGGTAAGCCATTACCTCACCAACTAGCTGATAGGAAGTAGGCTCATCTCAAAGCGGACAGTTACATCCTTTGCTCCTGCACCGTATGGTGCGGGACCATATGGGGTATTAGCTATCCTTTCGGATAGGTATTCCCCGCTTCGAGGTAGATTCCTACCTATTACTCACCCGTCTGCGACTCCCGAACAAATCTCTTGCGAGATTTGCGCGGGCGTTCCACTTGCATGCTTAAGGCACGCCGCCAGCGTTCATCCTGAGCCAGGATCAAACTCTCAAAAAATTATCCCGACATTATTCTCGCCTTGCGGCTCGAACCGTCGGGATCCCGCTGATGCCGATGAAATCGGCATAATAGCGGGACTTCCCTTCACATTTTGAATACCGAGCAAAAGCTCGGATAAATACATTTTAGATATCTATTTAACTTTTAAAGGGCGATAGAACTCTTTAAAAATGAAAAGCCCCGCCAATCGGGGCCCAAAGCCTTTATCAATTGGCAAAACTTTCAGTTCATACTTTGGGTAGGATACCAAAGATTAATAGGTTTGTCAATGAGAAGGATTTTGTTATCGCGAAGTTGGTGTCATTGCGAGGGATGTACCAAACGGTACGTCCCGAAGCAATCCCCAACGAAATTAATTAATTTCAGCCTCTTTTAGTAATTCCTCATATTTTAATTTCCTTCTGTCTTCGTAAACAACCACTTTCGCCAATCCCCTTTTAACCATTAACCAATTAAGCATTCTTTTACCGTTATTGCAACCCATGGCAGATTGACAATCTTCCCAAATATAAGCCAACACTCTGCCGTATTTATCGTCCTGATACGTATCGTATTCCAAAGAAACCGATTTTCCGTCAAAAATATCTTCCATATAATTTTTGGCTTCTTCAAAACCGGCTTCTCCCCGTTCCGGCGCATTAATTCCCAACATTCTTATTGTCTGTCCGTTATTAATTTCTACCGTATCACCGTCAACTGCTTGGGTTATTTCTGCCTGTTTAGGAAAAACAGTTGTTGATTGTTTATAGCCCCCGGCTTGTTTCAGTTTTACCAATCCCTCCTGCCAATTCCAACCTAAAATTGAGGCTAAAATCAAACCCCTAATCCTTCTAGTCCTTCTCTTCCCTCTCTCTTTCCTCACCTCCCCCACAACCCCCAAATTCCCCTAATCCCTACTTTCCCAGCTCACCCTTACCCTCCTTTAAACATCCTCTAACTATCCTCTAAAACCAAGCCAATTCGCGCGTTTTTTGTGGAAAAAATTAGAATATAATGTCATCAATGGTTTACGAAATTGATCAATCAGGAAAAATTGAACAGACCGAAAGAGATACGGTTTTGGCCGCCGTCAATAGTAAAGAATATTCAGTTATTGTTATTGCCAAAGACAAACGCCGTCTTCAGGAAAGCTTTCGCCTTGCCGGAAAGCCAGAAATTTTTATTTATGCCGTTTTTGCTGCCATTCTGACCAAATTAATTAAATTACTAGCCAGTAAAAACGTCATTATTGACAAAGAGTATTCTGGTCAAACAAAAATTATTGAAAAGATGATTAAGAATCTTGATGAAAAAATCACCATTACCTGGAAAACAATTGGCAAGAAATCTTTAGCTCATGAACTGGCCTACAAAACTTTTAAAGGAAAACAACGAGCGAATAAACGACTAACTTATGAAGAAATCTGGCCAAAGGCCATAAAAATAGCCGGTGGGTGCTTAAACTCTACGACTTTACGAGAGAATCGGCACTCAGCCCCGGCTTATAAAAAGATAATATCACAAAAGACGAAAAAGTCAAGATATCAAAAGATCGGCTCATGACCGCTTAACTCAGGAATGGTTACCTGGCGATCAGCGATCTCACCGATCCGTCTCTAGATTAACATATAAAGTTGTTTTTTGTGAGAAAAACCTGCCGCAGCAAACAATCTAACAATATAACAATCGTAGCAATGGAACAATGAAGCAATGTTTTATTGGAGAATTATTGAGGAACACAACAGCGGAAACCGGCACCGCATTGTCCTTGAGAATATAAGGTACTATTTTCAGGACAACTTTTTGTAATATTCACACAATTTCTCTCGTAATTTGGACAAGGACCCGGAGTCGGTGTCAAATATTTAGTTGGAAGTGGTTTGCTTTTTATTGGTGTTGCCGTAGGAACCAAAGTACTAGTTGGTCTGGGATTAGCTTCCCATACTCCGCAAGCAATCCGTAGCTGTTTGGCCATATTATCCCAAGCAACAATTCCCATAGCAACATAATACGGTTTATTTGAATTATCATATTGTTTTAAAAAACTCCAACCGGTATCAAATTCAGGATTCCAATTAAAGGGTCCGACCGATATTTTATTCGATATATTATCTCTCATAACATAAACCTCTTGTCTTGCCGGCCAAGGTACAATCACGTCATTAGGTGCCGTGAATGAAAAGAATGGCGGTTGATTTAAGTAGTAATCATTTATTGTAATTTTGTATTGGCATGAATTAAAATTAAAATTCCCTGGATCAATCGGAAGCGGTACTTTAGACATAAAAATTGCTTTTATGCTATCCGGGTAGACTTTTATCATAACTGGTTCCATATATTGACTATATTTATTAAAAGTTTGATCTAATATCTGGTTCATAATTGTTTGGATAGAATTTTCCTCTACGTTTTTGCAAGCTCGAGTAGAATATACGCAGCTGGTAATGTTCGCTTGGATTTTGGCATTAGCAACCGAAAAGTAATAATGAATGATGATTGGAATTCTAGGGGCTGCTGTACCATAACCGATCGTACTTGCTATATCTTGTTGTCCTACCAAACTGGCGCTGATTGGTATTCCACATTTTCTGGAAACATTACAATAGGCTTGAACTGCGTTCGTAAAAATTAAGGAATAAGTAGCCGCCGGAACCTCAATCTCAAAATTACTCCCCGCAGGAATCCCTAAAACATAAGATTGCAACTGGTCGATAGAGCTAATGGTTAATTTTGGAGTGCCCTTTGCTTTTGGTTTAAACAGAATTTTCTCTGAAGAATTGAAAAAAACAACCAGTAGTCCGATGACTAAAACCAAGAGTGCCAAAAAAGGGAGAGAGAATAAACTTCCCCGTTTATTAGATTTTTTACTCACATTTTAATAATAAGAATCGAGGGGGATTTGTCAAGAATCAATTTTTAACACATTTCCCGCCTGCATCCGGATAATTTCCATCTAATTGACAATTCTGGATTTATTGAAGTCGGTATTGGTGTTGGTGTTGATTGATTGGCAGACTGACTTAATAATTTAAAGGTGGAAATAATCTGCTCGATTATTTGCTTATTGACTTCCGAATCGCCCGTACCTTGAACCGGTTCAACCAATATTTCATAAATTTTGTTATTTTTAATCGTCATTATATCGGTGGTAATACCGGCTGGTCCTACCGGAAGATTATCAAGTCTATATGCTTTTAAACCATCGAGTGTTGTTTCTTTAACTTTATTTGTATCCGCATACAATGAAGGATATTGTATTAATATCCCATTCCCGAAAAGTTTTGATGGTTGATCCATAGACAAATTAGCGGAATTGTCTGAAATTACAATACTAATTTTATAAGTTACAGATAATGGAGACTTGTTATTAAAAGAATCCTTTGGATAAATTATAATTATTCCGGGCCATTCCGCTTTTAAAGATGCCGTCCCGCTTCTTACGGAATATAGATTTTCAGGATAACGTATTTCGTATACACCGGTAGCAGAATATGTTTTCCAATTTATCATTTGACCGGCTTGCGTTTGCTCGAGAAATTTTAGGCTGGAGAGAATTTGACTAAAGGCGTTATCAAAACTTCCTTTAGATGCGTTTATTTTTGAAATTTCTAAAATTCTTTGCTTATCGGGATACAAAATATAATAAAACTCAATATTTCCCGCCCATGGATCATAATTTTTAAGAACATATGCCGGTTGACCGGCGATTGTTTGACTTAAGGCTTAAGAGTTATATGGCTTCTGACCCCCGCTAACCTCAACATACCTTTCAACCAATGTGTATTTTTGATTTTCTATATAAGCAGAAAAAGACATCATGTTTTCATTAGGAACGACATACACCGCCAATCCATCAAAAGGAGCGCCTCCAGACATTCTCGTTGATTCAACCGCCATCGTGATAATTCCAACTGAATCACCCATCGGACCACCAATCGCACAACACTGAATTAATCCAGGATGTTTAAAAGAAAAACCATACGTATAGTTTGTGTAAGAATTATTAGTAAAAACTTCGTCAATTTTTAAGGAGGGTGTAGGCGTTTGATTTTGAATAATCGGGGACGGCTTTATTTCCGTTTGTTTTATGTCTTTCGGATTGCGTTCTAAGTGCAGAAAAGAAAATACCTCGGACAAATATTGGGTACAAACCCCACCAACGAAAGGACCTTGATTTGAGGATTTGCAGTAACTTCCAACCGAACATTTAACATTATAGCTCCAATCTCCCCCGCAACTCGAGTCTGTCGAATTTCGAAATTGAAAATACTGAATAAAAACTAAAACCAGCAAAATAAAAATAATTAAAATCCCGATTGCTTTTGGTTTTCTGGAAGAAACAGGAGTGGGTGAAACTGGAATGTTTTCAGAAGTTACTGGCGTAGTTGGTGTTATTTCCGAATCCATATTTTTATTATTTCATCCTCGTTCCCCTTAGTCAATTGCCCATTCTCTCTCTTGTTCCCCTAATTTCCCATATTCTCCTCTAAAAATCCTCTAACTCCCCTTTAAAACTTATTCTCGGGGTAAGTGTTTTACCGCCTCGAAAAGAACTATTCCCAAACTCACCCCTTCGTCGTTTCACTCCTCAGGGCAAGCATTTATTTGTTATCTGGTACAAAACTATTCCTAATGACACCATCACATTTAAACTTTTATTTACCCCAAACATTGGTAATTCCACAATCTCATCCGCTATTTCTAATTACCTATCAAAGACTCTCCTTTACATGTTTCAAACAAAGTCGAAGAACAAATAAGGTTTTACATTCTTAAAAACGCTTTATAAAGTTTTCTGGTTAAGGGGTTAAAGCTTAAACCCAAAGCCTCTAAAGTGAAAACTCCTAAAAGTAAAGAATCGCCTTTTTGACCAAACATAACTGGTGCCGCCCGTTCCACTCCTTCTACCTCATAAAGAGCGCTGCCAACTTTTCTTTTAATGAGTTTACCATCAGCTAAAGAAAATTCTTCTTCTCCCTGCGGTTGAATACCTAGTTTTTTCAGAATTTCTGTGGGTACCACCGTATAACTGGCACCGGAATCAACTAAAAATTTTCCTTCAAAAATCTTTTTCGGATCCGCCGGATTTTTAACTTTTAATAAAACTTGAGTAATCCCCATTATGGTTATATTTTACAATTTCTCCGTCAGTTTGTAAAGAATAATTCCTACCGAAACCATCACATTTAAACTTTTATTTACCCCAAACATCGGTAATTCCACAATCTCATCCGCCATCTCCAAAACTTCTTTACTCACCCCATATGTCTCATTCCCTACGACTATTGCCAAGGGAAATTTGTATTCCACTTTATCATAAGGCACGCTTCTTTCATCCAACTCAACGGCAATAACTTTGATCGTGTCATCCTGATCTGCCGTAGGCAGGGAAGGATCTTCTTTATGCACTTCGCTAGATTCCTCACTCCGTTCGGAATGACATGTCTTCAATTTTTCAATCGCTTCCCCCGCTGTTTTACAATACTCCCATTCGACCCATTCAGTCGTATTAATCGATGCTTTTTTTATTCTGGTATTCGGCGGCGTCAGAGTTTCCCCGCATAAAAAAACTTTCTCGGCAGCAACAGCGTCAGCCAGCCGGAAAATTGATCCCACATTATAAGTATCCAAAACATTGTCCAAAATAATATAAATTGGGTTCTTTTTAATAGATTTTTTTTGCTCTTCAGTAGCAATCGTTGTCCGAAGTTCTTTAGCGTTAAGTTTAAGCATAAGTAAAAATGTTAGAATGTTACAATGCTATATTGTTATAATGCTTGCCGTATAAAGAAGACTAGAAACCTCAATCTAACATTCTAGCAATATAACATTATAGCAATTTATCGCAATTTAGTTTCCTGAAGATTCCAGAGTGAAGACTTTATTTCGAGCGATTAGCGAGAATCAAGGTTTTTACCTTTATATTTTATTGACCCGATTCAAGATTAAAAACCTTATCATAATATTCCCAAAACTTTCCCTGGGCGTTAGCGCAAAGCGAGGCTTCCGCGGCTTTTTGAGCATAAGGATGAATACTCGTTAAAGGAAATTGTTTATAGACAAAACGGATTTGATTCGGATAGGCCTGAAGAATCTGTTCGATTACCGGATAAGCCGCTAAACAAGCCGGGCATTGAAAATCAGAAAACTTAACCAAGGTCACTTTCGCGTTAGCTGGACCTTTTTGAGGATCAGTCGAATAAATATCAATTTTCACCTGTTTGGGATTAAAAGATGCCGGTTGGGATCCTTGCGACTTGGCCGCGTTTTGCAGATCGGCAGAATAGGCACTCACGTTATTCGAACCAGTTCCGGCCAGTTCTTTATCAATCACTTCCTTAAATAAATTTAACGGAAAAACGCCCCACATAAACCGACCGTTAACAAAAAGGGAGGGGGTGCCTGGCAGCTGTAAAGAAGTGGCTTGGTCCAAATCTTGCTTAACATTATTCGCTTGTTCCCCATTATCCAAACATTGATTAAATTTTTGGGTATCCAATCCTAAATCAGCCGCATATTTTTTAAGATTATCAATTGACAAAGGAGATGAAGATGCCCCCGCTGTTGGTGAAATCCCTTTACCCTGAGTATTATCGAAGGGCGATTGCCCTGTTTTCCCCATTTTTTCATTGACCGTTATTCCTAAAAGAAATGAAGCAATCGCGACTAAAATAATAATAATTGGGAAAGTTTTTTGATTCATAATTTCTTTCCTGTCATCCCAAACTTGTTTACGCTGAAAGTGATCCGGAATCTATAATACAAGATTATCAGTTGATCAGAATATCGGGATAAGAGATCGGAAACCGGCAATATTTTACTGATTTACTTATTTGGATTTTAAGATTTATTTTAACTTTCCTTCCAGGTTATCGCTTGTACCGGACAGCTGTCAATTGCTTCCTGAATGGTTTTTTCCTCATCACCCGCTGGGACAATTACTTCTGCTTTTCCGTCAGCTCTTAATTTAAAAGTTTTACCAACCAGAACGGTGCACGTCCCGCATCCGATGCATTTATCTTTATCAACAACTGGAGTTTTCATTGTGGAAATAATAATATCTTAATTGATTCCTTCTGTCAACCCTCGTCATCCTGAACAAAGTGAAGGATCTTCCCCGAAAATGTCATTGCGATCCCGAGTTTACCGAGGGAGAAGCAATCTATTCTTAAGAAAAAGACCCCGCGAAATATTATTTTCTTGGGGTCTCGAACCCTAGGCGTTGGCAGAATCCAGATCAATGCGTACGAGCACTTCTTTGAGCAGCCTCGCTCGTAATTCTTTTTCTGAATATCGCACTCCCGAGAACATGCTTACCCAGTAAAGAAAATCACGCACATCGAACATTTCATCCAACCAATCCCGAATCAGTAATCCTGTCCATTGCCGATACTCATCGGGTGCCGAGCTGTTATAAAGACAAAAACTTCTGCGACCGCCCCTCCTAAGAAGGGTATATTGTCCTTGTCTCAAGAAACCAAGTCCATAACAATACCCTTTCTCTTTCGGGGGTCTTTCGTAAGGGAACTCGCTTTGATAAACCCCTTTTGTTCCTTTCCAATCAATCGTCCATTCCCTCACTCCCCCGGAATACTGTGTTTCTAATCTCAGCTGGATTTTCCTCGGCAGGATATTTACGTCGGAGATAAGCATCCCCAGCCTGCCGTTTTCGTTGGCTGCCAAAACAACCATCCCCTCCGGTCTCCAGACATGACTTTCCAGTCTGGCCAAAGCCCGGCAACTTTTTCTTTCAGCTCTTCCAAGTCAGTCATTTCCTTCCTCCTTATCGTAATCCTATATTGTTTCCAAATCCCAACTCCCAATTAACCCCATAATTATAACATTGAAAGCAAATATCCATGGGCGCTTGAATCTTTTTTTATACTTACTATATGTTTTTAGTGTCTATCGGCATAAAAAAAGTATAGTAATTCTGTCTTTCAATCCTCATCCCCATAACTCGACTCATAACTCACAACTCACCCCCATCCTTACTCACGCTCCGAGAATACGTGGTGCTTTTTCCCCTTTCAGGTATTTGTATGCTGAAGCCGCCGCAATCGCCCCTTGAGCGCAAGCGCCAATCATCTGGGCAAAGTTTTTTGAATTATCCGTCAAATCCCCGGCCCCAAAAACTCCCGGCAGGTTGGTGCTCATATCCTCACCGACCAGAATATAATTCACTTCATCCAAAGCCACTCCCAGGTTTTGCGCCAAACTGGTTCCCGGCACCGCCCCAATCTCAATAAACACTCCATCAACGGGTAAAATGTTGCTGCCATTATATGGTTTATCCAACTCCACCCCTCCAACCTTATCCTGATTTTGGTCAATTTTTGATTTTTCATCTGTGTCTTTTATTTCTTCTGTTCCCAAGATCTTGATGACATTTGTATTATAGATCACTTCAATCTTTTTATTTTGCAATGCCTCTTCCGTCCAAATCGGTTCGGCTCTTAACTTATCTTTCCGGTAAATGATATAAACTTTGTCGGCAAATTCCGCACCATGAATTGCTCCTGAAACAGCAGCGTCTCCTCCTCCAATCATGGCTACCGTTTTCTCTTTATAAAAGGGTATATCGCAGGTGGTACAGTAGGATATTCCACGACCAAGATATTCAGTCTCACCCGGGACATTTAATTTTCTTCTTTCGGACCCGGTCGCAATTATCACGCTTCTCGCTTCTTGCTTCTGCCCGTCTCTTAAGATAACTTTATATCCAACATCCAACCTTTCTATTTTTTCCACTAATCCATAGACAATTTCACTTCCCAGCTTCTTTGTCTGCTCCAGGGTTTTTTGCGACCATTCAACCCCCGAAACCGATTCAAATCCCGGATAATTTTCGACAGCATGGGCTAAAGTAATTGTCCCCCCCAATTCCTTCCCAATAATAAGATTCTTCAGCCGATACCGGGAAGCATATATTCCAGCCGTAAGACCGGCAGGCCCAAGACCAATAATAATTAAATCATACATGTTTTGATAATTCAAAAATCAAAAGGAGGTTCTAAACTTTTTAATTTTGACTTGAAATTTTGACTTTTAACTTTTAAATTTTAACTTCTTCCAAAAGTTTAAGGTATACTTCTTTTCCTCCAAACCCCACTTGTCTTCCAACCTCTTTCCCCTCTTTAAATAAGATCACGGTCGGAATACTCATAATACCGAATTTACTCGGCGTTTCCGGATTTTCATCCACATTCATCTTCCCCACTTTTACTTTACCTTCAAGCTCTTTTGCCAATTCCTCAATAATGGGGGCTAACATCAAACAAGGGCCACACCAACTTGCCCATGCGTCGACTAAAACCGGCAAATCGGATTTCAAAACCTCTGTATCAAAATTTGCATCGGTAAATGTTTGTTCCACAAGCAATATTTTACCAAATCCTAACCACTAATTACTAGTCCTTAATTTTATGGTAAGATTTATCTACAAATAATCTCGAAAAGGATCTTGACAATTGTAATACATATGTAATACAATATGACTAGGATAAAAATAAGCCAGTTAATTTGGGACGAATGGAATATCGAACACCTTAAAAAACACAAGGTGGAGAAACAGGAAGTTGAGGAATCTATTGAAAAAGTTCACGCGCATCGAAAAGGATATAAGGACAGAATTTAATCAATGGTTGTTGCCAAAGAAGAGTCGAATAAATACTATATAATAACAACTAGAGATGCGGATAAAAAAGAAAGGAAAATATTATATGACCAAGAGAAAAAGTAGAATTCCAAAATTTAAGACAATAGAAGAAGAGGCTAAATTTTGGGACACTCACAGCCTTTCTGATTATTGGGACGAGTTTAAGGATGTTGATATTGTATTTGATCTTCAAAAACCTAAACAAGAAACTTTAATTTTACGCCTTCAAAAAGAGGTTAAAAATAAACTGGAAAAAGTTGCTAAAAGCAAGGGTTTAAGCGTCTCTTCCCTAGCAAGAATCTGGCTCATGGAAAAACTTCAAACAAGCAAGGCTTAATCTGCCAGGCGTTTGCGTTAAATAAAGAGTATCAGTAAATCAGAATATCCGGACAAGAGATCAGTAAAACCGATAATCTGTTTTCTGTTTTACTTTCGAGGCATTCTAGCAATATAGCAATCTAGCAATATAACAATTTCCAAAGTCCTATAACTCTTGACTTTTGGCCTCTTTTATGCTACCATTTATATGGTTAATTAGATTTGCACTTTAAATGATTACGGATTAATTACTCCCAAAGTTAGGTGGCTAATTGTTTATCAATCTTTGGTAAGCAGCTAGGCACCGAACTAGGGTGAGTAAAGAGTGAGTGAGTGAAAAGGAGAAAACGATGGAAACGGGTAAGGTAAAGTTCTTTGACACCCGGCCAGACAAGCGTTATGGGTTTATCCTCGTTGACGGTGGGAACCGAACAGTTGTTCTTCCATTACAACGATGGACAGTTCCTTATCGCGGGCAAAACTCAGCCTAAGTTTTCCGATAAGGCGACTGTTGTCTCGCAGGGTAAAACCTACCGTATGGGCGATCCCAAGCAGGACGATCTGATCGTGTTCGAAAGGGCGGACGGACTGAAGGGCGACAAAGCCTGTCCCTGGGACTTCAAGTCCCGCTACGACAAGTTCGTCGAAATCATCGCCAACCGCCTCGCACCCGTCACATACCGAGTTCTTGCAACAATGAACAACGTCGGCGAACCGGAAAGTGAAGGAAAAGTCGAATGGGAGGGAGACGATCTCGAGCAATTGCGTCGGCAATATCCACGGGTCTCGCACAAAGACGACAAATTCCTTTCTTTCTGGGCAGACGGCGACGGCATCTTTGAAACCCACCATCACTGGCAGAAGAAGAACGCAGCCGGCATCTGGGAATCCTGCGCCGACCCGCGCTAAACCTTTCCACCATCCGCATCACAAATGCACTACGACGCGCGAAACTAGTTTTTGACTTACCGAAAGGTGAATCAAGAGCAAAGCCGCGCGTTTTTTTTGGGAAAAAATTCTGCCGTCAGGCTAACAATATAGCAATATAACAATCTAACAATTGTTTTTGGTAATTATGCCGCCAACCATCCCCCGTCAACATAAATTACCGCCCCGGTAATGTAATCCGCTTCGTCGGATGCTAAAAAGGCTACTGCTGCCCCAATATCTTCCGGTTTGCCGAATCTTCCTTTAGGGATATGGGCAATAAAGCCTTTGGCAACATCCGGATTACCAATGAATTCTTTGGTCATGTCCGTTTCAATTATTCCGGGAGCCACGGCATTGACATTAATTCCTTTTGATCCGCAATCAACGGCCAAATCCTCTGTTAACCCCACTACTCCTCCTTTGGAAGCAACGTAACTGGCTAATCCTCCAAAACCGCCGCCGACTCCTCCGGAGGCGATCGAGGCCGTATTAATAATTTTTGAACCGGGCTTCATCACTTTCACCGCCTCCCTGGCGCAAAGAAATTGACCTTTTAGATTTATGTTAATTATCGAGTCCCACTGTTCGTCAGTCGTCTGATCAATCGAGGTTGCTACTGGTGCGATTCCTGCATTGTTTGCCAAAATATCAAGCTTTCCCCATTTTGCCATTACTTCAGCAAACATTCTAACGACGTCCTCTGTTTTAGAAACATCAGCCTGAACCGTAAATGCTTCGCGTCCCATGGCTTTAATTTTAGCCGCGACCACTTCGGCTTCGTCTTTTTTGGAATGATAATTAATGGCCACGTCAGCCCCCTGCTTTGCCAAGCAGATCGCAATTCCCCGGCCAATTCCCCGGGATCCACCCGTCACTAATGCTTTTTTTCCTGTTAAATCAAACATAAATATTGTTCACCTCCCTTCAATAGTAAGGCAGTGCATCAGAAAATCTGGTTAAGTAAACCCGAGAACAGAATATCAGTAAAATATTACTGATCTCCGATCTCTGATTTCTTATCCTGATAATCTGATCAACTGATAATCTTAATTGGTTCCTATCACCAACCTTGCCTCATTTTGCGCCTTTATCAAGGCATCTTTTGGCAAACAATTAACTTTAGGATTTAATAATTCGTAACAAAAAACAATATTGTTAGCCAAAAGAATTTGTTTATCAACTGAAGATAAAGAATTTAAAACCGTAATCGGGTGAAGCTTCTTTTGACTAACCAGCAGTCGCAAGCTAAAATCCTCCGGATAATTCCAGCTGATTACTTTTAAGCCGGCGCAGTTGCCGTAGGCAACCAATTCCGAAGTCGCTTTAGTGTTCGTCACCAGCCAAATTTCATCAAACCCGTTTTCTTTAATATCTAAAAATCTGGCATAGGTATAAAGACCGTCTTTAATATCCGACCGGACCCCGGGTTCGTGATGAAACTTGCACTCAATCATTATTTTTGACGAAGTCATCCCGAGCGCGGCAATGTCATTGCGAGGAGCCGCAGCGACGTGGCAATCTTCTTTCCATGCAACTATATCAATCTCATGAGTGACACATTTTCCACGAATATAATCATTAGTAACCGTTTTATATCCGTAAGATTCCAATACTCCGGCAAAATATTTTTCAAAAGGAAAACCGGTCGGTCCCAATTCCATAATTGCCTGCTTTAAATGATAGCGCGAGGCCAAGGACGACTTTAATTTTTTAAGCAGATGAAGAATTTCTTTATAAACAACTTTCGTGGGAATGCCGTCGTAAAGTTTTGTCCGCAAATGCTCAACTATTCTATCTTGAAAAACCCCATCCGCTTCCGCCCGCGCCAAAGAGCTTCTGACTTTTTCTTCCTCATACGGTTCATATTCTCCGGCAGCATTCATTACCCTAATTTGAGCAGACATACCTTATTCTACCAGAATACAAACGAGATTATCAATTAATCAGTAAAATCAGGATAAGAGATCAGAGATCTGAAACCAGTTTTTTGCTGATACTCTGTTCTCTGATTTACTTAACCCGATAAACTGATCTACTGTTTTACTTCATATATAATCGTAACAATCTAACCCTTCGAAAATCTCAGGGCAAGCAATTCCTAATTACTAATTACTCTTTACTAATTACTTAATTTGTCCTATACTCCCTCCCAGTTGAACAAAATTGTGTTCAGAACGTTGATTAATAAGGAGGAAAAAGATGGCGTGGGCAAAAACGAAGTTTGAGGAAAAGCAGAAACAGGAAGCTAAGGAACGGAAACAAGCAGCACAAAGAACAGAAGCAATAAATAAATACGGCAAAAACCTGGGCGATGTTTATACCGACTATGTCCAAGGCAAAATCGACCGGCACACTTTCATTGTGGCGATTGTCACAAACCAACGCGGATCATTTAACCAACAAGTAACGGCGACAACAGCGTTGCTTGATGCTATTGACGAACTGATGGAACCGTACAAGATGATGGCAAGCGAAGCTCATTTCCGCACCTCACCGATCTAGACTATCTGGGGCAAGAATGAATCTCGGCTCATCGCAATGAGACGGACTCGCCTTACCCCTTTTTTCTTTTCTCCCCAAAATCCCTAATATCCTCAACCTCCGTTTCCCCAGCAATCAACAATTATCAATCTAGCTAGCATATGTTGCAATTATTACCACGATCGTGGTTAAAATAGTAATATTAATGTCATGATCACTTTCGTATCGTTGTCGAGCTTAAACGGGCAAATTGGAAAAACAACAAAGAAAAAATAAGGATCATCGCTGCCGGTGCAACCGCCGAAAGATAGTTAACCTTACCGTGTCGGTAATTGCGCAGCAATAAGGAGTTGCTGACAACAGAAATTGAGCTTAAGGCCATGGCCAAACCTGCCAACTCCGGCCGTAAAATAATTCCAACACCGGAGAAAACCCGCGCCGCAATCGGAATCCCCATCACGTTATAAAAAAGAGCAAAAAACATATTCTGTTTAATCTTTCCCATGGTTTCTTTCGCCAGCTGGATCGCGTGATTAACATCCCTTAAATCATTCTTCATAATCACAATCCCGCCGGTTTCCAGGGCCACATCCGTTCCCGATCCCATGGCAATTCCCAAATCCGCTTGAGCCAATGCCGGAGCATCGTTTATCCCATCACCAACCATGGCAACCCATCTTCGATGGGAATTTTTAATTTTTAATTTTAAATTTTTAATTATTTCTGATTTCCCCTCTGGAAGTACTTCTGCAAATACATGATCCGCCTCTATTCCGACTTGCGAGGCAATTGCCTTCGCGGTCCGCTGATTGTCACCGGTTATCATGTACAGATCAATTCCCTTTCTTTCCAATCTTTCAATCGCTTCCCGCGTTGTTTCCTTAATTGTATCGGCAACCGCAATTAAACCAGCCAGTTTTTTATCGACAGCAATCATCATTACCGTCTTCCCCTGATTTTCTAATTTTTCCATCTCTAACTCTGTTTCTTTCCCGATCGTAATTCCATTCCCTTTCATCATTTCTCTGTTTCCCAAATCAACCCTGATTTTCCCCATCTTTCCTGACACGCCCTTTCCGGGAATCGCCTTGAAATCTTTAACTTCCTCAAATTTGATTCCTTCTTCTTTGGCATAGTTATAAATCGCCTCCGCCAGCGGATGTTCCGATTGTTTTTCCAAACTGGCGGCAAACTGTAGAATGTCATTCTGAGCCGAAGGCGAAGAATCTTCTACGGGAATAACATCTGTAACAACTGGTTTACCATTAGTTAACGTTCCCGTTTTATCAAAAATAATCGTGTCAATTTTCCCGGCCATTTCAATGGTTCCCCCCCTTTGATTAGAATCCCGTTTTCCGCGCCCTTACCGGTTCCAACCATAATTGCAGTAGGAGTTGCTAACCCTAAAGCACACGGACAAGCGATGACGATTACCGAAGTAAAAGCCATTAGGGCGAAAGACAATGAAGCACCAAGCGCAAAATACCAAATTCCAAAGGTTAAAATGGCTATACCAATAACAGCAGGCACAAAGTAGGCAGATATTCTGTCGGCCACTCCCTGAATCGGTGCTTTTGATCCTTGGGCTTCTTCGACTAAGCGAATGATCTGGGCAAGAGTCGTTTCTCCACCAACCCGATCGGCCATAAATTCAAAACTGCCATTTTTATTTATCGTTCCCCCGATAACCCGGCTGTCAACGGTTTTTTCCACCGGCATACTTTCTCCGGTAATCATTGACTCATCAACCGCCGAGGAACCCTTCTTTATTATTCCATCAACCGGAACTTTTTCTCCCGGTCTTACCAAAATAATATCTCCCTTCTCAACCTGATCGATTGGAATATCTCCCTTATTTCCCTTATCACCCCCAATTACCCTTGCGGTTTTCGCCTGAAGCCCCATCAGTTTTTTTATTGCTTCCGAAGTCCTTCCTTTTGCTTTCGCCTCAAGGAATTTTCCCAGAACCACGAACGTAATTAAAAAGGCGGCGGTTTCAAAATAGAGCTCGGGAATTTTTTGCCCCATTAAACCGATTAAAGTCTTGTTTGCGATATAATATGCTCCATAATTTATAATGCTGTAAAAATAAGCCACGGATGTACCGATCGCAATTAATGAATCCATATTAAAAGTTCTCATCCGCAAAGCCGACCACATTCCTTTATAAAAATCTTTTCCAATAATAAACTGTACCGGGGTGGCAAGAATTAAGGAGACTATTCCTACGAACGGTAATAACGATTTCGCGCCGATTAAACCAGGGAAAAAATCAAAAAGCATAAAATAAATCATCGGAGAACTAAAAATGAGGCTTATCCTAAACTTATTCCAAAGGGCGTTTATTTCTTCTTGCCGCTTTTGGCTTTCAAATTGGGTATTTTTTTCATCAAAAACAGTCGCGGAATAACCGGCATTTTTGACTGCTTGAATAAGGGCTTCTGCCAAAACCCCCTCTCTAGCATTGACAAGGGCTTTTTCAGCCGCATAATTAACACTCGCTTCTTTTACCCCTTCTACTTTTTTTAAGGATCTTTCTATGAGCAACGCGCATGAAGCACAATGCATACCGGTAATATTTAATTTTATATTTTCCATTATCTACTTCCTCCACAGCTTGACCCACCGCCTCCTCCACATCCGCAGCCTTTTGCCCCCGAAGGAATTTCCGCCGCCGCGGCAGCAACATTATTAGCCGAAGTTCCTGATTTTCCAGAAGACCCCGAATTCCCCGATACATCAACTACTTCTATCACCCCCGAGACCATCCCCATCCAACAGCTGAATCGGAATTTTCCTGCTTTTGTCGGCGTAAACTCCTTAACGCTCACTTGACCATTGGTTAAAGGAATTGACCCTTCAAATAGGCTGTTGGAAATAATCGCATTCGTGCAGCCGCTGGTTCCGGTATCGGTAATTTCCCAGTGGACAGGAACTCCAGCCTTTACTACAAATTTATTCGGGGTGTATCCAGTTGAGCTGGCATTCATTTTTAATAATTGTTTTCCGTTTACTACCGGAGCCAAACCCTCAACCGCGGCGGCGGACTGCACTTGCCCATTAGCCCCTGTATTAATATTAATTCCTGCAGGAACAGTAACTCCTAATACATTTAATTGATTATTGATGTTGAATAGTGCAAACATCAATACCAAAGCCCCAGCAACTTTTGAAAATACAACTGCGTTTGAAGAATTACCCATTTTGACTGACGAATAGCCAATTGCTAATAATCCCGGCGCTGTTCCTAAGGCAAATAAGGCCATAATTAATGCACCCTGAACCGGATTTTTTGAAATTAATGCTAAGCTTTCCGTAGTAATCGTAAATCCGCAAGGCAATAAAATCGTCAGCGCCCCCATAATTAAGGGCATTCGCTGATTCATCGCATTTTTGGTTAAAGATTTTGGCAAACCAATTTGGAAACCGCTTAAAGCCTTCACACCAAACATTTTTAAGCCATTTAAAATCATAAAAACAGAGACTCCAATCACCAGTAAAGCATTAAAAAGCGGAGACATTTGAAGCTGGTTACCAACGATTCCTAATAAAGCCCCCAAAACCCCATAAGCCCCCAAACGCCCCAAATTAAAAAGCAAATGAGGGGTCATTGATTTGCCTTGCCACGATTGAGACATCGAAAGGACAATTCCCCCTGTTAAAGCAGCGCAGGTTGAAAAACCGGCCAGTAAACCAAAAAGAAAGAAGGCTGGCAAGGCCGAAGAAGAAGAAACATTTACCAAACTGGAAAAACCTAATTGATTTAACAGAAGAAAGATTGCAAAAACCAAACCCGCAATCGCAATGGAAGTAATCTTTTCCTGATTATTGCTTTCAGGTTCAGGGGGGTTTCCCCCGATTTGACACGAATAACCCATTTCTTTTAATATATCATTCACTTGTTTTTCCGAAGGTAGATTACTTTCCCCAATCAACTCCACTTCTCCTTTAGGGGTTGAGGCTTTTGCTTGTTTTACCCCCGGCAAAGCAATAAGTTTTTCCTCAATCAGCAATTCGCATGAACCACAATGCATTCCCTGGACTTTGTATGTTGTTTTTTGCATTTGGTTTAGTTGTCATTCCCGACCTGATAGCAGTTCGAAGAACTGATATATCGAATCTTCGATTCGCTATCGGGAATCAATATAAATAATCCTATTGTTTGTATAGTTCCCCGCTTTCGCGAGGATGACCTGCGGGTCACTTTTTCTCTTCAAAAACTTCCATTATCTCTTTCAAAACCCGCGCCCTCTCTTTTTCGTTTTTACTTCTAATCGCATCAGTAACACAACTGTGCAAATGATTATCCAAAATAAGTTCATTTACTTTTTGAAGCGCGGAAATCACCGCCTGGTTTTGTCTAATAATATCAATACAATATCTTCCCTCTTCCACCATTTTCTCATTAGCCTTTAAATGGCCAATCAAATAATTCATCCGGTTCTTAACTTTATTGTCTTCCATTGGAGTTTTCAAATTTCAAATTGTAAATTTCAAATTAGTTTATACCCTCCCCCAGGGGGTTGTCAAGAGAGAAAAAGCGGGGGTTTTACTAAAAACTAGTAATTCCCCCACCAACAGGTTATCCTTTTTTCCAACTTAACCCGCTTTCGACATAGAGTTTTTCGTACCTTTTTTGCCAATGAGCAAGTGCAAGCTTTGAGCTTTTTCCTGGTAATGTCAGAGTCGAATAGTTCTGAGGAAACCAAAGAGAAAACATACGATGGACCGAAACAATAAATTAATCGAACAGGAAACGTCCACCTCCTTACTATTTTCTTTTGCGTACAGTAGTCAAAAACAGAACGACTTTCATCAATGCGGTATTCATTCATTGGAAATGGCAATACCACTACCATACCGGTCCCAAAAACATGCAATGAAACAAACAGATTGGTATTGGGCGACATTCCATCCAGCTGGCTAACTCCAAATACATCATTTCTCCCCCCTTCTTATTGGACACCCTTAGGGTGTCCTAGCTTGACACCT
>Ga0066637_10000225_pt1 | contig 34104 bp, 32 predicted proteins | sample CryGeyCG2014_020_FD_62737 | JGI IMG/M metagenome (GOLD analysis project Ga0066637, IMG submission 62737) | Groundwater microbial communities from aquifer - Crystal Geyser CG08_land_8/20/14_0.20 | ecosystem: Environmental > Aquatic > Deep subsurface > Groundwater | place: USA: Utah: Grand County...
GGCACTTATACCCAAACTGTAATCTTTGTCACTACCGGTTTGTTCTAGTAGAAAAACGTAGCCAGGACCTTTAGGTCCGCTAGCTTCTTCGGGTCTACGATTCTGTTAAATAAAACGTAGTTGGCTTGTATTTAATCGCTTCGGGTCTTCTCTGTTAAAAAAACGTAGCCAGGACCTTCAGGTCCGCCAGCTAAAGACAACAGCAGGCTTTGCTACGATTCTGTTAAATAAAACGTAGCCAGGACCTTCAGATCCGCCAGCTGTATAGCCGTTTATTTGACCATGTGGATAATTTATGCTATACTTCTTAATAGATAATAGTACTAAAATAGGCTTTAAAGGAGGCAGTGGCCTCCTTAAAAGGACCTAAGAATTAGTTACTATTAATAAAGGTCGAAAACTGAAAAACAAAAAAATTATTAACCTAAAAAAATGACTAAAGTAATTTATCGATTATCCATAAGTTTTATCATTGCCGCGTTTACGGTAATGATGGTTTTCCCACTCCAAACTGTTTATGCGGGTGCTTTAACTACCCCTCGGGATTACCTTAAACGGTTAGACCCAAGTCTTGTCGCTGGTGAGCAACACCAAGTCTTTTTTACCACTTTAGGTGCTGTTACCGGTGGTGTGGGCGTTAACAAAGTGATTTTGGTATTTCCTGATGCTGACGACGCTAAATGGTGCTATACGGTAGGTACCGGTGACCTTGTAATTACTGGTATTACCGATCCAACTGGTGGTACAGAAACTGCTACAGTATTGCCTGGTACTCTTACAGGTGCTTGTACTCAAGGTTCAGGTGCCAGTTCCTATGACACTATTACTGTTTCTGGCGTCAATGACTTAACTGCTACTACCAAATACGGTGTCAGAATTGCGGAAGCTACTTCTACTAAGCTGGGTACTCCTCTTGCTTCTACTACTGGTCTTATCACCGTTAAAACCAATAATGGTACCAGTGATGTTGATACTGGCACGCTTGCTGTAGATATAATCACTGATGATGAAATTGCTGTCAGTGCCACAGTAAATCCATTATTAACTGTTGAATTAGACACCAATACTTGCGCTCTAGCTACACTTGATACCACTAATGTTAATAAGTGCGCGATTCAATCCACCGTTACTACTAATGCCGGTAGTGGATATATCTCAATGGCTTATTTTAATGCCACTTTGACCAATGCTGCTTCTGCTACCATTCCTGTTACTACAGGTGGCAACATTGTGGCGGGTACTGAAGAATATGGGGTATCAACTGAAGATACAGATGCTACTATTGTTACATGGAGCCCAGCGTCCTGTACCACCGGTGCTGCAACATCTGATGCTACTGCCTTGACCACTAGTGAGCAGTCATTTGCTAAAAGCGCTGGACCCGTAAGTGCGGAACAAATGACTCTTTGTCACATGGCCTCCATAACTGCCACCACTGACGCGGGTGTCTACACCAGCACGACCACCATGGCCACCACTGCCTTGTTCTAAATTTAAGTAAATCTAGCTAAATTCAGTATTGAGGTTTGAAGGGGGATGATTGAAGATATTTATCTTTCTCTCTTTATAACCACTATACTTATTTGAGCATTCATGCGTAATAAGTTAAGTATTATTATCACTGCGATTGTATTGATTGGTGTTGGTTTGGTGAGTGCAGTAAAGGCCATTACCTTAATTCCACCGTCACTGGAATTTGGCTTAATCCCTGGTCAAACGCAAAAAACGGAAATCAAGCTGTTTAATGAAACCACGGCAGAAATTAATCTGTACACAAAAGTGGTCAATTTTGTTGCCAAAGATGACACCGGAGAACCAGATTTTCTATTTGAAGGCCCATTTGATGAAGGTTTAAGTGCCTGGGTTGATGTTCAGCCAGGCCCAATCGCTTTAGAACCAGGTCAACGAGTCTCTGTGCCGATAACAGTGAACCCACCACTAGATGCGGAAGCAGGTGGACATTACGCTGCCGTTTTCTTCACTGAAAACCCTCCAGAGGCAAGCGGTCCGGGTGTAATTCGCGTGGCCTCTTCCATCGGTACCTTGCTCCTTACCCAAGTGGAAGGAGAAATTGTCAAGCAGGGCTCACTGGCCGGGTTTACGACCGCTAGCGGCCAGAAATTTTTAAATCGTTTGCCGATTGACTTTATTGTTCGGTTTCAAAATGACGGAAATGTTCATCTCCGTCCCACTGGTACCATCACTATTACCAGTACCTTTGGCAATACCGCAGCCACGCTAGAAGTCAATCCCAGCAAAGGAGCAGCCCTCCCTGAGCAAATCAGGAAGTTCGAGGCCGTTTGGGAAAAAGGACAAGTTAAAGAAACAACCGGCAATGCTTGGACCAGTTTCTGGAAAGAATTGGGCAATGAATGGAGAAATTTTGCCTTTGGTCGGTACAAGGCCAATCTTAATTTGACTTTTGGCTCAGCAAGCGACCAGCAGACTACTGCCACAACCTGCTTTTGGGTTTTTCCGTGGAGAGTAATCCTAATTGGCGCCATCGTATTACTGGTAGTTATTTTACTATTAATTTTATTAATCAAACGGTATAATAGGTGGATAGTTAAAGAAGCCCAGAAGCGAAAATAACTTAACTGCAGTAGAACAGTGCTAAAATATTTGAGGAGCAATACAACTCTATATTTAAAAACACTCCCCATGGCCATTTTAATGCTCGCTATGGGGTGTTCTTTTGTTCTGGCGGTAACTTATGAAGTTGCCGTTACCGCCACTGTTCCCACTCCCCAACCACCAGAAGAATTGGATACTATTGTTATCTTTCGCGGTTTAGCTTATCCGGGATCAGACGTTACCGTCCGGCAGGATGGCACAGTTTTGGCCTCCGTGACCACTGATCCTCAAGCCCGGTTTGATGTTTCCATAGAAATTGATCCCGGGGTTTATACTTTTAGTATTTTTGGAGAAGATATTCAGGGCCGGGAAGGAAGAGCTTCTAATTTCACCCTTAGCCTTACCCAAGGCACCACCACTACCGTCAGCGGTATCTTTTTGGGACCAACTATTGATTCAGATGGAACCACGGTAGCAGTAGGGGATACCATCACCATTCTGGGGATTACCGTTCCGAACAGCGAAGTGAATGTTTTTATAAGTTCAACTGCTGAAGCCCAGTATAAAATTGATGCCGGAAGTGACGGCAGTTGGTCTAAATCATTCTTGGCCGGCTCGGAGGGATTAGAAGTTGGGTCTCATACCGGCCGAGCAAAAGCAGTAGCGCCGGATGATTCCATTTCAGAATTTAGTAAAACAATCAATTTTGAAGTAACTGCTGCCGAGGAACCAGATGAATGTGCTGGCCGTTCAGTTGGCGACATCAACTGTGACAGGTTAGTGAACTTAGTTGATTTTAGTATTTTATTGTACTATTGGAATTCTACTAATCCGGCCCAGCCCCGAGCGGACATCAACCAAGACGGAACTGTTAATATCACTGATTTTAGTATCATGCTTTACTATTGGACAGGTTAAATCCATGTTTAGATTTCTAAAAAATATTATTATTTTTTCAGTACTATTTCTCGGAGCTTTATTTTTGGTTTCCAAAGCCGAAGCCGCTATTATTTCCACTTATCCTCAAGAACAAAACATATCTCAAGGAGAAAACTTTACAGCGGAGATTCGTCTAGATAGCGAAGAAGAGGTAATTAACACAATTGAAGCAGAAATTATTTATCCTAAGGATATACTGGAAGTGATAGATGTTTCTAAAGGAGGCTCTTTTTTAACCCTTTGGGTGACTGATCCGGTTGTTAAAGAGAAGGAAGGAACCATCTATTTTGCCGGCGGCATTCCTAACGGCAGTTATGTGGTTAATGGAAAGGTGCTTACCATTACTTTTCATGCTAAAAGAACAGGAACAGCTGAGATTGCTATTAATAAGGAAAAAACAGGAGTGTATCTTAATGACGGTTTAGGAACAAAAACGAACCTAAATACCATAACAGGTAAATATAAAATAGAATTCCCTTCGCCTTATACTATTAACCTTACTTCCTCAACCCACCCCTTCGAAGATACCTGGTATCAAACGTCTACCATTATCATCAGTTGGGAAGAAAGGGCCAACGCCGCTTATAGTTATAAATTAGATAATGATTCCCAAATCGAGCCGGATGACAAAACAGAAGCGGTGGTAGGCGAAGTCACTTTTGAGAATTTAAAAGACGGTATTTATTATTTCGTCATTAAGGAAAAATTACCAGATGATGATTGGGGCCCGATTACCAGAAGACGTTTTATGATTGATCAGACTCCTCCTCAGCCATTGGAATATTATATCACCGAGGATGTTATTTCCGGTAAAAAGGCACTGGTTTTTTCCGCTCGTGATCTTACCTCCGGCATTGAACAGTATCAGGTTCAAGAAGGGGAAAAAGTGTATGCAAATAGCTTAAGCCCTTTTGTATTACCGGACCAGTCTCGCAAAAAAGTAGTCATTATTAGGGCAATTGATAAAGCTGGAAATGTCACTGAAGCAACCATTCAGCCAATCACCTCAAATTCGACAAGTTGGTCACTAATTATTATACTAACAGTAGTTATTGTAGTGATATTAGTATTTCTATTATCGCGGTTTTTGAACATGCAAAAGGGAAAAAATAAAGGGAAATAAGGGAAATAACGTTATTATTATGCGATTTAGAACTGCAACAAAATTTATTCTCGTTTCGTTTGTTGTAGTCTTAGGCACCTGGGGAATTAGTAGCAAAAATACTCTTGCTGCCGAAGGGGCCAGTCTTTTGTTTCATCCCAATACCGGAGAATATTATGTGGGAGGTACTTTTGATGTATCGATTGTACTTAATACCAACAATCAGTCCATTAATACAGTACGAGCCGATATTAAATTCCCTCAAGACAAAATTCAAGTAGTTAATCCCAGCGCTTCTACTTCCTTTGTTAAAATTTGGGTTACGCCGCCTTCCTATTCTAATACTGACGGAACCGTTTCTTTTCAAGGGGGAATTCCTTCTCCTGGTATTAAAACCAGTGAAGGAATCGTTAGTACCATAACCTTTCGGGCGATTGCTCCCGGAGAGACAATCATTGAATTTAATTCGCCCTCTCAGGTACTGCTTAATGATGGTACGGGCACTAACATTCTTACCACAAAGGGGAGAGCGGTATATTCATTAAAGATACCGCCTCCGAAAGGACCAGAGGCATTTTCTACCACCCATGAAGATGCCAGTAAGTGGTACCGAAATCGCAACGTCGATTTTAGTTGGAAAGCGGTATCCAATGCGGAAGGATATAGCTATGAATTTAATCAAATCGTCCTCACTTTACCCGATGAAACTATTGATACTACCGATACCTTTGCCTCGGTAACCGCCCCCAATGATGGAGAATGGTATTTCCACATCCGTGCTAAAACGGTTTCTTGGGGAGAAGCAACTCATGTCCTAGTAAAAATTGATACCACTCCACCAGCCGCGTTTGTACCCACTGTGGAAGTAGGAGGCCCAGCAGATGAAGCGCGATCAGTTGCTAACTTTCTTACTACCGATTCATCAAGTGGCATTGACTATTACGAAGTGCGTTTATTTTCACCGCAAGTCAGAAAAGGAGATACTCCCTTTTTTACCGAACAAACCAGTCCTTATCTGTTGCCTAATCTTGAACCAGGCAAACATGAGCTGGTTGTCCGAGCAATTGATCAAGCCGGTAATCATATGAATGGATCCATAGTTTTTAGTATTGCCGCCACGGCGCTGCCGATTCATAAACCCTTATTTTTTACTAATGTTTACACCAACGTAGCATTAATTGTTTTTGTTTTAATAGTTCTCTTCTTTGTTACTCGTTTCATTTGGCGCAAAACTCATCCTAGGAAAGCAATTCTATCTGACATTTCCGAATTAGAGGAAGATATCGCGAAGAAAGAACAAAAATTAACCGAAGAGATTAAAGAAGAAAAAGAAATAGAGGAAAAGATAGAAGAAGAACTTCACGAGGATCAGTAAAAGGTACCAGCAAAGATAATAAAATAAAAAATAAAAGTACAATAAATGAAATTGTCAAAAATACAACTCAGCAGAAAAAATCTAGAGGGTCGATGGCATTACTTAGTTCTTGTTTTTTTGTTGATTGTTTCTTTGTTACTTCCCTCTCCCGCTTGGGCTGATGGATCGTTTTTTTTAAGCCCCCATGTAGCGACCTATGAGGTAGGTTCAAGCTTCACCATGAATTTGGTAATGGGTACTGGCGGTCAAGCCATTAATGCCGGTCAGGCATCCATTACCTATCCCACTGATTTATTGGAAGTAGTAAGCGTTTCCCGCAGTGGGTCTATCTTTACTCTTTGGCCAGTGGAACCGGCCGCTTCCGGCGGTCAAATATCATTTGCGGGTGGTGTACCCAACCCTGGTTATACCGGTAATGGCGGGTTAATTACCTCGGTAAGATTTAAAGCCAAAGCTATCGGTACTGCCACTGTTCGTGTTTCTAGCGGTCAGCTGCTTTTAAATGATGGTTCCGGAACCAATATTTTAACGGGATATGGCACTGCTACTTACACCATAACTGAAGTGGCGCCTACTCCTACTCAACCTACACCTACTGAGCCAACCCCTCCAAAACCAGAAGAAAAACCAGTGGTAGAAAAACCACTTGCACCGGTAATTTACTCGGATTCTCATCCTGAAGAGGGGGTTTGGTATTCTAATAATAATCCGGAATTTATTTGGGATAAGCTTTCTGGTGTCACTGATTTCAGTTTTTCTTTTGATGACCAACCAACCACTATTCCTGATGGTATTTCCGAAGGTTCCGATAATTTTTATCAGTACTTTGGCACAAAAGATGGTATTTGGTATTTTCACGCAAAAGCTAAAAATGAAGCGGGATGGAGTGAAACTAAACATTTTAAAGTTCAAATAGATATTACCCCGCCACTTGATTTCGATATTGTTTTTATTGGTGAAACCGTTACCAAGAATCAAACTCCCAATATTGTTTTTGAAACCATTGACGAGACTTCTGGTCTTAATCGTTACGATATCTTGGTTGACGGTCGGCTCGCTGATTCTCTTTCCGCAAGGGATAAAAAACTACTTTACACCCTCTACCGTTTATATTACGGAACCCATAACATAGTCGTGCGAGCCGTTGATAATGCAGGCAATTCAACCGAAGCGGCCGTGAATTTTGAAATAGTTAAGTTTTATCCCGGAACCGGTTTTAGGATTGGCTCGATTTATCTTTTATATTCCTGGGTGTTAATGGCCCAATCAATTCTAATTTTTCTTATTATTTTGTTATTGATTATAGTGCTTCTTAGAAAAAGACAACCCCCTGAAGAAAATCAGGTCAAAAAACAAATAAAGAAAATTAAGGAGAAAACAAAGAAACCGAAGGTTGGGTGAGGTTGGATTTAGATGTTAGCCCCCGATTTAATCGGGGGTGGAAGTTTGATGTTAGAAATAAGAAATTAGAATTAAAAAGCGGATATTAGAATATTAGAAATGTAGATGGAGAGCCCTAGGCGTGAGTTCGGTCGAACGCTTGCTCTCCTTTTTTAAGATATGAATTTGGATTCGACAATTTCACTAAAATATGCTAAAATATAAACATGGATAATGCATTTGTAAACGCGCTTAAATATGTTTTCATTGAGCTGATCGGAAAAATCTTCTATTTTCCGATCTGGTGGTATACCACCGGCACTAAAAAAGTGCTGCTTTTTATTAGTCGGCAAATTTCCGCTTTAAGCGAAACACTTTCCATAAAAATTCTGTTTAAGAATCTTTTTAAGCCGATGTACGGAGATTACTCCCGCAGTGGACGAATAATCAGTTTTTTCGTTAGAATTTTTCATTTCTTTTTCTTACTGCTAGTCACGGTCATCTGGATTCTGGTGCTAATCATTCTACTCCTTATCTGGTTGGTTTTGCCGATTTTCATCATCTATTCCATTATTTTTCAATTAACGGAGATTAAAGAGCATTATTTAATCACAATTATTCATGGCATTTTATAATAATCAGCCGGCGGAAAATAACCCTATTGAGCTTATTCCTTGCGATCGGTGCAACGGTTATTCCCGTCTAATCAGCAGCAAGGAGGAAATACGCTGTTCCAAATGCGGTGGTTTAGGAATGTATGCTTATTATCTAGGTGATGCTTTGTATTGGGGTAAGAAGATGAACACCATTTCGATTGTAGAAGATAAACTGGAAAGGGGAATCCGGATTACCATTAACGGCCTGTTGATTTTGTTGGCTGTCTTAGGAATCTTACTTGGTTTTTTAGAAGTAGTGCGTTCCTTAGATCAGATCTCGGTAATTTCTGATTTGTTGAATTTGAAAAAACCAGGTCTGCTTTTATTCTGGATTAGTCTTTTAGGAGATCTTTATATTTTTTACCGGATTGATCAGGAAGAAAGTATGAAATATTCAGTGAAGAGAAAAAGTTACACTACCGCTGCGCCGCTTCCTCACCAGTTCACTTTTGATCAAGTAGAGTCGTTGCCCAATAATAAAAAAATTGATATCAGCAAGACCTTTGCCGAGGATGCTTTAAAAGTGGTGGAAGAATCATGGAAATTGGCCAGAAGATTGAATCATACCGAAGTCCATTCTCTTCATTTGTTGGCTTCGCTTTTGACTCTTAAGCAGAGTATTCTGATTTTCGGCCGAATGAGAGTAAGTGTAAAAATTTTAGGACAGAAAGTATTCCGGGCGCTAAAACAGGAACAGCATACAATTGGGGAACAAACCGGATTTTCCCCCGAATTCTACAATCTTCTTTTTATGGCTTATACTGAAGCAAGCCGTTTGCGCCGGGATAAAGTAGATGTTACGGAACTATTAGTGGTCATTGCCAAAACCCACAAAGTCGCTCAAGAAATTCTTTATGATTTAGAGGTTGATTTCAATAAATTAAAAAACGTAGCGGAGTGGATTTATATCACTAAGCTGTTACAGGAACGCTGGCGCCGCTTCCGCTCCAAAGCGCAATTAAAACCCAAAAGCATTATGAACCGGGCCATGACTGCCCGGCCCACTCCTACGTTGGATCAATTCAGCAGAGATTTAACGCTCGCGGCCAGAGCCGGCGCCTTATTTCCCTTAATTGATCGGGAAAAGGAAATGGAGGAAATCTTGAGAATTTTGGAACAGCGACTGGGCAATATCTTAATGGTAGGAGATGCCGGAGTAGGAAAAACAATTATTGGCGAAGGAATTGCCGAAAGGATGACTGCAGAAGACGTTCCCAAAACACTGCAGGATAAAAGACTGGTTAGCCTGGATACGGGCGGCTTAGTAGCCGGCGCTCACGCCCAAGGAGAGATTGAAGGTAGAATGATGTCCGCGATAAACGAAGCGGCTCTAGCAGGCAACGTTGTCCTTTTTATTGATGATGTTGCTAATTTAGTGGGTGCTAGCAGTACGGCCGGCGCTCAAGACGCCTCTGGTATTTTAGCCAATGCTCTATCTCAAGGGTTGATTCAGGTAATTAGCGTTGTGACCACTACTGACTTTAATCTTTATCTTAAAAACAATGATGCTTTCATGCGCCGGTTTCAAGTAGTCAAGATTAACGAAATGGACGATAACGCCGCCATTCAGATTCTGGAAGCGCGCTCCGGCGGAATGGAATACCGCCAGAAAGTATTTTTCGCCTATGATGCCATTGAAAGCGCGGTAAAACTTTCCCGGAGGTACATTCATGATCGTTATTTGCCGGCCAAAGCCCTGGATATTATCGAAGAGGCGGCCATTTATACCCGGGAAACCAAAGGAGAAAACGCTATTGTCGGAAAAAACGAAGTGGCGGCAGTGCTTTCCGAGAAGACGAACGTAAAAGTAACAACCGTCACATCCGAAGAGGAAAATTTGTTAATTAATTTGGAAGAAAAGGTTCACGAAAGGATAGTGGGCCAGGACGAAGCGGTGCATCTGGTGGCCGAAGCGCTCCGAAGAGCCCGCGCCGAACTAAGAGATACCAACCGGCCGATCGCCAATTTTTTGTTTATCGGCCCGACCGGCGTGGGCAAAACGGAATTAGCCAAAACAGTGGCTGAAGTTTACTTTGGGGCGGAAACGAAAATGATCCGCCTGGATATGTCAGAATACCAAGATCAATCTTCACTCAGCCGCTTGATCGGAGCGCCGCCCGGCTATAAAGGAGCCAGCGCCGGGGGATATTTGACCGAGACGGTTCGTTCCGCGCCATTTTCCTTAGTGTTGCTGGATGAATTGGAAAAAGCGCATCCTGATATTCTAAACGTCTTTTTACAAGTGATGGACGACGGCCGGCTGACGGACGGAGCGGGAAGAACCATTGATTTTACCAACGCAATTTTAATCGCTACCTCGAATGCCGGCACGCTTCAGATTCAGGAAGGCTTAAGAGCCGGCTTAACCATTGATCAAATTCAGCAACAGGTTTTAGATCAAGTTTTAAAGAATTACTTCCGTCCGGAATTTTTGAACCGTTTTGATGGAATTGTATTGTTCAAACCATTAGAGTTTGAGCAAGTAGTGCAAATTGCCCAACTAGAACTGCAAAAAGTAGCAAATCAACTGGCTACCAAAGGCGTAACTTTAAGAGCAGATCCAGAAGCAATTGTGGAGCTGGCCAGAGAAGGATATAATCCGGAAATGGGAGCAAGGCCACTTAGAAGAGCAATCCAAAACAAAGTGGACAGCGCTTTGGCTAAAGAGATGCTTTCCGGTCAGATTGGCCGCCGAGACGTTGTGGTACTAGAACCCGGTGGAACAATTAGGATAGAAAAAGCGGCAGAACTTTAATTCCACTAAAAATCGCTAATTAATTAACAGCAGCAGCTTTATGGATTCTTTAAATAATCCGCAAAATTATCAGTCAGATACAGGAATGAACAAAGGGCGTTCTAATAATCGTTTTTTTAAGTATTTGCCCTATTTATTGATTGTAATAGTTTTGATTATTGGAGGAGCAGCGGTTTGGAAAATATACGGCAATCCTTCTAATTTTTCTGATAAAAATTCCGATGGAGAACAGAAAAATTTAAATACCCAAGATTCATCTAAAGAAAAAACAAATGATAATATTGCCGAAATTATTAATCTCGCCATATCTGAAAAATCTCAATCAAGTTGTGATTCTATTTCAATAGAATGGCAAAAAGAAAGATGTTACGCCAATGTAGCCAATGTTTTGCAGGATGATTCGCTATGTGAAGATTTATCGGAATCGTTTATTAAGAATATGTGTTATTTTAATATTGCTCAATCCAGTAAGGACCTAATCGTTTGCGATAGCGTGACTGACGAAGGAATAAAAGCGCAATGTTACGTCAATATAGCGATTGCCAAAGAAAATTTGAACATTTGTAACGATATTCCAGAAGGATTTGAAAAAAATGATTGTTATACCGGCATTGCCAAGTTAACTAAGAATGAGGAACTTTGCGAGGACATAGAGCCTAACAGGGCCTGCTTTTTTGGCGTGGCTCTAGCTAAGCAAGACGCTAATCTGTGTGAAAATATAAAAGGAGAAAAGTGGCAGCAATTATGCTACAAGGGAGTGGCGGCTGTTAGCGTTAACGCGGAAATGTGTGGTCAGTTGAGCGATTCAGATTTAAAAGACAATTGTTATACCAGCATTGCTAAAGCCCAAAATAATGTAGATCTTTGTAAAAATATTAAATTAGAAAAAAATAAATGTTATCAAGCCGTAGCGGTAGCGCAGGAGAATATTTCAATTTGTAATAATATACCCGAAGGAATTGAGAGAGACAATTGTTATACAGAAGTTGCTTTTGCTAGCCAAAACTCTTCGTTGTGTGAACAAATACCCAGTGCTTCAGAGAAAAATATGTGTTTCACACGACTAGGAGTATCGGAAGAAACTGTAGCTGGTTCGGTAGACGAAAATGAAATTCAGAATGAAATCAACGGTTGCATGGAATTTGGGGAAGATGAAATGTGGTATTGCTTAGGGGATATTATAACAAGGGTAGCGGCCGCCGCGTCAGAAACAAAAAATCCCGAACTATGCAAAATTTTAGGTGATGAGTATATGATAACTTTGTGCGAACAAGAACAAGCAAACAAAGAGATGGTCGGCATAGTTGAGAATAAGGGGGATCTATCTGAGTGTGATGACGTCGAAGATCCTGCGAATAAAGAAATGTGTATAAGTCTAATCGCGACAGGACAGGAAAACGATTCTATTTGTCAAGAACTATCCTCAATGAAAAATAACTGTATAGAAAATATTGCAATAAAAACAAATAATTTAGATTTATGTTCTTCCGTTCAATGTTCACGACTCATTATAGCTGAAAATAATATACCATCGTTATGCGCTTCCGATAACTTTGAGGAATGCGGAGAACCGACGGATTCAACGGCATGTATAGGTCAAGCGTTCTGTTTTGATTGCGTCTTAATAAATAATATGCAAATAGAAGTTTGCGATCGTATAGATAATCAAATATTAAGAGAAGCTTGTATCAATACAGCTGATAGGTGTTTTACTTACGGTTGTGATGATGAGTTTTGCATGTAATACTCTATTTACAGCGAGAATACGGAGTTCTGGAAAAAGGGGGAACAATCAGAATAGAAAAAGCGGAGGAGCTTTAAATTCTTGACGATTTGAAACTATGTGATAAATTGACTTACTGTCTTGGCAATTCTAAAATTTTTGCTAAGAAGGCACTTTTTTTAAAAAAGAAATTATTTTGCATTTTAGAGTTTTTACTGAGAGGAGATACTGTGATAAGAGTTATCCTTTTTGTATGTGCGTTGCTGTTCCTAATTCCTACCGTTCTATACAGCGGCTGGTGGATTAGCGGAACCGTAGTATTCTTACTAATCATTATGCTTGATCCGGTACAGGGCAAAAAAGCTCATCATTAGCCCGCTCTTTTTGGAATAAACGTAGACCCACTCTCTGAGGTATTGGGGAGTGTTTTTTAATAAAAAAAACCGGGCGGAGAGTATCTGAGCCAGCCCGGAGGTATCCTTTCTGATGAGCGAAAGAGGAAACCTCTTTTGTCCATCAGCGCAATTTCCATTAAAGTCCTGGAATTAATACGGGATACCAACATATTTGTTCCAGGACTAAGCTAGATCCATAATGAGGGGAAAATCAATTTGTAGTGAGTAACGCAACCAAGGTTGCGCTCGGCGCTTCATCCCCTCAAAAGATAGGTCAGGAAGTGGGAAACAAAGTCCCATTGCCTCCTCCTCTTTTAGGGATGTAATAATAAATAGAGCTCTTCAAAGACACCATTAGAGAATCATCAAATGCATTGAATGTAAGAGATCCTGACATAGGGTAAGCTCTGCAAATCCTTTAGTTATTAGACACTCCAGTCTAAAAACAGACTCCCTCCCTCTTATGGAATTTGACTTAAGAATTTGAGAAAACTGACTCTATTAGGACCTCATTTCAGATTTTAGACTTTAGCTCCTTGTTTTGTCAAGAATAGCCACTTGTTTTATTGAGATCGTTTGCTAAAAAAGGGGGTAAAAGTTATAATAAAAGAAATTTAGAACGTTAAACGTTCCTTATGACTGGTCAAACCAATAATAAAATGGAAAAAATTGTTTCCCTTTGTAAACGAAGAGCCGCCTCTTTAAGGCGAGCCTCGTCTTTGTTTTAAACCATAAAGATTTTCGAAAGTATGAGTGATTTAATGGAAAAGATAGTATCATTATCAAAAAGACGGGGTTTTATTTTTCCTTCTTCCGAAATTTACGGCGGCTTGCAGGGGTTTTGGGATTTCGGTCCTTTAGGCGTGGAATTAAAGAACAATATCAAAAAATCCTGGTGGAAAAAGTTTGTGCAGGAAAGGGGAGATGTGGTGGGTTTGGATTCGGTAATTATCATGAATCCTAAGGTTTGGGAGAAAAGTGGTCATGTAAAAGGTTTCGCGGATAAGTTATTAGAATGTAAGAAGTGCCATCATCGTTTTAGAGGAGAAGATATTTCAGCAGTAGATGGCATGGGAGGAGGATGTCCTAAGTGTGATAGCAGGGATTATGAAGAAGAAAAAGAATTTAATTTAATGTTTGATACCTATGTGGGTCCAGTAAAGGATTCCGCTTCAGTTGCTTACCTCCGTCCCGAAACCGCCCAAGGAATTTTTGTGAATTTTGAGAACACTGTGAATTCTATGCGACTGAAATTGCCGTTTGGAATCGCTCAAATAGGCAAAGCGTTCCGCAATGAAATTACGCCCGGCAACTTTATTTTCCGCTCGCGGGAATTTGAACAGATGGAACTGGAATACTTTGTCAATCCTAAAGAAGACGAAAAATGGTTTGATTACTGGGTGGAGCAATCATACCAGTGGTTTTTGGATTTGGGAATAAAGAAGGAAAATATCAAAAAACGCTCTCAAGCGGAAAAAGAACTGGCTCATTATGCTAAAGCCACGGTGGATATTGAATATAAATATCCATTTTCTGCCCAAGGCGGATCCGCCTCTGGCGGAGAGAAAGGCTGGGCCGAGCTGGTGGGTATTTCCAATCGCCAAGATTTTGATTTAAAAGCACACGGAATTAAATATAAAGATGATGTTCCCCAAGAAGAATATATCCCTTATGTGATTGAGCCTTCTTTTGGAGTAGACCGGGCCGCTTTAACCTTTTTGCTGGATGCCTACGAAGAAATAAAGGGAGGTCGGACAACGACTACTAAAAGTATCAAAGAAGAAGAAGTGGTTTTACACCTTCATAAAGACTTGGCTCCTTATAAAGTAGCGGTGCTGCCTTTGTCCCGCAAGGAAAATCTAATTAAAGTAGCTAAGGATGTTTATAAGAAAATGCAAACCCGTTTCATGGCCGCTTACGATGAAGTCGCTTCCATTGGAAAACGCTACCGCCGGCAGGATGAAATCGGCACGCCTTATTGCGTTACCGTAGATTTTGATTCTCTAGAAGATAAAGCGGTAACGGTTCGGGATAGAGATACTATGAAGCAGGAACGGATTAAAATAATTGATTTGGTGGATTTTATTAGAGAGAGATTAGGTTTATAATAATATATAATTTTAATTTTCAATGATTCAATTTACAAAAGCAATTGTAAATTGGAAATTGATAGTTGAGAATTGCTTCAGTCATGCTTCCTTATCACAAAAAAATATTCCCCAATGGTCTGAAGGCCATTGTTGCGCCTTTAAAAGAGACTAAAACAGTCACTCTTTTGGTTTTGGTCAAAGTGGGTTCGCGCTACGAAAAGCAAAGTTTGAACGGCGTTTCCCATTTTATTGAGCATATGATGTATAAAGGAACAACCAACCGCCCGACCACACTGCACATTTCTAAAGAACTGGACGGCGTGGGAGCGGAATACAACGCTTTTACCGGAAAAGACCAGACAGGATATTATGTAAAAGTGAATCACGAAAAAAAGAAGCTTGCTTTTGATATTTTGTCCGACATCCTCAAAAACTCTTTATTTAATCCAGTGGAGCTAAACCGGGAAAGAGGGGTAATTGAAGAAGAAATCAACATGTATAAAGATAATCCCCAGATGTATGTGGAGTCATTGTTTGAAGAATTGCTTTACGGAGAAAAGAACTATTTAGGCCAGTTGATCAGCGGCCCCAAGTCGGTAATCAGAAAAGTTACCCGAGTCCAGATGCTGCGTTACAAAAACAAATACTACCACCCCCGGAACATACTGGTAGTAATTGCCGGAAAAATCAATCTCCCAGAAGGATTCAGTTTGATTGAAAAATATTTTAATTTTGAACGAACTAAAGGTAGAGTTTCTTCCTTTCAAAAAGTAAAAGTAGTCCAAAATATTCCCAAAGCAAAAATGGAGTACAAAAAAACGGAACAGGTTCAGCTTTGCTTGGGTTTTCCCGCTTATTCTTATTTTCATAAAGACCTGGAAGCGCTTTTCTTATTGAGTACTATTTTGGGCGGTAATATGAGCTCTCGCCTTTTTATCAATATTAGGGAAAAGTTAGGGCTTTGCTATTTTATCCGTTCGTCCGCTAATATTTATGAAGACATTGGAAATTTTGTTATCCAATCTGGTCTTGATCGCCGAAGAATCCATCAGGCCATCGTAAAAATACTGGAAGAAATTAAAAAAATCAGACAAACTGAAGTATCGCCGGAAGAATTGGAAAAAGCGAAGGAGTATTTAAAGGGAAGATTGACTTTAGAAATGGAGGACTCAGAACAAATTGCCGGTTGGTATGGCGTCCAGCAGTTGCTTACCAAAAAGACTTTGACCTTGGAACAGAGATTCAGGAAAATTCAAAAAGTGAAAGCAAGTGATATTCAGCGGGTAGCAAAAAACATTTTTCAAACTGCCAAAATTAACCTGGCATTAGTGGGGCCCTTTACCACCAAGCAGAAATTCTTAAGGCTACTAAAGATATAGTTAGACCGGATATTTTGTGGTATACTATAAAAGTACGATAATTATTGTTACTCAAAGGATTTTATGGAACCGCTTAAACAAAAGATGAACGTAACAATATCCACCGGATCAATTATTAAGATAATTGCCATTTTTTTGATCTTAGGATTCCTTTATCTTATTAAAGATATCATAGCCATAATCTTCATCTCGATTGTTATCGCCTCTGCTCTTGATCCTTGGATTGATTCGTTGCAAAAAAGGAAGATTCCCAGAGCAGTGGGGATTTTGGTTATTTATTTGGTTACCATCGGGGTAATTGCGTTAATGATTGCGCTGATTGTTCCTCCGATTGTGGAACAGATCAAACAGATTACCAGCTCTTTTCCGGAATACTATGATAAATTGGTTCAGCTCTATTCTAATTTTCAGAGTTTCTCTAACCAGTACGGGGTAGAAGGGTCGGTTCAAAATTCACTGAATACCTTAAATAACTATCTTACTCAGTTGGGGAGTGGAATCTTTACCGCCTCTTCTCGATTTTTGGGTGGAATTGTAACTCTTTTTGCCGTAATGGTGATTGTATTTTATATGACCGTGGGGGAAGCGGGGATAAAAGAATTTTTCCGTTCCGTTGCACCCAGCAAATATCAGCCTTATTTGATTCAGAAAGCCAATCAGATCCAAATCAAATTGGGACAATGGTTAAGAGGACAGCTAGTCTTGTCTTTAATAATCTTTGTTCTTACTTTTGTAGGTTTAACTATTTTAGGGGTCAAGTACGCCCTTGTTCTGGCTTTGATTGCCGGAATAACGGAAATTATTCCTTATATTGGACCGATTATCGGTGCGATCCCGGCCATCTTTCTCACCTTTGCCGATTCACCAATTAAAACATTATTAGTGATTATTCTCTATATCGTAATCCAGCAACTGGAAAATCATATTCTTGTTCCCAAAGTAATGCAGAAGAGCGTAGGACTTAATCCGATTGTGGTCATTATTGTAATGTTGATTGGAGCCAAAATAGCCGGAATCGCCGGGGTGATTTTAGCCGTTCCTACCGCGACGATAATCAAAATATTTTTAAGCGATTTTTTTGAAGAGAGAAGAGAAAAAGAAGAGAAGTTAGAGGCTTAAAGTTAGCTATGGCAAAAAAAAGGTTCTATATTACAACACCAATCTATTATGTGAACGATAAACCTCATATTGGGCATGCCTATACGACCATCGCAGCCGATGTGCTGGCTCGCTGGCATCGTTTAGAAGGAGATGAGGTGTTTTTTTTAACTGGTACGGATGAGCACGGCGCCAAAGTGGCTCAGTCTGCCGAAGAACTAAAGAAAACACCCCAGCAGTTGTGTGACGAAAATAGTAAAAAGTTTAAGCAGGCTTTTAAGAACCTAAACATTGATTACAGCTACTTTATTAGAACAACGGACCAAAGGCATAAAGAAGCGGTGGCCAAATTCATGCAAAAGCTCTGGAAGAACGGGGAGGGGGATATTTACGAAGGAACTTATGAAGGGCTTTATTGTACTGGTTGTGAGAATTTCTTAACGGAAAAAGAGCTAATTGATGGGAAATGCCCCAATCATCTTAAAGCGCCGGAAAAAATTAAGGAAAAAAACTACTTTTTTAAGCTGGAAAAATACCTTCCTCAAGTTAGAGAACTGATTGAAAAGGATGAAATAAAAATCCGACCGGAAGATAAGAAAAAGGAAACTTTAGGGTTGTTCAAGCAGGGGCTGGAAGATTTTTCGGTATCGCGCGAAAGGGTGAAATGGGGCATTCCTCTGCCTTTTGATCAATCCCAAGTGACTTATGTTTGGGTGGAGGCGCTTCAAAACTATATATCGGCCATTGGCTACGGCGATAACCAAAAAGAATTTGAAAAATGGTGGGTGGAAACCGGCCCTTTGCATTTGATGGCTAAGGATATTCTAAAGTTCCATTGCGTTTACTGGCCCGCTCTTCTACTGGCGGCCGGCGAAAAACCACCTAAGGAAATTTTTGTTCATGGTTTTTTTACCATCAACGGCCAAAAAATGAGCAAATCTTTAGGGAACGTGATTGACCCAGAAGAGCTGGTAAAAAAATACGGAGCGGATGCGACGCGCTATTTATTGCTAGCTCAATTTCCGTTTGGACAGGATGGGGACATTAAAGCAGAAAAATTTGATGAACAGTTTAACGCAGATCTGGCTAACGGCCTAGGTAATCTAGTTAGTAGGGTACTTAATTTAGTTGTTAAATATAATGAATCTAAAGTTCCTGAAAGAGATGATAGTACCTTTTTTGTAGATAAGACGGGAATGATGACTATATCTGTTAAAAATGGAATAGTAGGTGGCTTATCTGGAACTACAGCTGGAGGTGTATGGTATATGTTAGATAAACTAATTAATAGGTTTGATTTTAGTGCTGCCATAGATATAATCATGCAACGTGTAATAAAACCATGTAATCAAGTTATAGATAACTCAAAGCCATGGGAAACATGGAAAACGGATAAAGCCAGCTGGGAAAAACTAATGTATACTCTGTTAGAGGTTATAAGGCATATGGGTTGGATGATTCGTCCTTTTATGCCAAATACATCCGATGAGATTTTCAAACAGCTCGGTATACCAAAAGAAGGTCAAAAAATCCTCAATGCTGAAACAATGAAATGGGGCGGTTTACCGCCGGGAACAAAAATTAAAAAAGGTAAAATCCTTTTTCCTAGAATGTAAAAATGAAATTTTCCGTCTCTCAAGAAGTTTTCAAGCTGTTCCCGGAGCTCAACATTGTAATGATTGTGCTTAAGAAGATTGATAATTTCACGCCGGAAAAAGAGATTGCCAATTTATTAAGGCAGGAAGAAGCATATTGCCGCCGATATTTTCAGGAACTGAAAGTATCCGAGCATCCTAATATTGCCTGCTGGCGCAAAGCCTATACCGATTTTGGAGCCGGTTCTCATTATCGCAGCTCGGTGGAAGCGCTGACCAAGCGGGTGGTCAAAGGAAAGGAAATTCCTTCGATCAACAAATTAGTGGATATTTACAATCTGATTTCCTTAAAGTACGTTCTGCCGATTGGCGGCGAAGATTTGAAAAAAGTGAAGGGGAATATTGAATTAATTCTGGCTTCGGGGAATGAAAATTTCCGGGCTTTGCATGCCGAAGTTGAGGAGCATCCTAATAAAGGAGAAGTGGTATATGTCGATGAAGATAATGATGTGCTTTGCCGCCGCTTCAACTGGCGCGAGGCGGAAAAGACGAAGCTGACCGCCGAGACTACCGAAGCGGTAATATATCTTGAAGCATTGCCGCCGGTCAAAGACATTGATCTAAAAGAAGCAGCCCAGGATTTTTGCCAATTTGTCCAGAGATTCTGTGGAGGAACAGAGGAGCTTTATTTGCTAAATAAGAATTTTTCCCAAGTTTTTTGTAGTTTTTAAGAATTAACTCATGACTTACCTAGACTGGATTCTGGTTGGAACACTCTAAATTTAAAGTTTAATAATTTTGGATTTGTTATTTGTATATTTAGAATTTGGGATTTAGAATTTATAATTTTTCAATTATACATTATAAATTTATCCATTTTACATTATCCATTTATGCTGATTGATACTCACACTCACGTTAATTTTAATGCCTTTAAAGAGGATGGACCGGATGTGATTGATCGATCGTTACGGGAAAAGATTTGGCTGATCAACGTAGGCAGTCAAACCACCACCAGTAAAAGGGCGGTCAATATTGCTGTTGATTTTAAAGAAGGAATATATGCCGCAGTGGGATTGCATCCCATTCATTTGCATGAAATTAAAGTAGATGAATCGGAAGTTGCTTTCCAGTCACGAAAAGAAGAATTTAATCCGCAAGAATATCGCGAATTAGCATTAAATTCCAAAACAGTGGCAATCGGAGAAACAGGCTTAGATTATTTCCATATTCCCAAAGACGAAGATTTTGATTTAGTTAAAAAGAAGCAGGAAGATATTTTTAAACAACAGATCGCATTGGCTGTAGAGTTGGGGAAACCGCTAACCATCCACAGCCGAGGGACAGAAGCTGATCCTAACGAAGTGTATCAAGATATTATGGCTATTCTTAAGCAATTTCCCGAGGCAAAGGGAGTTATTCATTGTTATAGCGGCAATCTGGAAACAGCCAAACAATTTATTGAGATAGGATTTTTGATTTCCTTTACCGGAATTGTTACTTTTAAAAATGCCAAAGAAACTCAATTAGTGGCCAAAGAATTGCCGCTGGATAAAATATTAGTTGAGACGGATGCCCCTTATCTGGCGCCGGAACCTTATCGAGGCAAAAGGAATGAGCCGGCATATGTGAAATACATTGCTTTGAAAATCGCGGAACTGAAAGGAATCTCCTTTAAAGAAGTGGCAAAGGTTACCACGGAGAATGCAAGGAAACTATTCAATATTTGATGCGATTGGTAAGTGAATTCTATTGATAATATACGAGGATACAAGATACAATATTTTATTAATGACCAAGATAACAAGAAACAATGACCAAATAAATATCAATATTCAATCACCAATAATCAAACCTCGTTATCCCGTGTTGTTTGGAATTTGAATATTGGTTATTGGATATTGTTTGTATCTTGTTTCTTGGTTATTGGTGCTTTTAAGGTGTAATTAATAATATAAAGATTTAACTAAAATTAATTAATGAACATAATTCAATCTGTCATACTAGGCCTTGCTCAAGGACTAGGCGAGTTCCTGCCGATTTCCAGCTCAGGGCATTTAGTTATCCTGCCTTGGTTTTTTAATTTTAAAGATCCAGGACTTGGCTTTGATGTCGCTTTGCACTGGGGGACTTTAGTTGCCGTACTGGCATATTTTTGGAAAGACTGGATAAGAATGGTTAAAGCGCTGTTTATTAAAAGTCAAAACGGTTCAGTAAAGCAAGATCGTAAGATGTTGGGATTGATTGTTGTCGCTTCCGTGCCCGGAGCGATATTTGGCTATTTGCTGGATGATTGGGCGGAAACCTCTTTTCGGGCTCCACTGCTAATTGCTGCCACTTTGGTAATAATGGGATTGGTTTTGGGCTGGTCTGATAAAGTGGGCAGGAAAAAGAGAAGTCTGGCAGAAATTGGGCTTTGGGACAGTATTCTGATCGGCATTTCCCAAGCCATTGCCATTGTTCCTGGCATTTCCCGATCAGGCGCCACTATCTCAATGGCATTATTCAGAAATATCAACCGGGAAGCGGCGGCCCGTTTTTCCTTTTTGCTTTCTACACCGATTATTTTTGGCGCCGGACTGATCAAAGTTCCTGAATTACTGCACGAAGGAATCAGTGCCAGCGTTGTTATTGGTGCTCTGGTAGCCGCTTTTTTGGGATTTTTGAGTATCAAATATTTATTGCGATACATCCAAACCAAAAATTATTTTCCCTTTGTGTGGTATCGAATCGCGCTGGCACTTGTTATAGTGGTGGTTTATTTTTTGAGATAGGATGTATTATACTAATGATGAATATTGACACTGCCTAGAAAGGTGATAGAATAAAAACACGAATCCAAAATAACAAAAACGGGCGTCCTATGACGACTCGTTTTGTTTAACTAAAGCACTTTCATGCTACATATCATGAAAGCGTTAAAATTAATCCAAAAATTATGTCTCGTTATAATGAAAAGAAAATTTCATATGCTCATCAAGAGCAGCTAGTAGATATGTTTTGTGAAATACTATGTCAATTAAAGAGTAAACAGGCTATTAAGAATTTTCTCAAGGATGTTCTTAATCGCCAGGAGCGAATCACGTTAATCAGACGATTGTTAATTGCCGAAATGCTATATGGCGGCTCTACTTACAAAGAGATTGCTAAGCGTTTGCATTGCGGTTTTCCGACAATTGCCCGGGTAGCGCGCTGGCTTCATTTTGGCCGCGGCGGTTATCAAAAAGCGATACAGTTAAAGAAAGTTAAATGAAGGCACTTTCATGCTACATATCATGAAAGTGTCCGAAAAAGTGAAATCTTGAAAAAGTATTAAAATTTTGATAAGCTAGACATATTAAGTATTTGGATATTATCAAAATAACATCTATGGATATTATTACTTTAATAATCGTTCTGGCGGTCTTCGCGGTTTTGATTCTCGGATTACTGATGTACCAACTGAACCGCAAGTTTAAGGAACTTCAGGAATCCAAAAAGGATTCCGAAGGCCTTTTGTTATTGCAGCAAAGAATGGAAGAAATGAGCAAAGTGGTGGATCAAAAAATGGGTGATTCCGTGAAAATGATGCAGCAGCAGTTCGGCCAGTCCGCGAAAATCATCCAAGACGTGACCGAAAGACTTACTAAACTGGATGAGACCAATAAAAACGTGCTGAATTTTACTGACCAGCTCCAAAACCTGCAAGATATTTTAAAAAACCCTAAACAGCGCGGTGTGCTGGGGGAATATTATTTAGAGGAAACCTTGAAGAACGTGCTTCCTCCCAATTCCTACAAAATGCAGTATAAGTTCAAAGACGGTGAAATCGTGGATGCGGTGGTTTTTGTGAAAGAGAAAATTATCCCGATCGATTCCAAGTTCTCACTGGAAAATTACGAGCGGATTTTAAACGAAAGAGATGAAGGAGCGCGCAGCCAATTAGAAAAACAGTTTAAAATGGATTTAAAAAACCGAATTGACGAAACGGCCAAATACGTTCGCCCGCAAGAAGATACCATGGAATTCGCCTTTATGTTTATTCCCTCGGAAGCGATTTATTATGATTTGTTGGTGAATAAAGTGGGAGCGGTCAAAATCGCCACCCGTGATTTAATTGAATATGCTTTTAAAGAAAAACATGTGATCATTGTTTCGCCCACCAGCTTCTTAGCTTATCTTCAGACTGTTTTACAGGGACTCCGTGCGCTTCAAATTGAAGAATCAGCCAAGGAAATCCGCAAGAATGTGGAATCATTGGCAAAGCATTTATTAAGCTACGAAGAATACTTTAAAAAATTGGGCCAGCATCTCGGTACTACAGTAAACACCTACAATTCGGCTTACAAAGAATTTAAGAAGGTGGATAAAGACGTTTTAAAAATCGCCGAAACCGGCGGTAAAGTAGAGCCGATTGAACTAGAAAAACCTAAAGAAGAATAGTATGAATTTTATTGAATTTCACAACCATATTCACAAGAGAGACTTTTTAATTGTCTGTTTGAATGATTATAAACTAGAAGGGGAATACCATACTTTTATTGCGGTTCAAGACAAGCAAGGCCATGGGTTTCACGCCGAAGGAAAAAGCGATAATCTTTCCCAGATCTATAAAGAAATAATTGCTAAGATAGAGAATCAATGATTGATTTTGAAACGGTAAAAGTAACACCAGATTTTGAAAGGGAGGCTGGTCAGGAATTTACTAAAGAAGAACAGGAACAACTGGCGCGCCAGATACTGGAAGAGCAGTACCAACGGAGAGAAAATTTAGGAAAAGGAAAAGCAGCCGAAGTTTGGATGGGGGATAGTCCGGCTTTTGGAGAAAAAATTTGTGTCAAAACTAATTATAATCCTGAAATGGCTGTTAACAGTCCGAGCAGAGAGTTTAATCTTCAGCAGGATTTTTATAACGCCGGGGTCCGGGTACCCAAAGTGTGGATGCTGATTGAAAAAAAAGACGATTCTTCGCCAGTAAGTCAAGGCGTTATTGTTATGGAGACGATCAAAGGATCAAACCTGGAGGAGTTATTAAAACAGATGGAAGCAGAAGGCAAGAAGTTCACGGCAGTAGAACATCAAAAAATCAAAGATGACATTGAACAGCAAATCGGCACAGCGCACGAAGCCGGATTATATCATCGGGACCTTCATTTCAGAAATGTTATGATTGACGAAGAACTCAAAGTGTATTTAATAGATTTTGGTGATGCCACAACCGCTCTTGCTTCTACACCCGATTCAGAAATATACAGTACCGATACTTTTAGAAATGGCAAGCCAGTAAGAATCGTATTTCCCAAGGATGAAAACGTTCTGGGAAAATTTTCCAGGGAAGTGGTAAAAAGAGATCTAATAGAAAAGGCAGCTTAACCCCCGATTTAATTTTAAAATATTCAGGGTTGACATAATTTTTAACCTATGCTACAGTGTTTCAACTAAATATAGACCTTTTAATTAGGAGGCGTGAGTCCCATGAATGATGTGTTAGTTTCTGAAGAGATGAAAAAGCAGGCTCAAGAAGCCGTCCAAGCAAATCAGGTGTTGAGATCTACTGATCGCTTTGAGGTGTATCAAATGCCTCAAGGAGATTTGGACCATATGGCCCTAGTCCTTTTTAGAAAGGGCTATGACGCTGATCCAGATGAAATCAACGGGAATCTTTTTATCCCGGTTGAAATTGACGGTCGCAAAGGATACCTCCTTGAGACCGAAACAGCAATGGCTTACAATGGTCCTTGAGATTTCCAGACGATTTGCTCGTTAGCTTACCCACCCCGGAATCTGAAACATTTTTGAATCAGACTGGGGTTTTTTAAATCTAAAAAATCCCGTGCTGAGGGATTTTAACTCATCTTAAATTTTTGGGATATCTTAATTCAGAGAATGCCCCCCCAGGTATGTACTTGAAGCCAGACATATTGAAAAATTGCGTAAGAAAAGACCACAATTGCTAATCCAATAATAGCTGCTGTTAAAATTTTTTTTGCTTTGGAAATCTTCTCTTCATTTCCAGCTGACGTCAGCCACATAAATCCGCCATAGAGAATCATGATTACCACTATTAATCCCAGCATCCCCAGAACCCATTGAATAATTTTTATTACAATTATTTGAAGATCTTCAGAAGGAAGATTTAATGTCGTCCCGATATCTGCCGGATCTAAAGGAGGAACCAGTGCAGCAATTTCAGAATAAGGCAGAAATACAAAAAAAGCACAGACCGTTGCTAATAAACCGATATTAATCACTTTTTTCATAGGGTAGGGCATAAGTTAATTAATCCCAATAGTAGTTATTTCTAATAACAATAATATAGCACTTTATGTATTTTTAGGCAAATTTTTACCTAATTTTCAATCAACAGAAAGAAATATTATCCTAAATTCGATGTTCTTGCGTTATTCTTCTAATCGGATTGTTGGTTTGGGCGGCCGGTGCCTTCGATATTTGCGCGCCACTTTTAAACGGGCTAATTCTTTTTCCAGCTTGGCGGCCAGAGCGGTGTAATCAATCGCTTCTTCCGTTGCCTTCCCTTTTCTTTGCAATAATTCCTCCGCTCTTTTTCGGGCTTCTTCTGCTTCTGCCTCATCAATCTCCTCCGCCCTTTCCGCGGTATCGGCCAAAATAACCAGGCTGTTAGCGGTAAATTCAGCAAATCCGCCCGAAGTAACCATTGGTATTTCCCGGCCTTCCTTTTTAATCAGAATCTCCCCTGGTTTTAAGGAGCTGACTAAAGGAATATGGTTGGGTAAAATGGTAATCTCTCCCATTTTAGTGGGCAGGGTTATTTGATCAATTTCATCCTCCAAGACTACTTTTTCCGGAGTGACAATTTTGAATTTTATCTTGGGCATAAATTAGGTTGAGGTAAATTATTTTGAACTTAACTTCACTAATTTTATTTAACTTCTGATATTCCACCTTTCATGTAAAAAGCGGATTCCGGCTTATCATCGTGCTTGCCTTCTAAAATCTCTTTAAATCCTTTGATGGTTTCTTTAAGAGTTACGTAGCGGCCTTCGGTGCCGGTGAAAGTTTCCGCCACAAAAAAGGGCTGTGACAGAAACCTTTGGATTTTTCTGGCCCGGGCAACAATTGCTTTATCCTGATCAGAAAGTTCTTCCATTCCCAAAATGGCAATAATGTCCTGCAAATCTTTGTAGCGCTGCAGAACTTTTTGAACTTCTCGAGCTACCTGGTAATGTTCTTCGCCGACAATTCCTGGGTCCATAATAGTAGAAGTGGAATCTAGAGGATCCACAGCCGGGTAAATTCCTAATTCCGTCAGCGAGCGGGAAAGCACTACCGTAGAATCCAAATGGCCAAAAGTAGTGGCCGGAGCAGGATCAGTTAAATCGTCCGCCGGCACGTAGATAGCCTGAACCGAGGTAATGGAGCCTTTTTTAGTGGAAGTGATTCTTTCTTGCAGCTCACCTAAGTCAGTGGCCAAAGTTGGCTGGTAGCCGACCGCGGAAGGGATCCGGCCTAATAGCGCGGAGACCTCACTGCCGGCTTGAGTAAAGCGGAAAATGTTGTCGATGAATAATAGCACGTCTTTATTCTCCTCGTCACGGAAGTACTCTGCGATCGAAAGGCCGGTTAGGCCGACCCGAGCTCTCACTCCCGGCGGTTCATTCATTTGGCCGAACACTAAGGAGGTTTTTGCCAGTACGCCCGATTCGGACATTTCGTAATACAAGTCGTTGCCTTCGCGGCTTCTCTCGCCCACGCCGGCAAAAACGGAATAGCCGCCGTGTTCCTGAGCGATATTGCGGATCAGCTCCATAATTATCACCGTTTTTCCTACTCCTGCTCCGCCGAACATTCCCACCTTGCCGCCTTTTACAATTGGGCAAATCAAATCAATTACTTTAATTCCGGTTTCCAGAATCTCTTCTTTTGTGGACTGATCAGTGAAATTAGGGGCATGGCGGTGAATGGGATACCTTTTTTTGGTTACCACTGGTTCCTTGTCATCCAGGGGATTACCCAAAGCATCAAACATCCGGCCTAAAGTTTTGGGGCCTACCGGCACGCTGATCGGAGCATTGGTTGCCACCGCTTCAACATTTCTAGAAAGACCATCAGTGGAACCCATTGCTACGGTCCGAACCACATTGGAACCAATGTGCTGTTGCACTTCTAGAACCAGTTTAGAATGATTGGGCATTGGTACTTCGAGGGCGTCGTAAATTTTCGGCAGATCGCCGCTGAATTCCACATCCACCACCGCGCCAATTATCTGCCTTACCTTGCCTACCTGGCACTCCTTGGAAGTGACTAATTGTTCAATATTTTTTTCACTCATAATTTCCTTAATTTAATAAATTATCTAATTTAATCTTTTGAATTTTATCCTACTCCATCGCAATCCGGCCGCCGCTAATATCAGCCAGTTCAGCGGTGATTAATGCTTGCCTTGCTTTATTGAACATCAGAGTCAGGTCATCAATCATATCAGCCGCGGCATCCGAAGCGTTGCGCATTGCCACCATGCGGGAAGAATGTTCACTAGCATCTGATTCCAAAATGGCCTGATAAATTTGCATTTCTAATAAACGAGGAAAAAGTTCGCTCAAGACTTCGTCGGGAGAAGGTTCGAAGAGATACTCTAATTCAGTTGATTGCAGTTTAGTCTCCGCTGGTTGTTCTACCTTCAGATCGCCAATTTTGGCCTGTCCGAGATATTCGTCTTCTACTTTGCTTTCGATTGGCAGTAGTTCTAAAATTCTTGGCTTTTGGACTAATGTGGAAACAAAATCTGTATAGGCAATCATTACTTTGTCGTATTTTCTTTCCAGATAATCATTAATAATCAAATTACTCAACGGTCTGATTTCATGAATCATGTTGGTAATATCCAGTTTTTTAAATTCGGCAATAACGGTATGACCTTGTTTAAACATTGCTTCTCTTCCTTTCTTTCCCATAATCACCAAATCGGCTTCAATGCCCACCTCTTCTTTTTGCTGCCTAATATATTTAGCGACGCGGTTGATTATCTGGTTATTAAATCCGCCGCACAAGCCCCGGTTAGAGGTAATGAGCACCATGCCGATTTTTTTTATCTGGTCTCTTTTTTCCAGCAGAGGATGGTATTGAGAATCGGTTCTTCGGGCCAAATTTCTGACTAATTCCCAAGCCAGGCGGCTGTAACTCCTGGTCGCTAAAACATTGCTGACCGCTTTGCGCATCTTGGCCGCCGCAACCATTTCCATGGCTTTGGTAACTTTGCGGGTATTGCGGACCGATTTTATTCTTCTTTTTATATCTCTGGTAGCTTGAGGCACGAGAATTTAATTAATAATTTATAATGTAAAATGTATAATTTTTATTGAACAAACTGCTTTTTGAAATCTTCAATCACTTTTTTTAGCTGATTTTCAAGGGCATCATCCAGTTCTTCTTTCTCTTTTATTTTCTGGAGCACTTCTGAACCGGCAGTACTTAAATATTTATGAAATTCTTCCTCAAACTTGGCAATTTCTTCCACTTTAATGTCATTAAGATGACCGTTACTGGCCGCGTATAAAATGGCTACCTGGTGCTCCACGGCCATTGGCTCATACTGTCCCTGCTTTAAAATTTCAGTTAATCTTCGGCCCAAATTAAGCTGTTGCTGGGTAGTCTCATCCAAATCCGAGCCAAACTGGGCAAAGGCTTCTAACTCGCGGTACTGGGCCATGGCCAGCTTAAGCTTGCCGGCTACTTTTTTCATCGCTTTGATCTGGGCTTTGGAACCAACCCGGGAAACCGAAATGCCGGTATTTAAAGCCGGTCTAATGCCTTTATAGAATAAATCCGATTCCAGAAAAATCTGTCCGTCGGTAATAGAGATTACGTTAGTGGGAATATAGGCGGAAATATCACCCGCTTGAGTTTCAATAATCGGCAGAGCGGTTAAGGAGCCGCCGCCATACTTCTTGTTTAATTTGGCGGCCCGCTCCAAAAGTCGAGAATGAAGATAAAAAATATCGCCCGGATAAGCCTCGCGGCTCGGCGGCCTTCTTAAAAGCAGTGAGATTTCACGATAAGCCACGGCATGTTTAGAAAGATCGTCATAAATAAGCAAAACATCTTTTCCCTGATCCATAAAATATTCTCCCATAGCACAGCCGGCATAAGGAGCAATATAGGAAAGTGAGGCCGGGTCCGAGGCGCTGGCTAATACTACCGTGGTATATTTCATTGCTCCGTGTTCCTGGAGCTTGTCAACAATTTTTGCCACCTTAGATTCTTTCTGGCCGATGGCGACATAGATGCAGATTACTTTTTCCTGCTTTTGGTTGATAATGGTATCAATCGCTAAAGCCGTTTTACCGGTCTGCCGGTCGCCAATAATCAGCTCACGCTGACCCCGGCCAATCGGGATCATAGAATCAATCGCTTTGATACCAGTTTGCAAGGGAGTGTTTACCTCTTCTCGGGTGATGACCCGGGGAGCAATTTTTTCCACCGGATAAAATAGCGAAGACTTTCCGCCAGAGGCGGATCCGCCTTGAGCGGAGATTTCACCTTTTCCGTCTAAAGCCTGGCCCAAGGGGTTGACTACCCGGCCGATTACCGCTTCTCCCACTGGCACTTCTAATATCCGCTTGGTGGTTTTGACGCTGTCGCCTTCTTTAATACCTAAATAATCACCCAGGATAATGGCTCCCACGTTGTCTTCTTCCAAATTCAGGGCGACTCCAAACTGACCGTTTTGAAACTCTAACATTTCCTGCGACATGCAATCAGAAAGCCCAGAGATTTTAGCAATACCGTCACCCACTTCTACTACTGTTCCCACTTTTTCTAGAGTGGCCTCAGTTTTAAAATCCTCGATCTGTTTTTTTAGCTGCTGAACTATTTGATCTTTACTGGACATATTTTTATGAATTATTGCTGATTATTTATTAAATGAATTTTGTAATCTTTTTAAACTGTTTTTTAAACTGGCATCCAATATCGTGTCGTCAAATTTAATAATTACCCCACCCAGTATTTCCGGATTGATTTTTTCGGCTAAGTCAGCAGTTCGACCGGTATAATTTTTCAACCAGCTAATAATTTCGTTTTTAACATTAGGGCTTAAATCACGGCTGGCAATTACTTCGGTCGGCAAAACCTTTATTTGCTCATGATAAATTGCCACAAAATGATCGTAAATTTTATCTAATAATTTTACCGCTTTTCTTTTTTTAATCAGCGCTAGAAAATTGCGAATTCTCTGATTTAATTCCTCGCCTTTAGAATCTTTAATTGATTCATAGAGCGCGATGGCATATTGTTTTGACGTTATTTTTTTCATGCCTTTTTAATTGCTATTGCTTATTTGACAAATGGGCGCAGGGACTCCGCTACTATTTTTTCGTCCACTTCCTTTTTGCCGGTCTTTTCTAGAATTTTTTTAGTTGCTTCCGTCACCAAATATCCCAGATCGGATTTAGCCTCTTTGAGCATCTGTTGCTTTTCTTGAGTAATTTGATCCTTAGCGGTAGCAATCATGTTTTGCACCTCGTTCTTGGCCTCATCAACTATTTGCTTACTCTGCAGTTCCCCCTGCTGATTGGCTTTTTCTATAATTTCCTGAGCTTCTTTTCTGGCCTGCCCTATCTTGTTTTCTCTTTCTTTTTCTGATTTTGCCAAATTTTCTTCAATCTTTTTAGCATCTTTCAGGCTTTTTTCCACATCTTGCGATCTCTTTTCCATCACTTTGGCTAAAGGTTTTATCGCAAATTTCCATAAAACAAATAAGACAATGCCAAAGTTAACCAATTGGGCGATTAAAAGCTTCCAGTCGATGTGAAATGTTTTTATTACTTCATCCATATTTTTATAAATTTACAATTTTCAATTATCAATTTTCAAACCTTGATTTGGAAATTGTCCCGCGCCCGCGGGATTGAAAATTTCATGTTAATAATCAGATTATCTCAAGAGGAAGGGAAAAACCGATCCTCTTGCCCATAATCGGACTATTAAATGCTGAAAGCAATCACCAAAGCATAGATGGAGATTGCTTCGGCAAAAGCGGCGGCAAGTAGCATGGGAACCAGAATTTTTCCGGCTGCTTCAGGGTTGCGGCCGATCGACTCCATCGCTTTAGCTCCTATTTTGCCGATGGCTAAGGCGGGACCAAACGAGCCGATTCCGATGGCCAATGCTTTAGCCAGGGTGGTTAAATCCATAATAGCTGACCTTTCTTGATTTACCAACTACTCGACTGATTTTTTTGGGTTTAAAGTCGGTGTCAGTAAATCTTAATAATAATTAAGTTAATGTTCTTCGCTGGTGGCAGCAATTGAAAAGTAGACCAAAGTAAGCATCGCAAAAATCAGAGCCTGAATAATACCGACGATTAATTCCAGAAACATGAAAGGGATCGGCAGGACAAAGGCGAAAATTACGGCCATCGCGGCCAGTAAAACCTCTCCCGCGAAAATATTGCCGAAAAGACGAAAGGAGAGAGAAGCGACCTTGGCAACTTCACCGATTATCTCAATAATCCCGACAAAAGCTTTAATCGGATTAACAAAGATAATAGTTGGTTCTTTTTTTATTTTTTTCGGTATTTCCAGAAAAGCTTTCAAATTAATAAATTTATTAAAGTATTTCCAAAAACCGATAGTAACAACACCGAATAAATTTGATCCGATTACCGCGAACAGTGCTAATCCCAAGGTAGTGTTTAAATCGGCGGTCGAACCTCTGAAAAAGGGAACAAAGATTGCTTCGCCTCCCTGGTGTTCTACGAAACCGATGGAACCAATCCCCGGAAAGATTCCCAGCCAGTTGTTGAGCAGGATGAATATGAAAATGGCAAAAGCGATGGGAAAAATTTTCATGGTTTTTTTTCGGTCGCCGGTAACGGAATCGGCTAAATTCAGAGCTGATTCCAAAATCATTTCCGCGTAGTTCTGAATGCCGCGAGGGATTGTTTTTATCTTCTTTTTGATAATTACGGACAAAAGAATGATCAGCAGTACCACCACCCAGGAATTCAAAAGTGAATTAGTAATGGTAAAATTACTAAAATGAAAAACCGGCTCGGGATACAAAGTGGATTCGTGAGTAATTTGTTCGCCGGTTGAAGTTTGCTCGGAAGCGGCGGAAACATTAATTTCTTCTCCGCCGATAACGTTATTCTCTGTTTGATTTTGCTGATCCATAAAAATCAGATTTGATTATTGTTATTTTTTTCTTCGGAATTAGCTTTTTTATCCTTTAATTCTTTTTCCAATTTTTTGGTATATTTTATCGTAATTGATACTATGCCAAGGGAGGAGATAAGAAAGGCAATGCCGGTTAAGCCCAAAAAAATCCAGGGCTCTGTACCGTATTTTCGATCTAAAGCTTTGCCGACAAATAAGGCAATTAAGATCGGTCCGGCAATTAAACCAGTAACTTGACTAAAGATAACCATTGCTGGTTGCCACCAAGTCTGCTGGGATGATTCTCTTTTCTTTGATGGTTTGGAATTTAGTTTTTCCATTTCTCGATTATTTTAATCCGATTGATTAAGGAACAATAATCCCTCTCTGCTAATTAATAAAAAAATGCTTGAATAGCCATTTTTTCGCCTATAGATTAGAGTAAATTAGCAAATATGTCAATGCCCCATTTTTTTCCTGTGGAAAAGGCTAAAAAATGCTCTTTTTGACCTAAGATTACCACTATTTCTCTAATTTCAGGTAAACCCCGTTAGAAAATCTTTTATAAAAGGACGAATGATCTGCACTGATAGTGGTCTTAGACTACAATTAGATTCAAGCTGTAATGACAGTCTTGAAAGGGTGATTTCTCTAACGGGGTGAAAATGGTATAATCCTGTTATAAATTAATTGTACTAAATTATGTCTCATCACGCCAAAGCCTTAGTGTTATCCTGTATGGATTACCGTTTTCAGGAGGCGATTGCCGATTTCTGCAGGGAATTGCGAATCGCAGGATCATGTGACTACTTAGCGGTAGCCGGTTCTGCCCTGAATATTACCCGGCCGAATCAAGAGCAGGACCGCGCATTTATTACTGGCCAGATCGAAAAATCTCTTCGATTGCATGCCATTACTCAAGTAGTAATCATTAATCATCAAAACTGCGGCGCTTATGGAGAATTTGATTTGGAATCGACTGAGAAGGTCCAGCATTACGCCGATTTAAAAAAAGCGGCCAAAATAATCCAAGATCATTTTCCGGAATTAAAAGTAAAACTTTACTTTGCTAATTTAAAAGAGAAGGGGAGTAAAAGGGAAATAGAGTTTGAAGAAGTGAAGTAGTTTCTTCTTTTTGACAGCAAAAAGAAGCAAAAACTATTAGGGGCGGCAAAGCGCCGGTTCGCCCATTTTTTATTTTGCTTGCTTTTCTTGGGCTAAGTGCCGCCCCCAAACCCCCTACGATTCGTTTTTTTAGGCTTCTATTATAGGTTATTTGATAATTGACTAAACATAGATATAAATTTAGAAATCAGAAATAGAAATTTCTGATGATTAACTTTATCAAATAAAAAAGCTGCTGATCACAAAGATCGCAGCTTTAAAGCAGGAGCTACTCCTAATTGGATTCCAGGTCCTTTTCCAGAATGGCGAACAGTTCGAAAAACTGAATGAGCTTGGTGGTGGCTAGCGCTTGCCTAATGTGATCGTTTTCATTAACGATCAAGGCGATTGGTTTTTGGTGACCCGCTTTTTTGGCAATCGTGTTCAACCCCACCAGAATGGCAAGCCCGCCAGATGAACTCATGGCAGTGACTTTCTTTAGGTCTATTACAATGCGCTCATATTTTGGCAGTTCAGTTTCTGAAAGTTCCGCTTCCTGGGCCACCATTTCTTGGTAAAAGTCCTGGGCGCTGTTTCCAAATGATCCCTGAAGGGTAATCAGGAGAATTTTTCCTCTTACTTCGATTTGGCGACTCATGTTTTCCATGATAATGCCCCTTTACCAATATTGTTTAAGGAACGGCTAATTAGTTTGTCAGCTTACCACTACAGCTAAATTTGTAAATGATGTTTTAACCACAGACATTTGTCGGTATTAGTTAGTTAACAATTTTAGCATTTCGTTTGGAGTTTTTCCATTTAAG
>Ga0066637_10000226_pt1 | contig 33932 bp, 37 predicted proteins | sample CryGeyCG2014_020_FD_62737 | JGI IMG/M metagenome (GOLD analysis project Ga0066637, IMG submission 62737) | Groundwater microbial communities from aquifer - Crystal Geyser CG08_land_8/20/14_0.20 | ecosystem: Environmental > Aquatic > Deep subsurface > Groundwater | place: USA: Utah: Grand County...
AAAACCATCGGCTCGAACCGCCGCCTTGCGGCGGGAAAATTGGCGATTGATTTCAAAAATCCGTGGAATTATCTTGCCGAAATACCCGCCGAAGCGAGGGGCGAAGCCCCGAGCGAGGCAAATTCCTCTACAAATAAACTTTGGTGGACCCACGGGGAGTCGAACCCCGGACTCATCCATGCCATGGATGCATAATACCACTTTACTATGGGCCCTCATACTGCTGACAGATGAGTTGATAAATAACTTTGAGTTCATTATAAACATCAGCAGAGAAGTAATCAATCCGGCATACCCCTTTGTAATCCAGTTTAAGCGTTGGTCGATTGACGGTACGAGGATCAATTCTTGCTTTGTAGAACTGATTAAGGGAAATTCTAGTAATTTTAGACCAGTATTGTTCGAGTTTTACTGTATCTTGATCAGCTCTACATTGTACGGTGCATCTAAATTTGCTTTCGTCGATTTTGTAGCATTTCCTTAATAGGCCCAAAAATAGCTGAATAATGGCAGGATCCGAATTTCCAAAGATAACCGTTCCTTTTACACTTTTTGATCCTTCTCCCAAAAACAACACTGCAAGCGCTATTTTAGAAACATCTTTGGTTATCTTATTAATAAGATAAAGGTTCTTAGTCCTCAAATTAGCCAGATATTTCTCACGTCTAATTCTATTGACTTGAACCGCGATTTCTCGAGCTTTTTTTAGATTTTCTTGGTTGATACTCTCAATCTTCTTTGTATAAAAGGCTGGTGGTTTTATTCCTTTACACCAATTTGAAATGGTACTTTTAGGCATTGATTCACCAATCTTTAGCTTAATCTCAGAATATGTTTTCCCAAGCTTTCTTAATTCCCTTACTCTATTCCTTAATTCTATCCTCAATAGTGACTTTGTCATATCCCTATTGTACCACAGAACATACTTAAGTACAGGAGTCTAAATATGTATCCTTTGTATGTAAAAAGCAGATAATATATTTTATCTGCCCTTTACGTATATATCTTAAGGGTATCAAAATCTAGAGTAAATTGAAGTATAAATTACTTTATTACCCCCGTCTAATTTTCCGAAGAAGACGGATCTTTGTGTTTCAAATCCTTTTCGATCTGACCCAGTATCTTTTCTGCCTGTCCTCTTCCGCCAAGGCCAAAAGCCAGTCCGCCCGCAATAGCAATCATTGCTACCAGCCCGGTAAAAAGGATCTCTAGTAAAGAAGCGGCAATCCCCAACTGAACCAAGGCAGCCAAAATAGAGAAAATGATTATGGACCATCTAGCAATCGCGGCCAGAAAATGACCAGTAGTTAGCCTTGCTGCTTTTACTGCCCCTTCTATAATTTGGGCAATGAAACTGGCAAATAGTGCCCCAAACAAAAGAATAATCACAGCTATTACAACGTTTGGAATATAGAGTAGCACTCTGTTAAGAAAAGCGGTGACTTGATCTAGGTTGAGGATATCAGCAGCGGCTAAAATTGATACGAGAATCAAAAACCACTTTACCAGGAATCCAATCGCATTCGATACATTAAAGGGAACGCCGGCTTTTTCAAACAATTCATTAATCCTGGTTTTTTTGATTGCCTTATCAAGCCATAATTTCTTCAGAACTTCAGTAATCAGTTTTCCTATACCAGCTGCAATTAACCAGCCAATAACAACTACTAATAAAGCTCCCAGCAGACTGGGTAGAAAATTGATGAATCTGGTCCATAGATCCTGAAAAGAGGAAGCAATTGTGTCGCCCCAAGATTGCATGGTATACATATTCACCTCCTTTCGTTTAGGCTACTTAAAATCCTATTGATTTTAACTGTTTTGAATAATTGTTCCACGTGGAACAATTCATTAGCTTAAACCTATAATACTATTGTAGCAATTATAGCCAAATTAACCAAAGTCCCTATTACACATTAACTTAGTAATCCTTGAATATCACGATCACATATAACTAACCAATCTCCTTCTGCTTGGTGGACCCGAGGGGACTCGAACCCCTTACCTCTACAATGCGAATGTAGCGCTCTACCAGATGAGCTACGGGCCCTAAATTGTTCCACGTGGAACATATACAATTTCCTCCCTAATTTCTATAAAAAGAGATTATTACCTGCGTTTATTGGTGTTTTCGGAAGGAATTTCACCCCGCACCATTGGTCCCCTTGCCAGGAATTGAACCTAGATCTAGGGCTTAGGAGTCCCTTGTTCTATCCGTTGAACTACAAGGGGAATATTGGTTCAGGATAAATCATTATATAAAGCGTAAAAATCCTTTGTTCTACCTGGCCCGCCAATGGATTCGCTATCAGGCGAAGGAAGGCGGGTCCGTTGAACTACGAGGGATTCAGGCAGGGCGGGCGGGTGGTATCCGTTGCCTGCCCTGTTGAATGACTGAGAACTACAGGGACGCAGGTAAAATACGAGCGTCCAGTATAGGGGACAGGTATCGTGCATTAATGGCACCAATCACCCTCTATTAGAAGCGACCAAATCATAGTATTATGAGAATCCAGATTATTGTCTAATAATAACAATATAAGCCTAAAAGGGCTTATTCTAGAAGAATATGAGGGTCGTAAAATCTATCTAACAATATAAGACATGATTTTACTAGCCAATTCCGATATTGATCCGCTTTGATTATCAATAATCTTTAACCCAACCAAGACAACGCAAAAAATTAAAGTAAGGATTATAACCGTGATTAGGTCTTTTTTCAAAGAATATTCTGACTTTTCTTGTTTTTCTTCCATTGATTTAATCTAGCTTAGTTATTCTATCATAATAAAAAATGGCTAAAAATACAAGGATTGTTGACGATATTGGGATATTATGGCATGATATAGGATTTACATTTTTTGCCTTCTTCTGCTAAGCTTATTTAAAATGGGTAAATACTGATTTGAACAAAAAGGAGTTTAGCATGAAAAATCAGGGTACAGTTAAAGTTATTGGGATTCCCTTACCAGGAGAGGACTACACTCACTTGTGTAAACCAGGGATCTACGACGGTGGTGATGAATGTCCGGGCAGCTCAACCCACATTGCTCGCCTTCGGGATGGTCGGCTCTTCGACCTTGGTCCTGCAGAAAAGACTGCTTCGCAGGTTCACGTTTTCGAAGGAGGACAGGATACCGGGCGGCACATTCCAGTGGAGTGGCTGAGAATAGTGGGAGCCTAAAAACAACGTTCTTTATTAAACCCAGGACGGCAATAGTCGTCCTGTTTTTTAAAACAGCCGTTTTGGATTTAGCAATATGTTAGATTTATTATGCTTCAATTAAATAAAACTCTCTCTTTTGAAAAAGCATTAATTAATCCCCACGATTAATTGAAATAATCCCAAAACGGATAATCTATTTAAAATAGTATTAAAATTAAAAAACCCTAGAGAAGTGAAATGTTTTATGGAATTTTGACACTAGGAGAGAGACTAGCTGAACTAGAAGTAATGGCTCACAAGAATCTAATTGTGCCCGGCGCTCGCTACGCTTACTACTCTAGTGGTTGATGTAAATAGTGCTAATTTAAAAGCAGGGGAGTGGAATATTTTTTTCTTCACTCTCCCTGTTTTTAATTTTAATCATTCAGTTAACATAATCTGATCAGTATGATTTAGAATAAATAGATGTAGATCTCCGCTTCATATTTTTTTAACTTTTTACTAATAAGCCCTAGGTTATTATTGATTATTTTTAGATTTATTTTGCTCTTTTGCTTCATCTATGGATTTTTTTATCTCTTTTCGTAGGACTTGTTTCATTTTTTATTCCTTTTCTTTTTCTTTAATTACCCGCTGTTTTTTGCTAATATTAGCCAAAATAGCAATAGAAATAATATCAAAATAATTGCTCTTCGGACAATCCCAATTTTTTTCCAAAGAACAATCCGATGCAATCTTATTTTTTAAAATAAACTTCTCCCGGATTACTATAAGCAAGTTTTAGTTTGGATTAAAATTTTCCAAACATGAATCCCTAAATAAAAACTACTCTGAATTTTAGCTTACGCTTGGCTTCTAATACGTTTCCTATTCAGCTTCCCGCTTGTTAAAACAAAAAACCACGACTTGCTAATACTGTCGTAGTTATTTTTATTTAAAATATTTTATTGTATGCTGATTGTCAGCGTACTTTGATAGGTTCCGGCTTTATTGTTTGCAGCAATAGTAGTTTGAAGAATAGTGCTGTTAACGACATAGTTACCCATACCATTATTAGTAGAGGCATTGGCAATGGTCATTGGTCCATCAGAGAAGTTTCCTATTGAACCACCTAAAGCTATGCCAGTAGTACTAGAACCACCCAACCCTGTGATCCCTCCTGCCGTACTAATATTGATAGCCGTATTGGCAATCATGTTTCCCGGTGCTAATAAACCAGAACCAATCATATTATTAGTTATTGCTGTAAAACTCCAACCAACACCCGTGCCTCGCAAATCCCACGCGTTCGCATCGTTTAAAGTAGCAGCTACATTAGTGACAAAACCATTAATGGTGAAACCGGCGAAGTTAACTTGAGTCGGAGCAGAGGTGCCAAGATCAGACCCAGTAATTATCTCCTCAAGAGTGATATTAGCTTGATCATCTGCCCACACATCTTGGATATTACTAATCATTAGTTTACCAAAAACCATGGTAAACATGACTAAAATGATAATCAGAGAAATAATTTGTTCTTTGGTCTTTCTTAATTTTGTTTCCATATTTTTTATTTAAAAAGCCTCTATAAAGGGAGGGAGATTGAAAAATTCGGTGTTTCAGAACTTAGAAAAATATCCTTTTCCGAATAAAAAGAAATTTCCGGGATGTTTTTTGTCAAAGGAATAATTTTAGGTAAATTCGGCAAGGTTATTTCTATTATTCCTACCAATAGCACGACAAAAATTAGCGCCCAGACTATTCGCCGAGCGACTGGTGGAAATTTTCTTTCGATGGGAGCGGGGAACAGTGCCGGTTCTTCAAAAAAAGTATTATTAAATCCCAACGAAAGAAAAACCCCCGTGGCAATCTGCTTTGTACTTTTTCTTTTTTTAAGAAATCCAAAAAAGGAGGCAAATCGCTGTTTTGGCTTGCTGTTTTGGCTAAAATTAGCTCTTTTACTTCTAAACTTCAAATACATATAAAATGGCCAGTTACTGTACTGTATTATGACATATTATTATTTAAAGGGTAATCTGCTTTTATGTAGTTCGGTGAATAATGTCTCTAGTCGTCATTCCCGCGAAAGCGGGAATCCAGAATATACAATTAAAATGGACTACTCGTGGTATTTACTGGATTCCGGATCAAGTCCGGAATGACATTATTCACCGAATTCTTTATAAATTCTTATTGTAGCTGCTGGATTCATTTTTTCTATTTCATGCTAATTTCAATTTAAAAACAGGGGGCTGATCTTTTCCCCCTGCTCTTTAACTTTGCTGGCCTTGTTTCTTTATCTAGATTTGCTAAACGAAACAGGCGGTGCTACTTTATCTTTCATTAATTGATTTTTGTCTAGAACCCCTTCCTTTTCTTTTAAATCTAAATCTTCTACAGTCATTTTTTCTTCCGTTATGGAGATGACTTGAGCAGCGGCGATAATTAACTCTTTGGCAAAAAGTTCCGCAATCAGGTTACTACTCTTAACATAATAACGGGTTATGGTTTGCGCATCAACGTCAATTTCAAAACCTGCGACTTTGCCCAGTTCTTTCCCTGATTTGGTGAATACCGGCAAATGGATTATTTTTTTATTGCTTATTTTCATTGCTGTTTGATGGAGAAGCTAATAGTTGCTTTGGCTGGGAATTTTTCTTTCTAAAAAAGTAATGTTGCTGGACAATGGTGAACAGGGTCGATACTACCCAATAAAGAGTCAGCCCGGCTGGGAACTGGTATCCAAAAACCACGGTGATGATTGGCATAAAATAAATCATCTGGCGATTAAGGGATGCGGCCCGGTTTTCGTCTTTACTGCCCGCGGTCTTTATTTCCGGTTTCCTAGTTACCATCATTTTTCCCTGCCAAAACTGCAATGCTCCAGCGATCACCGCTAGAATGATGTTCTTATTTTTAGCCATATCAATAAATCCCAAAAACATAGAATGAATGGGGGTGTTAGAATATACGTCTCTCAAATAACCGTAAAGATGATCTAATTGGCCGGAAGTTAGTAATCCGGTGGCAGGATCAGTAATTAAGCCATTTAAAAATACCCGATAGAGGGCGATAAGAATCGGCAACTGAATCAGCAGGGGAAGGCAGGAAGAAAAGGGGCTAACCTTGTTGTCCTTATAGAATTTCATCAGCTGTTTTCCCAGTTCCTCCTTGTTATCTTTATATTTTTTCTTAAGAGCCTCTAATTTGGGCTGGGTTTCCTGCAGCGCTTTTTGTGACTTAATCGCAGAAAGAGAGGGGAAGAATAATACTATTTTTATGGCTAAGGTTAGCAAAATTATAGCAATTCCGATATCTTTTCCGGGGATTACGTGATAAAGATAAATCAACCCATTAAAAAGCGGTTCGTAAAGGATAGTGTTAAATAAGGCGATCATACTCTCTTTAATTCCAACTTAAGTGTCATTTTCTTCTAATTTGATTGGATCGTATCCTCCTCGACTAAAAGGATTACATCGAATAATTCGCTTAATGGCTTTGCCTCCGCCGACAATAATCCCCCAATTTTCAATGGCTTGGTAAGCGTATTGAGAACAGGTCGGGCTGAATTTGCAATAGCCGTGGGGGTGCTTATACGACCAAAAACCGTGGTCTGGCGAAACTGTTCTTTGATAAAGCTTAATTAAAAACAGGGCTGCTTTTCGAAAAATTAAAAAAATTTTGAATTTCATTTGTTTGGCTTTAAAAGATTGGATTTTTGGAGTAATTGGTCAACATCCTCTTCTATCTGCCGATAATTCCGGGTATTAATCCGGGAGCGAGCGATAATCACGCAGTCAAACCCCGCCGGTATTCTATTCAGCCGGCCCTGAATTATGCTTCTGAGCTGCCTTTTTAATTTATTTCGTAAAACTATTTTCTTAAAAATTTTACCGGATACCACGAAACCGAAACGGGAATTCACCGCCCTCCCCTTAATTTCTTGACCTTGTTTTTTAAGCCTTAAGACCAGCGTGGGAAGTGCCGCCGACCTTCCTTTTCGATAGACTTCGGCAAATTCTTTGTTTTTGACCAGTCGATACTGTTTAGCCAGCATAAAATTTATTAGATACTGATTCTCTTTCTCTTCCTAGCTCTTCTTCTCTTAAGCACTCTTCTTCCGGCTGGTTTCTTCATTCTTTTTCTGAATCCGTGGCTCTTTTGTCGTTTTCTTTTTTTGGGCTGATAAGTCCGTTTGGTCATCCGCTTCCGTTATTAAATATAAAATAAGATTTAGAGATAATTTCAGTCTAGCAGACCCAGTGTTTGTGGTCAACGAAATGGTATTTATCCTCATTCTTTCCACAGGTTATAAACAAAAAATCGGATTGTGGATTATTTTTGTTTTTTTTGATCTGTGGTATATTCAGGAGTAGCTAATTATTCAGGCTACCTTGGGTCTAAAATGAATAAAGAACAACTCTGGCAAGCGATCTTAGGAGAATTAGAGCTGTCGCTTAGTAAAGCCAACTTTACCACCTGGTTTAAGAATACCTTTATTTCTGAACTTAGTGAAAGCAAGGTGGTAATCGCGGTACCCAACACCTTTACTAAAACCTGGTTTGAAAATAAATACCACAAAGCAATCAGTCAGGCCTTTCACAATCTTACCGATAATAAATTAAAAGAGATCGTCTACCGGGTAGAAAGCATGAGAAACGCAAAACTTACTTCTGCTGCTGCGGACGATGTTGAAAAACAGAAGAAACAGCTGGATGCGGCAACTAAAAAGGGGGAGTCAAGTACTCCTGTCAACGGATTAAACCCCCGCTATACCTTTGAAAATTTTGTGGTAGGGAAAGGAAATGATTTGGCCAAGGCGGCTTGCGGGGCGGTAGCCGAAAAGCCAGGGATAGTATATAACCCCCTTTTCATCTACGGTGGGGTGGGGTTGGGGAAAACCCATCTTTTGCAAGCGATCGGACATAAATCTTTAGGAATATTTAAAAATAAAAAGGTAGTTTATGTCACTTGCGAAAAATTCACCAATGAATTCATTCAAGCGGTAAGCAAGGGGATCACGGAACAGTTTAAAGAATTCTACCGTTCCGCCGATCTTCTGCTAATCGACGACATTCAATTCTTGGCCACCAAGGAAAGAACTCAGGAAGAATTTTTTCATACTTTTAACGCCCTTCATCAATCTAATAAGCAAATTGTAATTAGCTCTGATCGTCCTCCCAAAGCGATCCCGGCGTTAGAGCATCGCTTAGTTTCTCGCTTTGAATGGGGGATGATTGCGGATATCTCCAGCCCGGATTTAGAAACTCGAATTGCCATTCTAGAAAGCAAGTGCCGGGAAAGAGGGTATGATGTTCTTGATCGGGAGCTACTGGCCTATATTGCCTCCTCGGTTCAAAGCAACGTTAGAGAGCTCGAAGGGGCCTTAAACCGTCTTATCGCCTACCATGAATTAAATCGCTCTCCCCTCGATCTCGATACCGTTAAGAATGTCTTATCCACTCTATCTAAAACTTCTCGCAAGGGGGCAATAACCTCCAAAAACCTTATCCACACCGTCGCTGAATTTTATGACATTAGTATCAAGGAACTAACGGGTGAATGCAGAAAAAGAGAGTTGGTGGTTCCCCGCCAGATTACCATGTATTTAATGCGGGAAGAGATAAAAAGTTCTTATCCTAATATTGGGCAAGAGATTGGCGGAAGGGATCACACCACCGCTATGCACGCTTATCTAAAAATTGCTAAAGAGATTGAAGAAAACGAAAAAATTAAACAAGAAATTGATCTTATTAAACAGAGAATTTACAACCAGGTGGGGTAAAACCCCTACTAACCAGGGAGTGGCTTGGGTATTAAATTGTGAGGGAACTGTGAATAAAACAAAATTTGTTTTCTTTTTATCTTTTCAAAACCAATATCCCCATCTTTTCCAGAATCTTATCCCTAGCCCTATTAAAAAACAAACTCCTTTTTTCTTAACAAAAAACAAACTTTAAAACCTTTTCCACTTATCAACCCGCCTACTACTACTACTAATTAAATATAAATTATATTTATTATAATAATATGAAAATATTTTGTACTCAGGAAAACCTAAACCAAGGGCTTAACATCGTAAGCCACTTAGCAAGCAAAAGTACAACCCTTCCGATTTTAGACAACGTTCTTGTTAAAACAGAGGGCGGAACAATTGAATTGTCTTCGACGAACCTCGAAATGGGAATTAGTTGTCAAATTAGGGGGAAAATAGAAAAACCCGGAAAAATAACTGTTCCAGCGAAACTATTTGCAGACTACGTGAGCCTTTTACCAAACGAAAAAATAAGCATAGAGGAGTCTGACAAGAAAATCTACATCAAGTGCACCGATCAGGAAACAACCATTCAGGGCATGAGCGCGGAAGATTATCCCTTACTCCCCTCATTAGAAAAGAAAAATAAAATTCAGCTAAACGTAGAGGAGCTGAAAGAAGCAATTAGAGAAACTATTTTTGCCGCAGCCTATGACGAAACCAGACCGGAGATAAGCGGGGTATTAATGAAGATTAGAGAAAAAGAGATAAGATTAGTTGCTACCGACAGTTACCGACTGGCCGAAAAAGTTATAAAAATCGAAAAAAAACAGGATCTGGAAACGGAAACCATTCTACCCACCAAAACACTACAGGAGTTGATTAGGATATTAAGTATTAGCACTGTTGAAAACTTGGAGGTTTATCTTGCAGAGAACCAAGCCTTGTTTTGTCTTGATGAAATCGAAATAATCTCAAGAGCAATCGAAGGAAGCTATCCTGATTATCAACAGATTATCCCCAAGGAATATAAAACGAGAATAATTGCCAATAAAGAAGATTTAATTAAAACAATAAAAACAACCAGCCTTTTTGCTCGAAGCGGGGTAAATGATATAAATATAAAAATTCGGCCTAATCAAAAGGAGATGGTAGTCTCGGCAGTTAATGCCCAATTAGGAGAAAACGTTTCTCGACTGGAAGCTGTTACCGAAGGGGAAGAAAATGAAATTGTTTTCAATTACCGCTATCTTCTAGATGGTCTCCAGAACATAACTTCAGAAAAGGTGGTGCTTGAGATAATAAATAATACTAATCCAGGAGTAATTAGACCAGAAGAAAAAGTAGACTACCTTTACATTATTATGCCGATAAAACAGTAGCGAGAAAATGACTATCCAAAAGATAGGCAATCTTTTAGAAGGGGCAATAAAAAGAGCGGGGATTCAACAAAAACTAACCGCGGCTCAAATAATACAAGATTTCAAAAACATTGCTGTAGAAACATGGGGAAGGCAAGTTTTGGAACGAGTCAAACCTCGTTATTTAAGGGGAGGAGTATTAACTATTCAGGTTAAGGATTCGGTTTATGCCGCCGAGCTGAAATTGAAAGAGAAGAAAATTGTAAAAATAATCAATAGTAAATACAATAAAGCCGCAATAAAAAGCTTGCGGTTCCAAATAAGATAAGCGATTAATTGACAGTCAGAGAGAGACGATCACTTCCCGTCTCTTTTTGGTTACGATTAGTTACCGTAACATATAATTTGTATTCTCCAGTCGCCGGAGCTTCCGTCCAAAAAGAGTTTATTAAATTGGAGGTGGGTGATTCAACGGAATTAATAAGAATGGAGGGAGGGGAAGAGAGATTAGCATCAAAGAAGTAGAAATCAATTCGGTCAATTCCCGCGGGGTCGTAGGCGTATGCTTTTAAGTTAATCGGAAACTCATCTACACTGACGGAACTAGATTGACCGGGGTTAGTAAAATAAATTGTAGAGCCTTGCTTTGACTGATAGTTGAAATTGACACTGTCCTCGGAAAAATTAGAGATCTCGTCGTAGGCCCGGACCGTTAATTTATGATCTCCATTGGTAAGATTAGTTGGTTGGTAAGTGGTCTGAAAAGGGCTACTGGTCACTGATTCAATTAAGGTGGTGTCAATATAATATTCCACTTTTGTTAAATAATGTGCTTGGCCCGCGGAAACAGTGGTGGCAATATTAAAAGCGTTTTCGTTTAAGGTAGAATTTTGTTTTGGATTTGTGATGCTTACCTCGGGCTGGGATCCAAGAGTACGCTTGTCACAACTTTCATATTCAAAATTATAGGTATAGCCATGAGCTTCGGCCCAGCGCCTGACTGGCGCTTCCCACTTTTGGTATTGAGGATCTTTTTCAGGGTTAGTTGGTGCCGGACCGCGGGGGTCATTGTGGTCAATAAAATAAAGGATGTTGTGTGTTTCTTTAAACTCCTTGTCTTTAATATATTTTTCCGGATAAGAATCAAGACAGGAATTAGGGATTACTTTTTCGGAATAGAGATCTACTTTTTTAGTAACGGTGGTATCAATTCGTCCTTGGAGAATTGGTTTTTCAATGTCTTCCGAAGGAGGAGAATGAAACAATTCTACCGGAGTTCCGGTAAGAACTCGCCGCATATACTCGTGCCAGATCGGAGCGGCAACCACTGCGCCAGCTGCACCTCGAGACATCTCGGAATTGTCATTATTTCCCACCCAGACCCCGGTAGCAATAGAAGGAGTGTACCCCAAAGTCCAGGCGTCCCGGAAATCATCAGTGGTTCCGGTTTTGGCGGCTACGGGACGATCGGAGAGAGTTAAATAATTCTGGGAGCCAAAAACGAAGGCCCGGGCATTATTATCAGTAAGAACACTGTTGATTTGCTGAGCAATTTTTTGATCCAACACTTCTTGGCCCTTCGATTCTTTATATTCTTCCAGAATCTTACCATCATTGTCTTCTACCTTAAGAATAGCGGTAGTAGGATAACGAATTCCCTCTCGGGCAAAAACAGCGAAAGCCGCGGTGTGCTCCAAAAGTTTTACCTCTCCTCCTCCTAAGACTAAGGAAAGGCCATAACGCTCACGGTCGTTTAAAGTGGAATATCCCATGGCGTGGGCGGTGTTTAAAACATTGTCCACGCCGGCCAGATAAAGAGTTTTAACCGCCGGAATATTTAAGGAGCCGGCTAAAGCCTGCTTCATTGATACTGGGCCGTGTTCAGTGAGATCGTAATTAGAAGGAGAATAATTACCAAAATCGGTCTTTAAATCAAAAAGCATAGTTTCGGGCGTGTATCCTTTTTCAAAAGCGGTAGCGTAAACAACCGGCTTAAAGGAAGATCCGGGTTGCCGATCGCGAATAGCCACGTTAACTTGACCATCGATTTCTTCATTAAAGAAGTCTCGGGAGCCGACCATGGCCAAAATTTCTCCTGACTTGGTGTCAATGGAAACAAGAGCAGCGTTGCTAGCGTTATAGCGCTCATTTTTGGTTGCCCATTCACTAACCACTTCTTCGGCCACCCCTTGTTTATAGCTGTCGAGCGTAGTGTAGACTTTTAAACCTCCTTGTTCTACCATCCTTTCTCCGTATTTTTCAGTCAGTAGCTCTTTGATATAAAAAACAAAGTGGGGGGCATTAATATTCTCAATTCGTTGCTTAAAATCTAATTTTTCGTCTCTAGCTTCAGAGGCTTGCTGTTCGGTGATATATCCGTTTTCGGCCATTAGATCCAGAATATACTGTTGCCGGCCGATTAGATCATCAAGATAGCTGCCGTAAGGTGAATAATAAGAGGGGGCTTGGGGTAGGGCGGCCAAGATAGTGCTTTCGGCTAAAGTGAGATCTTGAACGTTTTTCCCGAAATAGGTATTAGCGGCTGATTCAACACCATAAGCATTGGATCCGTACGGTATCTCGTTAAGGTACATTTGAAGAATTTCATCTTTGGTGAATTTTTTTTCCAGATTGTAAGATAAAATTGCCTCTTTAATTTTTCTGGTATAGGTTTTTTCCGGGGTAAGGATGGCATTCTTTACTAATTGTTGGGTAAGGGTTGAGCCACCCGCTTTACGGCCCAAAAATACATTAGTGATAGCGGTACGAAAAATAGCCCAAAGGCTTATCCCCCCGTGTTTATAAAAATCTTTATCCTCAATCACAACAGTGGCTTTTTGCAGATAGTCCGGAATCTGATCTAGGGTAACCAAAGTTCTTTTTTGTTCCCCGTGGATTTCATACAGCAGGGTATTGCCAGAACGATCATATATTTTTGTGCTCTGAGCAATGTTTCTTTCTAAAATTCGATTAGGATCCGGTAAGTCCTTAGAAAACCAGGCAAAAGCGGACACTCCTAATATCCCGCCGATAATAAAAAGCGCAACTACAATTTTAAGTAGCAGCACAATGGTTTTTTGCGGCCTCTTCTTTTTTCCAGAAGGAGTTGTGCCAATAGCGTGTTTTTTCCAAGTTTGCTGGTATCTTTTTGACAGTTGAGGAATAGGCATAGCAGAAGATAAAAGTGAAAAACTAAAAATTAAGGTTGGTTTATTCCTATATTAAAGAGTTATTCTCTAAATTTGTCAAAATTTTGCCGAGCCATTAAAGTGGCCCCGATAATTCCACTATTTTCTAACCGGGACAATTTTATCGGGCAGGAATTATGAAATGATCTACGATCCATCTCTTTTCTCATCGAAGCACTAAAAAATGGCCAGGCTTTACTGACCCCTCCTCCGATTACTATTACATTAGGCTCAAAGCAGTTGAGGGCATTGACTAATCCTATTCCCAATAACTTGCCAAATTCATTCCAGAGCTTAAGCGCCCTTCGATTACCTTTTCTGGCGGCTTGATAAAGAGTCAATCCATCAGCAGGCTTTAAATGAAATCTCCTGGCCATCTTCGCCATTCCTGTTTTTCCTAAATAAGCCTCTAAGCAGCCTCGGTTACCACAACTACACCTAGGTCCTTGGTGGTCTATGGTGGTATGTCCGAATTCAGGAGCACTTTTCCGTCCCTGGTAAATCTGTTTATTAATCACTAACCCCGATCCTACCCCGGTGCCCAAAGTGATTCCCAGCACAACGGGAAAATCTTTTCCGGAGCCAATTAATGCTTCTGATAGAGTAAAACAACTAGCATCGTTTTCTAAAAATACTGGTAGACCGAACTTTCTTTTTATTATCGTGACAATTTCTTTTCCCGATAAGGCGATATTCACGGTTGCGGGCCAGCCCAGTCCGATCGCACCTGGTTTAGGAGTGGACCTAGCTAGAACATTAATAAAAGCAATAACCTCCTGAACCGTCTTTTTTTTGGAACGGGGAGCCGAAACCGGAATCCAATGGCACCTTATTAACTTTCCGTTAGGCGAAACAAGCCCGCCTTTAATGGCGGTGCCGCCCATGTCAATGCCGATGTATGCTTTCTGTTTCATAAAGCGATAAATTCACTTTCTATTATAACAATTTTGCGGTATAATTTAAACATGAACCCCGTTAGAAATTAAATATAATTATTCTAACCGGGTTTATCCCATCAGAATCGTTTCTAGAGAGCATTAACTCTTATGATTGATTAAAGCTACCTAAAGCTTGGGCTTCTAATGGGATTTATATCAACTCAAGCTATTATTAATCATATTAATTAAGTATATAAAATTTCTTACGGGGTGAAAGAAACTAAAGAAAAAATAAAAACACTCTTGGAAAGAGGGGTAGAAGAAATAATTGAAATTGATAGCCTTAAGAGAAAGCTTACTTCTGGGAAAAAACTAAGGGTAAAACTGGGTATTGATCCTACCGCCCCTGATTTGCATTTGGGTCACTGGGTGGTTCTAAAAAAATTAAAACAGTTTCAGGATCTGGGACACCAAGTAATTTTTCTAATCGGGGATTATACCGGTATGATCGGAGATCCTTCCGGCCGTTCGGAAGTCCGCCCCATGCTCACCATTGATGAGCTGAAGGAAAATGAAAAAAACTACATTAGTCAGGCCGGCAAGGTTTTAAATATCAAAAAAGTTGAAATAAGGCATAATAGTGAATGGTACAATAAGAAGAAGGCAAATTTTATTATGGAAATCAGCTCAAAGTTTACCTACGCTCGCTTGGTGGAAAGAGATGATTTTAAGAAAAGAATAAAAAATGACGTTGATGTCAGTATGCTGGAACTATTTTATCCCTTGTTACAAGGATACGATTCGGTTGAGTTAAAAGCGGATGTAGAGATAGGAGGAACCGATCAAAAATTCAATCTACTGACTGGCAGGAAGGTTCAAAAGAGATATAATCAGCCCCAACAGGATATTATCACCGTACCTCTTTTAGAGGGGACTGACGGCGTGAGAAAAATGAGCAAGAGTTACAAGAATTATATCGCTTTTAATGATTCGGCCAAGGAAATATTCGGTAAAGTTATGTCCTTACCAGATGGTCTGATTTGGAAATATTATAAATTAGTTACCGACATTCCGCTTGATCGAATAAAAAAATTAAAAAAGGATGTCCAGATTCAACAGGCCAACCCCAGAGATTTAAAAGCTGACTTGGCCAAAGAAGTAATCAAGATTTTCTATTTAGCGAAAGATGCTGATCAGGCAGAGCAGGAGTTCAACGAACAGTTTAGAGATAAAAAGTTACCGGACGCTATCCCAGAATTGAAATTAGAAAAAAAGAAATGGGATCTTGGTGGATTATTGGTTAAAACGGGGCTGGTCAGCTCCAAATCCGAAGCGCGCCTAATGATTGAGCAGGGTGCAGTCAGGATTAATCAGAAAAAAATCTCTCAAAAAGAAATAACGATAAAAGCGCACGATATTGTTCAAGTCGGGAAAAGAAAATTTGTGAAGGTAAAATAATTTTGGATTAAAAAGAAGAAGCGATTTCGAAATCGCTCCTTCTTGTGTAATACAGGCCCCCGTTGAGGGGTTTACTTTTTATATTTTATTTAGTTCCGTTTCGATAAAACTCCGCTGCTTCTTCTGGTGCAATGGGGTTAATAATGACACCCGAGCCGATTTCCACGCCGGCCCAAACCGAGCCGCGGGGGGTGATTTTCATATAAAGATGTTGATCGCTATCGTTAATTACTTGATGGAAATAGTAGTTATAGGGAAAATTCAACTTCTCAATCTTCTGCAGCACATTCTTCAATGCCGTGGCAAAAGAAAGTTTTTCCGCGTTATTCAACACCATCACGTTATCTAAGTGTCTTTTAGGCATAATCCAAATTTCATAGTTGTGGATGGAGGCGTAAGGAGTAAAAACAATGACGTGCTCGTCTTCCCAGACAAAGCGGGGGCTTTTGCGTTCTCTTTCGATTACATCACAATAAACGCAGGTGCCGGTTTCCAGCTTGTATCTTTGGGTTCTTTGCGATTTATCGATTAAATGAGGGGGTAAAAAGGCGGTGGCAAAAATCTGGGAGTGGGCGTGGGCAATAGAGGCGCCGGCCCGGCCGCCGTTATTTTTGAAAATCAAAATATACTCAATCTTTTTGTCTTTTGATATTTCGTAAGTGCGTTCGGCGTAGACGTCAAGCAATTTTTTAATCTGCTGGGCTGATAGATGTTCTAACTCTGTGGCGTGATCCGGAGTTTCAATAATTAATTCTTGAACACCATAAGCGCCAGGATTATCAGTGGTAACAGCGGGAAATTTGTTTTTTAGGGTAAGCAAAGACCAACTTCCCCCTTGGCCGTCGTATTTTCTGATAATCAAATCTTGCTCCACGTTTTCTGGGCAGAAGACGCATTTTTTAGTCTCAGTGACCTTGCTAACAATCTGTTCAAAATCGTGGGGCCGCTTTCCTCTTTGCGGCGCGATAATAACATATTTGTCTTGGATGTAGTCTTTGCGGATTTCCGGTTTCGTTCTGGAAGCCATAGTGCTTTAATTTATGATTTAGATGATTTAAGAAGCGCTTTTTGGTAGAGGGTAAAATACTTTTGGGCGGAATGGAGCCAGGAAAAATCCTGACTCATGCTGTTCTGGATAAGCTTGTTCCAGCTGTTTTGGTCAGAAAAAACGGCGAGAGCTTTTTTAATAGTGGCTAGTAGTTCTAAAGATTTATAGTTCTGGAACACAAATCCAGTACCAGTTTGAGTTTTGAAATTGTAGTTCTGCACGGTATCCTTTAATCCCCCGGTTGCTCTAACAATGGGAACGGTGCCGTAACGCATGGCAATCATCTGGCCTAGCCCGCAAGGTTCAAAACGGGAAGGCATCAAAAAAATGTCGGAGCCCGCGTAAATCTGCTGAGCTAAATGAGCATCAAATTTCAGCTGGGCAGCTATTTTTTTAGGATGTTTTTTTGTTGCTTTCTTAAGTTCTTTTTCTAAAAACTTTGAGCCGAGCCCTAAAAAAACCAGCTGTATCTCTAGTGTAGCAAGTTCCTCGATAATCTGACAAATAAGATCAATCCCTTTCTGGTCAGTCAGTCTTGATACCAACCCAATCACCGGAACGTCAGAATTAATTGGGAGATTGACGCTTTGTTGCAAATCCGACTTATTTTCTTGTTTCGGGGCAAAATTTTTAGGGGAGTAATTGGCTTTAATTTCAGGATCAGTGGCCGGATTAAAGCGATCAGTATCAATCCCATTTAGTATTCCCGTCAGTATTTTTGATTTTTTCTTAAGAGTGGATTCTAGGTTTTCCCCGTATTGGGAAGTAAGAATTTCGTGGGCATAAGTGGGGCTGACCGTGTTAATTAAATCGCTGTTGAGAATTGCTTGTTGAAGGTAGTTTAAGTCTTTCTTCTTGCCGAACCGCTCTTTTAAAGTGGGCCAGTCGCTTTCCTTTATTTCCAGCATGGAAAAAACATCTTTAGGAACGTACTTACCCTGAAAGGCCAGGTTGTGGATGGTGAGCAGGGTGGTGAAATCAGGGTAATTGCCGGGATCTTGCTTGTTAAGAATTTTAATCAACGCCGGCAAAATTCCCACGTGCCAGTCGTGGCAGTGGATAATGTCCGGCTGCCATTTGAGCGGCCCGAAAATTTCCATGGCCGCCCGGACAAAAAAAGTGAAACGGCGGCATTCTTTAGACGTTCCTCCGGAAGAGGCGTCATTTTCGTAATAAACTCCGTTTTCCCCCAAAAACTTAGGATGGTCGATCAAATAAACCGATACGGCGCTACTCGGAAGGGTTGTTTTCCAGAGTGCCGCTTTCTCTATTTTATGGTGAAAGGGAATTTTCAAATCAGCTGTAATCTTTTTTAGCTTGTATTTCTTTTCATCCACTATCCCATATTTAGGGATGGCGATCCGGACATCTATATTTAATTGAGCCAGTGCTTTGGGAAGTGCTCCGATTACATCCGCCAGTCCTCCTACTTTAGCCAAAGGAGTAAGCTCGGCTGCAACGAAGAGTACTTTTATTTTAAACATGAATTATGGTTTAGGAGTTAATCTCATCTTCCCAGTTAGGCAATTTTTCTACTCCTGCTGCCAGGAATTTAGATTCTTTTCCGGACGAATCTTTGGTTCTTTCGCCGAGCCATTGTTTACCTTTGAAGAATTTAATTTTTTCGGTGGTTCCTATACTGGGCTTAGCCGGATTCTTACCCTGTTTTATAATTTCAGTGGTTTCTTTGACAATTTTGCGGCCGTCTCCGAAATCATGGATCAGTTCTTTGCTGGTTTTCCATTTGTGGCCGGCATCCGGGCCAGTTTCAATTATTCCGATCTGGGTTTTATCGTCTTTATCACCCCATTCGGTTACAATCTTCCATTGGTTTTCGTGCTTCGGGTCGCCTTCCTTAGTAGAAAGAGACTGACCCACTTCTTCCACCACTCTTCCTTGTTCATCATGCTGAAAAAACTGTTGGCGATGACCGCCTATTGTTTCTGGTGACGAAGTCTGGTCCTTTTGATACCACTTTTCTTCGTGGTAAATGACATTGCCGTTTTCATCCAGAATCTCATGTTTCAAAGGTTGTCCATTTTCGGTCTCACTTGTATTTTCCTTTCCCCCTTTAGGAATTTCCGGTTTTGGTTTTATTTCTAACTTCTTATTTTCTTCCTCGGGCTGAGGAGGTATGTCGTAGTTTTTCATTTTTGTAAGTTTAATTATTAATTAGTTTTCGCCAACCGCGGTAAAGACGGTAGGGGATTTTATAATAATCCCATTGTTTATTGATAATGTTCTGTCCTCTTATCTTAACATATCCGTGGAAATCACTCCCGCCGGTAATCAACAGGCGGTGCTTTACTGCCATTTTAAGATAATGCTCAATTTGATACCAGTTATGGTAAGGGGAAAGTACCTCTAACCCGTCCAAGCCTCCTTTAATAAGAATGTGGATTATTTTATCTTCCTCAAAAGTCAGCTGCTGTCCGGGATGGGCCAGAACTGCAATACCTCCCGCTTTTTTAATCAGCTTTATTGCTTTTAAAATCGGCAGCTCGGACTGTTTCAGATAGCCGGAAGCGTTCTTTCCTAAATAGTAATACACCTTTCCGAAATAGTTATGGTATTTTGGCGGAAGCTCCCGGTCCATTTTCTTGCGATTAGCCGGATGCCGCTCTATTTCTTTCATAATATGCACCGCTCCGGGATAGTGGGAAGGATGGTTAAAAATCCGCTGCTCTTCAATAATAAAACCAGCCTTTTTTAGATTAACCAGAGAAGTTTTAACTTTTTGAAGATGCGCTTTTTTCAATTTCTGAAGAGCGTGTTTAAGCTCGTTATCCTCTAGCTTAAAATTGTAAGCGAGCAGGTGCAGCCCTTTATTTTGATAATAAGTGTAAAGTTCTACTCCCGGAATCACTTTTATTTTCAGTTTCTTGCCCAGTTCCATAATTTCAGGGACACCATCAATCACATTATGATCAGTTAAAGACAATACACCGATCCGATATTTTCTGGCTAATTGCAGTAATTCCCGACAACTTAAAATGCCCTCGGAATAAATAGAGTGAGTATGAAGATCGATATATTTTTCCATTTAGTTATGAATTCTAAAATCGTCTTCTAAAATTTCTTTAATTTTTCGATCAGAGAATTTGGCCAAACCCCCAAGGTCCTTAGTGTCGTTGTGGAAGTAGTAGCTGATTATATTGAAACAAGATTGGATAAAGGTTTCGATCTCCCAGAGCCTATCAAAATCGTCGTAGTTTCGATAATATTCTTTAAAGTTAAAGTATAGTTTCTTTTGCCAAGCAGGATGATCATAGGCTCGCATCCAAAGAATAACCATATCGTGAACCGGGTTGGCCCAGTTAACATTTTCCCAGTCGATTAAAGTGAATTGACCGTTGTTTTTTATGAGATGAGAGGGATAGGGTTCTTGATGAGATAAAACTCGAGAAGCTTGATTGTAGGTAGGAATATATTCTTTTACTATTTTGCTAAACCGTTTGGAGACACCCGGCATTCTAAGGTAACCTTCGATCAATTTAAAATGGGGTTTAATAAATACCCAAATTTGCTTATTAAAGTCGGCAGATCGCAGGAGGTATTTGCGAAGTCCAGGGGGGAGCTCTCTGTTTTTGATTTTTTGGAGAGTACTAAAGAATTTAATTAGCCAATTGAGATTTTTATCATTAAAAAAGGAACGCTTAAATCTAATATTGCTACCATTTATGTTTTGGGTATCTCCGAAGAGATATTCCCTAATATACCAGGAGCGGGAATTGGTACCGGAAGTGTACATTGTGGGCACTGATTTTTTTAGTGAAGTATATTCGGAGTTGTTAACAAATTCCAAAAAAAGAATTTCTCGCGAGAGTTTACTATTTGTTTTAGGATCAAATGATTTAGCAAAAAGGCAAATTTTAAACAGCCCCCTTTTATTCCCTTTGGCCACCTCGGCAATTAAAAAACGGGGTCCGTATTTTATTCCTTTGATAATTCTGAACCCTTCTTTTATCAGTATATCACTAATGGCGTCTTGTGCTTCCTGAAGCCTTTTCTTTTCAAGGGCAACATCCTTTTTTCTCATAGATAGATTTTACAAATTAAATACTGCTTTTGATTTAGGAATGGTGTGTTTAATAATCGTCTTATCCAGATCAGCCCGGTTCTTTTTAGTGTCTACAAAAATGGAACAGGCAAAGGCGGTGATCTGCATCATCCACCAGACTTTCCATAAATCAATTCGTCTTTGGGCCAGCTGGTTATGATTTTGTTTGGTTTTTTTAAGATAAGTTTTTAAAAAAAGGGAATTAAGGTTATTGACTAATCGCGAAGAAGCTTCACCCCGCCAGGTGATTAATTCCAGTTGAACCAGATAATTGGCTATTTCGCATAAGGGGTCAAAGCGCCAGGCGTTGCCAAAGTCAATCACCCCCACCTGATTTTTGTTGATTACGATATTATTAGCGTTTAGGTCGCCGTGGATCAGGAAACTTTTTTTCGGGTTGCACTGCTTTTGGATGGCCTCGTAAAAATGTTCCAGAATTTTTTTCCCGTCGGCCTGGATTTTTAGGGAGTGCTTGCTATAATTTTTAATAAAATGCCCCATATCCTCCCTGATTGCTTTTAAAGTTTTTACCCGGCCAAGCTTAGCCTTTAAATTGTGAAATTCCGCGGTCCAGTTAGAAGCCAGCCGAATATCCTTTTTTAAATTGCCTTTTCCTTTTTTAATTCGGTCCGATAGAATTTCGCCGGGGTATTCCTCGTAAAGCTGCAGCCTTCGGGAAGGGTAGTGCCCCAAGGGCCTGGTAACTTGATATTTCCCCTGGTCAAACCCGTGCCGGTAAAGATAGTTTAAGGCCTGGTCCGAGACCGTAATTTCCCAGGTCTGGTGGCGACTGGGCACGTTGCCCCGCACTATTTTTTCTTCCTTCTTTCCGTTGGGATAAAGCAGTTCCAAAGTATAGCGGACCGCTTTTTTAAACTGGTAAGAGCTCTGGTCTTTTAATTGAAAAGAGATTAATTCTGCCTTAGGATAATATTTAGGCACTACCTCTTTTTTAAAGAAGTCTTCCATTATGCTCCGGCTGGCCGCTCTTCTTAAAATCCAACGATTTTTTCGGTTCATTATTTTTGATATTGATTTTGTTAAATCTTTTAAAATTATAACTTAAAACAGGCAATATGGCGAGCGTTTAAATCTAAATATGGTGAATAATGTCTCTTGTCGTCATTCCCGCCCCATATCAAGTATGGGGTAAACTCCAGTGGGAATCCAGAAATTCTGATTAATTTCTTTGGCGGAATTCATTTTAAAATAACCCACGATTTTTGGTAATAGCATCTGGCGACGGTTTTTCCGGCCCCGTAGGGACAATTCATGAATTGTCCCTACGGGGATTATTCCCACAATCCCGTGCCAATAGATGTCTATTTAATGGCACAAAATAGTTGCGAGGGGCTTTCCTATAAACCTACTTGTATGCAAAATTTATTAACAATTAGATAGTAAAGAAACCAGCTGATTTCCGCCCGGTCTTCAGTAAGGCGCTAGTGGAGGCAGAAATCTTGAGGTTTAAAGGCCTGGAGTTTAAACTAGTCTTAGTGCTTACCAAAAAACCGCCTTTTTGGGGCGGTTCTTTAAGTAGTGAACTGGGATTATCTGAATACCGCTTTATAACAAGCGCTGCTATTTATTGGCTTTTTTGGTTGTGGTCTTTTTAACAGCAGCCTTTTTAGCTGTTTTCCCGTTGGAGGCAGATTTGTCTTTAGCGGGTTTTTCCGCTTTAACCACATCTTCTTTTGGCGCTGGCTTTCTTGCCGAAGATGGGATCAGTACTTGCAGAATTTGATCAAGTTTTTTGTTCAGAGTATCGAACTGCTTATTGAACCGTTGGTTATCGCCACCCTTACTTTTTTTGCCGCCTTTTTTTTCAAAACAATCATTGCAGTAAATCGGCTTTCCTTCGGTAGGCCTAAAAGGCACTTCGCACTTCTTGCCGCATTCCGCGCAGGTTGCGGTGAACATTCTTTTTTCTTCAAAACTAAATCTCCCGGAGCTTCTTCCACCCGATCTTCTGGAATCTTCATTTCGGCCTCTTTTATTCTCAAAACAGCTGCTGCAGAATACCGGTTTATCGCCACTGGGTTTAAAAGGAACTTCGCACTCCTTGCCGCATTCCGCGCAGGTTGCTTGGTACATTGCCGTCCGGCCGGAATCTCTGCTGCCAAAGCCCCGGGTGTTAAAACTTCCTCCTCGGCTTGATTTACCGCCTCGATTAAAATTTCTCATGGTTTGTAGTTATTAGTTATTATTATATAGTACTTAAGCTTATCCTTTGATTAACCCCTGCGCTTAAGGATTGGGCAGGGGGGTTTGATTTCCCGCACCCTTCCCACTTCGCCTGTTTCCAATCGAACTTTAATTCCCCGCGGATGGTTCGCTGAGCTGGTAAGAATATCCTGAACCACCCCTTTGGTTAACCGCCCGGAACGCTGATCCTGCTTTTGAACAATTGCTACCGGCAAGCCCGGATAAATATTGTCTCTTTTTCGTCCATCCATAATGCTTTAAAGAATCCTTAAGTACCTCTATCCTATACCTTCCCCTTAAAAAAGCAATCCGAGCGCTTTATTTTAAAAGCACACGGATTCACCCGATACACTTTCTCTTGAAAGTGTCCGGGTAAACTAGAAAATCGCCCCCGTCAGACGGGGCGGTTTCGTCAAGAAGGCGCGAATGCGCATTCGCGCCTTCATTTAATATTGGTAATCTCTTTCTCCTTCTCCTTCAATTCCTTCACTCTGTCTCTAATCTGGGCGGCGCGTTCGTATTCCTTATTCTCGGCGGCGGTCAACATCTGATTTTCCAAATTTTTCACTATTTGATCAAATTCCTCCTTAGGAATATAGGGGGTTTCGGTAGTGATTCTTTGAGTGACGTCTTCATCCGCCAATTTGCTTAGTTCCTCCACTTTGCCGGAGCGTTGCCAGTCAAACGCCTCCTGGATTATTTTTAAATATAATTCTTTGGCATAGTCCTTTTTCTGCTGGTCAATAGGCAATATTTGAAGAATGTTCTTAAATTCTTTAGCGCCTCCTTCCATCATTTCAATGCTCCACCAGGGCTGAGCCGAGGCCCACCAGTACTGGTCGGAATGCAGGGCGCGGTCCAAAGCTTTACGGACTTTGGGATAAACAGGATCTTCAGGAGAAAGTTTTTCCACTTCATTGATTGCCAAATTGGTCAACTCCCACTGCCACATTTGAATCTGGTTGTCTTCATTTTTCCAGCGGGAAAAAGGGGTGTTCTGCTCCAGATCCCGCTTCATTAAAGCCCAGCTGGAATCCAGCGGATCAACCACCTCTCTTTTAGTAAAGAAATTCTCCAGTTCCGAAATAAATACTCCTTTCAACTCCTTGGTCTTATAGAGGTCAAACAGAAGCTCTTCCAAACCTGGGCGGTGGTGGCCGAAAGTTTCCCCGTCCATGGCGGTAATTAAGTACTCCTCTTTATTCACTCTTTCGCCCAAAAGCTTAACCAGCATGTTGCTGGAAAAAACGCTCATGCCCACTTGGGCGGAAAGAATCCGAAAGCTGGTTTCGCGGTCCCGGAAGAACACTTTCAGGTTTTCTTTTCCTTTCAGAGTATAGATAGTGTCCGGAGCAAGTGCGCCCACTTTTCCGCTGCAGGCTAGCTCATCCAGAATAATCCACTGGTAGCCTAAATCAGCGGCGATCTCTCCTATTTTTCGGGAATAACCCATTTCAGTCGGGAAAAACCCCTTGGGCTGGTAAATTTTTCCGAAATATTTTTGGTTAGTCTCTCGATTCAGCTCAATCTGCCTTTTGATCTCTTTTTCCGGCAACAGCGGCAAAAAAGCATGATACTTGGCGGAGTCGGTAAATTCGATCTGGCCCTTTTCGGCCAAGGTCCGCAAGTCTTCCACTACATCCAGGCAGCCGTCTCTTTCCAGCAGTTCTACTAAGGTCGCATTAATATTAAGGGTGAGCTTCGCTTTAGGGTTTTCTTTGAGGCCTTTGGTTATTTTGCGGTAGCTCTCGTTAGCAATTTTTTTCACCCACATTGATTTCTGGGTGGGAGGTTGATAAATATGAAGAAAGTTGGTCCAATACATGTTGTTTAGTGTCAGATGATTAATAATATATATGGTTGATGAAATTCGAAATTCGAAACAATATCGTTCGACTGAGCTCACGACGAAATCTAAATTCTAATGTTCTAAATTCGAAACAGTTGTTTAAAGGCAAGGTTTGGAAAATCAGGATTTATAATTTCGGATTTGTAGTTTTAATTGTTATCAATAATCAGATGAACTTTAATATAGTTGTTAAATAATCTTTTTACCAGCCAAATAGGCGGTTTTATGATAGCCGGCCAAAAACATTCGGCGCTCTTTTTTAGCTTGGCCGGAATTCTGCCACAGGCGGGCTAAGTTAATTATTTTTTTAGAAAGTGCTTGAGCCTTTTTTAATTTTGGCTTGGGTGCGGTCTTAAGTAGACTGATTACCTTGATTAAGCGCAGCGCGCCCTCTTCAATTATTTCCACGCTCCACCAAGGATGGGCCGAGGCCCACCAAAACGGATCGCTGTTCAGACTCTGGTCTAAAAGCGCTCTTGCTCGCGGGTAATATGGGTCATTTTTTCTGCTTTGTACCGTTTCCACTGCCAGCCGGAAAAGTTCCCACTGTTGCTGGTGAATCGGATTGTTAGGATGGTCCCACAGTTCGTAAGCAACTCCCTTCTTCAATTCCTTTTCCGAAGAGGCCCAACTGGAGGCGAGGGGATTAATTTTTTTAAAATCCTTTAATCCTTTTAAATATTCCGAGTAAGTAACCTTTTCCGTCGCCTCGTCTTTTAGAAGTTCGGAAAAAGTCCGATCCATGCCCGGCCGGTGGTGGCCGAAAGTTTCCCCGTCCAGCGCCAGAATAATCGGCTGATTTTTTTGATAAAGCTGACGGAACAGTTTTTTTACTGCTAGAAGGGGCTGGGACAGAAAATAGTCGCTGACCAGCCGGTTTCGGAAAATTATTTTAAGTTTCGTTCCTTTAATTTGATAACCCTGCTGCCAGTCTACCGCTTTTAATTTTCCGGTCAAGGCAATCTCATCCAAAGCCATCCAGTTGAATTTTTCCTTGGCTACCAGGCGGGCGACAGAATTACTGAAGCATAGTTCCGGAGAGAAAAAACCCTTGGGTCGGTAGAGTTTCCCAAAATATTTTTGGTTGATTTGGGTGTTTAATCGGATCTGGCGGATTATTTCCGAAGCCGGCAGTTTGGGAAGTAGCACGTGGTATTTCGCGCTGCCCACAAATTCAATTTGCCCATCTTTCGCTAGCAGTTTTAAATCGGATATTAGATCAGTTAGTTTCAGACGCGCAAGCTGTTCGGTCAGCGAACCATTGATGTTCAGAGTGATTTTAACATTCTTTTGTTTTTTTAGAATGTTTAAAACTGGCCGGTAGCTTTCCCGCGCCACTTTTTTGATCACTTTGGGGTCCCAGTCCGGCGGCTGGTAAATATGGAGCAAATTGGCCCATTTCACTTTATTCATTCTTCTTTGCTTCAGATAATTCTCGGTTCTTAATCGCTTTGCGGAACAATAAAATGTATTTTTTAGCGGGAACTTTCCAAGAAAAACTCAACTGCATTCCTTTTTTCATCAGCTCAATCCATTCTTCGCGGTGCTTGTGGTTTTCAATGGCGCGGGTAATGGCCACCAATAAATCCCGCGAGTCGTAGGTTTTGAACGTGAAGCCATTCCCTTTTTTGGTGCGGGCGTTGTAGTCGGTAATGGTGTCGACCAGCCCGCCGGTAGCCCGGACAATGGGGATCGAGCCATAACGGAGGCTGATCATCTGGCCTAGTCCGCAGGGCTCGAAGCGGGAAGGCATTAGAAACATGTCTGATCCGGCATACACCTTGGTGGCATGCAGGATGTCGAACTTAAGATGAGCGGCGATTTTTTTCGGATTTTTTTTGATGTATTTGCGGAAGAAACTTTCGTATTTTTTGTCCCCGCCGCCCATAACCACAATTTGAAGATCCAGCCGGAGCAGGGGATCAATGATGTCCATTACTAAATCAAATCCTTTCTGTTCGGTGATGCGCGAGACCATGGCAATTAAGGGCACTTTCGGGTTTTCCGGAAGATTAAACATCCTTTGCAGAAAGAGCTTATTCTTGGTTTTTAAGTGCAGGGAGTTAAAGTCGTAATTCTTGTAAAGGCCGGGGTCAGAGGCGGGATTATAATCGCGATAATCGATTCCGTTGATTATTCCGAACAGGCGGTCGGCCCGGTTCTGCAGAATACGGTCTAAGGCCTGCCCGAACTTTTTAGTCATAATCTCTTCGGAATACTGTTCCGAAACGGTATTGATGATGTCGGCATGGATGATCCCCCGTTTGGCCAGGTTGATGTTTTCGATTTTGCTTTTCTCTTTAAACAAGGGCAGCTTGGAATAGCCGTCGTCTTTCTGCTTCAGCGGAACCTCCCACCAGTTTTTGCCCATTTGGAAAGCGAGATTGTGAATAGTGAAGACGGTAGCGGCTTCTTTAAACAAGGGATGGTCCGAGAATCTAGTTTTCAGCAAATAAGGAACCAGGCCGGTGTGCCATTCGTGGCACTGGATAATGTCCGGCTTGAAGGATAAATATTGAAGCAATTCAAAAACCGCCAGATCAAAGAAATAGAATCTAAGATTTTCTGTTTTAGAGCCGTAGATTTTTTTATGAGAAGAAAAGAACCGGCTATGATTAATAAAGTAAACCGGCACCCCAGCCGGTAAGGTCCCTTCCCAAAATTCAGCTTTTACCGTAGCAGAAGAGTCGATTTCAACCGGAACATCCTGCTTGATTTTTTTCAGTTTAAAATCTTTATGCAGAGCGGTGCCATGCAGAGGGGTAATAACAATGACGTTGTGCCCCAGTCTTTTTAAAGCTTTGGGAAGGGCGCGCGCCACATCGGCCAGCCCGCCGCTTTTGGAAAAGGGATCCACTTCCGAAGAAACGGAAACAATGTTTAGAAATTGTTGCATATAGTTTAGCTTGTAGGAAGTTAGCTTGTAGGTGGCGAGCTTGCTCGCCAAACACTAAGGCAGAGCAAGCTCTGTACCTACTAACACTAACAAATAACTATCTCATTAGTATTCTTTGGTAATCAAACTGCATACTGCAATGGCCAGCGCATCCGCGGCATCATCGGGCTGGGGGATTTTTTCCAATTGAAGCAGGACTTTGATCATTTTCTGGATCTGCTGTTTTTCCGCCCGGCCGTAGCCGCAGACGGCCTGCTTTACTTCTAGTGGCGTGAATTCGGTGATCGGCAGGCCCGCCTGTTCCGCCGCCAGCAGAATCACTCCCCGCGCCTGGCTGACGGCAATAGCTGTTTTGACGTTTTTATAAAAGAAGAGCTGTTCAATAGCAATTACGTCAGGATGATATTTTTTTATTATGGCGTTGATTGCCTGGTAGATCAATTCCAGCCTCTTGCCAAAGAGGTCAAGCTTGCTGGTTTTGATGCAGCCGGCCTGTTGAAAGGATACGGAATCATTTTTTCCCCTGACTACCGCCCAGCCGACGCTGGCCACTCCGGGATCGATCCCCAACACTAATTGCTCCTTGCTATTCTTCATAGTTGGAATAGAAGTTATTTACTTCTTCGCTGTTTTCCAGTTCCTCTAGAAACTTCTGAATTTTTTCGGGATTTTTTATTTGGGAATGGTCCAGAGGATTTTTAGCAATAAATTCCGCGGTGGCGTGCTCAACGGGAATATTTTTTCCCTCTATTATTATTTTTATTTTTTCCAGATCAGCGGGCAAGGAATAAACAATAAATACCTCACCCTCTTCTTTAAAGTCTTCCGCTCCCTGGTCAATCAGCTCCAGCTCCAGAGCCTCTTTTTCTTCCGCCAAACTGGGTTTTTTGAAATAAATAACGCCTTTACGCTCAAACATCCAGTTGACGCTATTGGCTTCTCCTAGTCGCCCGCCGTGTTTAGTAACGATTCTGCGAATTTCTGAGGCCGTCCGATTTTTATTATCCGTTACCGTTTCAATCAGTAGAGTGATTCCTTCCGGTCCGAAGGCCTCGTAGGTTATTTCTTCAATTTGAACTCCTCCCAGTTCGCCCGTTCCTCTTTTAATCGCCCGTTCCATATTTTCTTTGGGCATGTTGGCCTGCCGAGCTTTTTCCAAGGCCAGCCGCAATTTAAAATTAATTTCGGGATTTCCCCCTCCTTCCCGAGCGGCAATGGTAATGGTATTGGCCAGTTTAGTAAAAAGAGTGCCTTTTTTTGCATCAGCCACTCCTTTTTGTCTTTTAATTTGTGCCCATTTTGAGTGTCCCGACATATTGGTCTCATTTGCCCCGTTACTTGAAGGCCCGGTGGTCTTTTACTCCGTTAAAGACATTGGTTTCTAACGGGATTGTTCGGCAGTGAAGTCGTATTCCGCAGGTATAATGTCCCACCGTCAAGTAACGGGGTTTGCTTAGAAAAAATGTAGTTTGTGCTAAAAATATAACAGAGAATTGGTCTAAAGTCAATGCAATCTGATTCAACTTTTGCTTGTAATGACGAAAAAAAATTGATATACTTGTCTCAAAGTTAAAAATGATTATGGATATTATAGATCAAATTTCTCGAATCGAAAGACTGGATAAAAATAAGATGCGGATGTCTTTGGAGTCATTGGGAAAACAGTGCCTTCAGGCGTGGCGCGAGGTGTCAAAGATTAGAATCCCTTCCTCTTACCGAAAAGCGAAAAGGATTTTAATCAACGGCATGGGCGGATCCGCCCTGGGCGGTCATATCATCCAGTCGCTTTTTTATGATCAGCTGAAAATTCCCTTGCAGGTGATTCATAGTTACTGTCTTCCGGCTTCTTTTTCTTCGGACACACTCTACCTTCTTTCCAGCTATTCCGGCACCACGGAGGAGCCGCTTAATACCGCCCGCCTGGCTTTAAAGAAAAAAGCCAAAATTTTAGGAATCACTACCGGCGGCCAGCTGGCCCGATTTTTAAAAAAACAAAAGCTGCCCGGCTATATTTTTAATCCCATTCATAATCCCTGCGGCGAGCCGCGAATGGGCGTGGGCTATTCGGTAGTAGGCCAGATTGGACTGCTGAAAAAATGTGGATTTATTAAAGTGACAGACAATGAAATGAAAAAGGTGTTTCAGACATTGCAAAAAACGAATCGCCGTTTCGGTTTTGCTAATCCGACAAAGAAAAATCCTGCCAAGAGAATTGCTCTAGCCTGCCAGGACAAAATTCCTATCTTGTTTGGATCAGAGTTTTTGATCGCCAATACTCATACCTTTGCTAACCAATTGAATGAGAATAGCAAAAACTTTGCCACTTATTTTGTTATTCCAGAGCTAGATCATCATTTAATGGAAGGACTAAAAAATCCAAAGACCAATCGGGGTTCTTTAATCTTTCTATTCTTGGAATCCGATTTATACCATCCCCGGGTTAGAATCAGGCATGCTATCACTAAAAAAGTTATTCAAAAACATAAAATTAAGGCCATCACCTATAAGCCCAGCACCAAGACAAAAATTGAACAAGTTTTTGAAGTTCTTTCTTTGGGAGGTTACGTCAGTTTTTATTTAGCAATGCTGAACGGGATTAATCCTGCTCTGATTCCTTGGGTTGATTATTTCAAGGAAGAACTAAAGAAACACTAATTTTGTAAGATTCTTATATCCATGCTTGATAAGAATCTTGAGCGGGAGACGGCAGCCGGTGATTTTTTAATTTTGCGGAGAATTGGCCAAAATGAAGACCATCCTATCCCTACTAAGGCTTAAATTTCTTTCTCGATCCGAGAAGGAGCTATTGGGATATCTGCTTATCTTCTTAATTGCTTTCGGAGTGTTTTTTTATATCCAATATACGCCGGATTTTCCTGACCCGGATTCATTTTATCATATGAAAATGAGCTTGCTGATTCGAGACGGGAACTTGGCCCACAATTTCCCTTGGCTTTCGGACTATACTATATTAGGAAAAGCCTACGCCGACCAGCATTTTTTATATCATGTTTTTTTAATTCCTTTTTTGACTATTTTGAGCCCGGCCATTGGAATTAAAATCGCCACCATTTTTTTGGGCGCTTTTTTAGTCACTGGATTTTATTGGTTTTTGAAAAAAGAGGAAATTAGATTGGCCGGACTGTACAGTATTCTTTTGCTGTTTACTGAACCGTTCACTTTCCGGATCAGTCTGGCCAAAGCGCCTTCGGTTTCCCTTATTTTTCTTTTAGCGATTCTTTGGTGTGTTTTTAATTACCGGCTAAAATTACTGTTTATCATTTCCGCCGTTTTTGTCTGGGCCTACGGAGGTTTTCCTTTAGCGCTGGTTTTAACCTTAATCTATGGGATAATCAGTGTTGTTTTCCGCTTTCAAGAAAAAAGAAACGGGATACTTAATAAAATATTTCGATATCGGCCGTCACTTTCCTCTTTAATTTTTAAAGGAAAAGAAATAAAATTAATTTTAACCGCTTTAAGCGGAATTTTAACCGGTTTGGTTATTAATCCCTATTTTCCCAAAAACCTTTCTTTTTACTGGTCTCAATTGGTAGAAATCGGAATTGTCAATTATCAAAAGATGATTGGAGTAGGAGGGGAGTGGTATCCTTATCAATTTACTCGGTTGGTGCCCAATGCCGTATTTCTTTTTTTGGTCTTAGCCGCTGCTTTAGTAATTTTTTTCCTTACTATTCGAAAGCAGAGCAGAAAGTCTTTCGTTTTATTAATCCTTACCTTGTTCTTCTTGGTTTTAACCTTAAAATCCCGCCGTTATGTGGAATATTTTGTTCCTTTCGGAATGCTCTTCGGCGCTTTTGCTATCCATCCCTTCCTTCAAAAGATGGACTTTCGTGCCTTATTAAGGAAGATGACTTCTTATTATTTCAGCAAAAAATTGATTTTTACTGTGCTGGTCATCTACTTTCTGGTTGTCGTACCCACCATTGTTCTTAGGGATTTAAAACAGGAACACAGTAGTTTCGGCACGGGATTGCGCTATGATAAATTCCAGGCCGCCAGCACCTGGTTAGAAAATAACACCCCCGAAGGATCATTGGTGTTGCATAGCGACTGGGACGAGTTCCCCATTCTTTTTTACCACAATATCCATAATCACTATATTGTCGGGCTAGACCCCACCTTTATGTATCAATACAACCAGGATCTTTACTGGAAATGGGTCCATATTACTACCGGAGAAGAAAGAAACAACCTTTATGATATAATTAAGAATGATTTCCAAAACGCCACCGTTTTTTTAGAGAAAGACCACGTGGCGATGGATAACAATTTTAAAAACGACTCTCATTTTAGATTGGTCTATGAAGATCAAGAGGCTAAAATTTATCAAATAAAGCAATAATTGTGCTATCGTCTGATCAACTAGATCAAAATCATCGCCAGGTGCCGCCCGATTATTACGATCAGGGAATCAAAAAGAATTTCTTTCAGCGATATTGGCATAAAAAAAGATTTGCAATTCTTCCAGAATTACTCAATAGTGTTGGGAGCGAAGTATTAGACTTAGGATGCCACGGTGGCCTAATGACATCCCAAATCGCGAATTATCTAAGAATTATTACTACCGGTTTAGATATTTCAGAAAAAGCCATTGAATACGCCCAAAAAAAGTACCCGCATTTAAAATTCCAGACCGCCGATATTCAGAAGGGAATTCCGTTTGCTGATAATTCCTTTGATGCCGTTACCGCTTTTGATGTACTGGAACACATTCCCAATCTTAAATTTGTTTCCCAAGAAATAAGAAGGGTGTTAAGGCCGAAAGGAATTTTTATTCTGGCTGTTCCCAGGGAAAATGCATTATTTAAGATGGTCTGGTTCTTTTGGACTAAAGGCCGGGGCAAGGTTTGGCACGATGTTCACATTCATCAGTTTAACAGCCGGATTCTAAATGATTTTTTTGATTCGGCCGGGATGCGGCGGGTATTAGAAAAGAAAATCCACCTGGGAATGTATTGGATAATTAAATATCAGAAAGCAAACTAGATGATATCATTAAATACAATTTTACTTTTCCTTCTAGTTTTCGTGCGGCTCTCGACCACTAATGATTCTAACCAAGATGCCAGAATATTTATCTATTTTATTTTCTTTTTAATAATCCTCGGACTGGTATTTATTGATCTCTTGACACGTTATCAAAAAAAATGCCATGATTATTTTATTTTGGCCAAATCGCTTTTGATCGGTTTCATGATACTAATCGTCATTTTTATTCCTTTCGTTTCAAATATTTGTAATCGGAATAAAGGTGATGAGTACTCTTTAATACACGATGGCATAGTTCAAACAGAAGAAGCGATTAAGTACTTGCTAGCAGGAAAGAATTTTTATACTGAAAATTACTTGGGTACCCCTTTAGCCGAATGGGGTGATGGGAAAATCCAGGAATTCCGGAGCGGAGAGGTATTTACCAATCCAGCACTTTATCACAATGTCTACCCTCCTTTTTACTTTTTATCATCCGTGCCTTTTTATTGGGCAGCGGAAACTTTTTTTCATTGGTATGATCAAAGGATAGTATTAGCGATCGCTCTAGTTTTATCCGTTTTTTTCCTTATAAAACTAGGGAAGCTCAAAGAAAAAACGCTCCTGGTGATAATTTTATTTCTTTTTAATCCGCCCTTTATTCATTACTTTATTGAAGGACGCAATGATATTTTCGTAATTTTTTTGATTATTCTTACCGTTTACTTTTTAGCCCGAGGCAAAAACAGGGCGTCATCGATTTCTTTTGCTCTTGCTTGTTTGAGTAAACAATCCGTCTGGCTGTTACTACCCTTTTATTTTTTGTATCTTTACTTTCAAAATTCAAACTCCTTTTCTAAAATGGTTCAGCGGGTAAAAGCGGTTCTAAGTCAAACTTACCCCATGATTATTATTGGCGTGATAATTTTGTTGCCGTTTTTGATCTGGGACTTTCATTCTTTTTGGGAAGATATTTTTCTTTATCCCAGTGGAAAATTATTGACCAGCTATCCGATTACTGGCTATGGGTTTTCTCAGTTTCTTGCAATGACTAAAACCGGAGTGGAATCAATCTTTGATTATTTCCCTTTCTGGATTAT
>Ga0066637_10000227_pt1 | contig 33792 bp, 39 predicted proteins | sample CryGeyCG2014_020_FD_62737 | JGI IMG/M metagenome (GOLD analysis project Ga0066637, IMG submission 62737) | Groundwater microbial communities from aquifer - Crystal Geyser CG08_land_8/20/14_0.20 | ecosystem: Environmental > Aquatic > Deep subsurface > Groundwater | place: USA: Utah: Grand County...
GCACCGATGGTTTCGCTGGAAGATTTCTGAGTCTGCGACTTCTGCTGAACGGCCAATCGAACCTGAAAAGGAGCCGATAATAGGTAATGTTTCTTCACCTGCTCCAATATTTCATTCTCAGAAGAAAACGCAACCATGAAACCGCATAACAGTACGATAAAATATTTATGGAGTAAAGGTAACATCATTAATTATAAAAATTTCTTGATATTATAACACTTTTCGGACAGCGTCATCGTGATATTTCTCACAGAAATGGGATTACGGATTGTCCGAATCTTCCGAATTTTCTTCGTTCAACGTTTCCAGATATGACTCATCAACCAGAACATCACGGGCTTTACTGCCAGTAAATGCGCCGACGATTCCGGCTCGCTCCAGTTCATCGATCAGCCTTGCCGCGCGAGAATAGCCGATACGTAACCTTCTTTGTAATAGCGAAATCGATCCCTGCTGATGGTTGACAACCAACCGGAGCGCTTGATAAAACAGCGCATCGCGCTCGCCCGTTCCATATTCACCGTCGCCGCCGATTTTCTCTTCCTGAACGGATGGAAGTTCCATTTCTCCCGGTTGCGGCTGTCTCTGAATGAACGACAGAATTCGCTCCAATTCATGTAACGAGATAAACGCGCAATGGACGCGAAATGCCTCTGGGTTTTGTGGCGTCGTGATGAGTCCGTCGCCTCTGCCCAATAACTTTTCGGCGCCGTTTAAATCCAGAATCGTCCGCGAATCGACTTTTGACGCGACCTGAAAGGCGATACGTGCGGGAAAATTCGCCTTGATGACGCCGGTAATGACATCGACACTCGGCCTCTGCGTGGCAATGATTAAATGAATACCGACCGCACGGGACATTTGCGCCAGCCGCGTAATCGGTTCCTCGACCTCTTTGGCGGAAGTCATCATCAAATCCGCCAATTCATCGATGATGATGACGATGTACGGTAATAAATCCTTTTCAATCTCGCCATTTTTCACCTTGGCGTTGAATTCGTCGATATTTCGTACCGTTGCTTCGGCAAGAACTTCATATCGCCGTTCCATTTCCATTTCGACGGAGCGAAGCGCCGTGATCGCGTTATCCGGGCGCGTGATGACAAACTCATCCAAATCTTCGCAGGTGATCAAATGATATTTTTCAAGCGCTTTATAAATCGAGAGTTCCAGCTTCTTGGGATCGATCAATACGAACTTAACCTCTTCCGGTTTAGCGTGATAGAGAATGCTCGCGATGATAGAATTAACGCAGACGCTCTTTCCCGAACCGGTTGCTCCCGCGATCAGCAGATGCGGCATCTTTGCTAAATCAACGGTGTAAATCTCGCCGGATGTGGTTTTCCCCAGTGCTATCGTCAGGAGCGATGCGGAGTCCATGAATTGCTTCGACCCGATGATACTTTTGATGTAAACTACCGACGGATGACGGTTTGGAATTTCGACGCCAACGACCGATTTGCCCGGAATCGGCGCTACGATACGAATTCGTTTTGCCTGAAGAATTCTCGCCAGATCATCCGACAATGCGGCGATGCGGCTGACCCGAACGCCCGACGCGGGTTCGATCTCGTATCGTGTGATGATCGGCCCGGGAGAGACATGAACAACCTTTCCACTCACGCCGAAAGTTTCCAGTGCATTCTCTACCAACACGGCATTTTCTTCCATCTCTTCCTTCGTTACCTGTCCCGAATATTCGGGATCAGGGACAGGATTTAAGAGATCCAGCGTCGGTAAGTGATATTTTTTCCTGACCGGCGGTGCGACGGTTGTCTCAGCCTGAGAGATTTTCGAATCGGTGATCGGTTTATCAACTGTAAAAGCCAAATCCACATCTTCCTCGGGTTCGGTGGGAGCAAAGGGTGGTTCAGTTTCTTTTAGAATCTCCGGTTCTTGCGGTTTTTTAGGAATGACCGGCAAAATCGGCGGCGTTTTGACAACAGCCCGCGCTTTTTTCTGTCGCTTGTTCATCAGCCAGATCGAAAACTTTTCGAATGGACCATAGAAACTCCAACTAAAATAACCTCTCATCGTAATCAAAGCGACAACAGAAAGCGTAACGATCGCTCCGTAAAAACCGAGAAAATCGTACATCATTTTTGCCAGCGCTCCGCCGACCAATCCGCTGTACCGAAAGCCAATTTCCGATGAAATCGATTGCCGGATCGCCGGCAATGCCAGCGCAATGGAAACAACGAGCGATAAAATGAAAACATAAATACTGAACCGGATCAGATTGCGCTTTTCTCTTCCTGAAAACAGCCACCAACCCCACAAAACGAGCAGGATTGGACAGATGAACGAGGCAACGCCAATCGTGAATTTGATGAGATAGTGTGAAATGAAAATCCCAACGATTCCCATCCAATTTTGAATCACGACGTTTGGGGAAATCGTCGGCTCTTCCATCGGATCAAACGAGAACAAGCTCAGGAACACAAGAATCCCGAGAAGAATCAGAAGCAGTCCGGTGATTTCCTGGCGTCTTTCGCTCATAACGTATGCGAGGAGACAAACGGCGCTTTGACGACTGTTGCCTGACTCATTTTTCCCCGAATGTCAATTTCGATAATGGACCCGACTGCGCTGAATTCTGCCGAGACGTAAGCGGCGCCGATTCCTTTATTCAATGTCGGCGATTGCGTTCCGCTGGTAACGACGCCGATTTCTTTCCCGTTAGCAAAAACTTTATAGCCGTGCCGCGGAATGGCGCGCTCGATCATTTCAAACGGGACATTTCGCCGATCCGCCGGCACAGATTTAACTTTTACTAAAACATCTCGTGCGATAAAATCGCCTTTGTCGAGTTTGGTGATCCAGCCGAGTCCCGCTTCGATGGGATTTGTCGTCTGGTCAATGTCGTTTCCATACAAAGCGTACTTCATTTCGAGACGGAGCGTGTCGCGTGCGCCAAGACCAATCGGTTGGATTCCGAATTCCTTTCCGGCATCAAAAATTGCATCCCATAATCGTTCGCTGAATTCAAGTTTATGGTAAAGTTCAAAACCGCGTTCGCCGGTGTAACCTGTTCGGGAAATGATCATGGGAATGCCCGCGAGTTCACCTTCACTGAAGTGATAGAACGGTACCGACTCAAGATCAACAGTTGTCAGCTTTTGAAGCGTGGCAAACGACTTTGGCCCTTGAATCGCCAGCAAGCCGGTTTCGTCCGAAATGTTCGTCAGTGAAACCTCAGCCGGAACATGTTCTTTGATCCAGTCGAAATCCTTCTCCAGATTCGAGGCGTTCACGACGAGCATATAATGGTCAGCGAAGCGATAGACGAGCAAATCGTCCACGATGCCGCCGTCCGGATAACACATCGCAGAATATTGAACCTGACCGACAGCAAGTTTAGAAACATCGTTAATGGTTATCGTGTTGAGAAATTTTTCCGCGTCTTTTCCTTTTACGATAAATTCGCCCATGTGCGAGACGTCGAAGACGCCGACTTTTTCGCGCACGGCACGATGTTCGTCTAAAAGACTGACATACTGTATCGGCATATAATATCCGGCAAACGGCAGAATTTTTGCGCCAAGGGCGATGTGTTTTTCATAAAAGGGCGTTTTCTTGATATTCACGTTTTCGTCCATGATTTAATCCTTTTTTTACATTTTATTCAATGCGACTTTGACATATTGCTCGACAGTGCCGGTTTCTCCGATTTGCTGATGCGCCTTTTTCAAAGCGTTCAGCGCCTCGCTTCGGCGATAACCAAGCGACAGTAATGCTTTCAACGCTTCATCGCGATCCTGTCCAGTGTAAAATTCGTCCGTTTCTTCCGGAACGGTTTCATCCTTTCCGACCAATTTTCCCCGAAGTTCGATGATGATGCGTTTGGCGGTTTTTAATCCAATGCCGGGGATCAGAGTGAGCGCTTTGACGTCGCCCGAAATGATGCGCCTCTTGAACTGTTCCGGCGATGCGCCTGAAAGAATCGTGATGGCCATTTTCGGTCCGATTCCCGAAATGCCAATTAACATCAGGAAAAGATTCCTCTCATCATCTGTCGCAAATCCGTACAGCGCTTGGACATCTTCGCGAACATGAAAATAGGTCAGCAATTTCGCCATTTGATGCGGCGCAGGTAAAAACTCATACGTTGAAAGCGGTATTGTTAATTGGTAACCGACGCCGTTGACGTCTAGAATCACCATCGTTGGTTCCTTGTGTTCGAGAATTCCTTTCAGATATGCAAACATCGTCAGCTGTTGATTAATCTATTCTGATTGAGATGGCAAATGGCGGCGGCTAAGGCGTCGGACGCGTCGAGTTGTAAAGACTTTTCGTCGATTCCGAGAATGCGTGAAACCATGAAGCGAACCTGCTCTTTCGTCGCATTACCATTGCCGACAACGGAAGATTTGATTTTCTTCGGCGCGTATTCGCAAATTTCTACGCCGCTGTTTACTCCGGCTAACAGAACGACGCCGCGCGCATGCCCCATCATTAATGCCGTGTGGATATTTTGCGCGTAAATGGCTTCTTCAACGGCCATCGTATCGGGTCGCCAGTTTTGGATGACGGCGAAAAGCCCGTTATAAATTTTTTGAAGTCTTTGAGGAAATGGTTCATTCGGCGACGTGTCGATAGAGCCCTGATCCAGGCAAACGATTTTATCCGAAGTTTTTTTCAGGACGCCATATCCGGTATGATGAATGCCATGATCGACGCCGATAACCCGAATTTCACGAACCATCAGGCATTTTCCTGAAGTTTGCTCAGAACCGCGTCATCTATATCAAAGTTTCCGTAAACGTTTTGAATATCCTCGTGCTCTTCGAGTGCGTCCATGAGCGACAGAATTTTTTGAGCAGTCTTTTCGTCTAATTTGACCGTGTTTTTCGGAACCATCGTAACCGAAGCCTCCACGATGGGAATACTGCTGGCGTTCAGCGCACTTTTAACGGCTTCAAACGAATGCGGCTCAACGCTGACTTCGAAAAATTCGCCTTCAATCGTCAGGTCTTCTGCGCCGGCATCGGTCACAATGAGCAAGAGATCATCTTCGGTGCAAACTTTTTTATCGACCGTAATGATGCCCTTTTTCTCAAAATTGTACGCGACACTTCCGGCTGTGGCGAGATTTCCTCCTGCGCGCGAAAGAATATGGCGGATTTCAGAAACTGTGCGATTCTTGTTGTCGGTCATGGACTCCATCAGGATCGCAACGCCGCCGGGCCCGTATGCTTCATAATTGATTTCTTCGTAAACGGTGCCTTCGAGCTCGCCGGTTCCTTTCTTGATGGCGCGTTCGACGTTGATAAGCGGCATATTCGCCGCTTTAGCGGCTTGAATAGCTGTTCTCAAACGAGGGTTGGCATCCTCATCGCCGCCTCCCATTTTCGCGGCGACTTGAATTTCCTTGATGATCTTCGTGAACGTTCTGCCACGTTTGGCATCAAGAGCGCCCTTCTTTCTTTTTATTGTGCTCCATTTCGAATGGCCTGACATTTGTACCTTCCTTTAATTTAATTTTTTTACTAATAAGAAATTATTCGTTCCTTTGATTTAATTTTTGTCTGTATGATCCACGCTTCCCGAAACCCAAGGTTCTCCACGCGTCTCAGCATGCGCTCTGCTTCTTCGCGCGTCTGGCAGTTACCGATCCGAATCTTATAATAGGGAGAATAAAATGCTTTCTCGACATCTTCCGGCGGAAAGTTGGTTATCAATTTCCGGAAAACAGAATCTGCCCGATCGAAATCGTTAGTGATGAACGCCTGTACTTTCCAGCCTGTTTTTTCAATCGTTGTCATAGAATCACCCATTACACGATTTGACGTGACCGGCGCGGCAATGTCCGAGATAATTTCCTGGACGACAGTCCCATCAAGTAACGGCAAGGAAGGTTCGTTCAACGTCGATGGATTAAACGTCTCGTCCTGCGGAGGAAACGTCTGGGAAAACGTTATGCTGAAGATGAAGAGTAGAAGAATCCAGGTCAAGTGTTTTTTCATCGACATTTTTGAACAAACCGAATAAAATATAAGAAATATTGAGAATAATAGGAAAAGATAACATCAAAATTAGATAGCATCAGATGATGCCAAGATCATCGGCTGGAATCCATCCCTGCTTGCCGTCAATCAACTCGATTTTCAGCCAATCACCATCTTTGTCGAGAATCGCAACTTTTGTACCTTCATGAACGACAAACAATTCCGTGCTTCCTTCCTGCGGCGCGGCCAAACTCTGAACACTGTAATGAATGATGATGCCCACATTTTTTCCGGTCTCAATCCGATGTCGTGGAATCATTCCAGCCATGGAAATTATCACGATCACAACAGAAATTCCCGTCAAATATTTCAAAAAAGTCCGCAACCGCTTAACTTCAGCGATTATCAGGATAGCAATGTCTATCGACGCAATTCCTATAAAAATTCCGACGAGCAACCCCCAACCTCTGGAAGAAAGCAGATTCGTTGCCTGCCGAATCCAGCGAAACAGGAAAAATTCAGGCGGCGGATCAATCCTGTCTTTAACGGTCAGGTTTGCCAATTTGAGATTGAAACGAACATTCTCATCATTCGGCAACCATTTCAGTGCGCGTTCGTAATTTAAAATCGCCAGCCCGATGGCACCGGTTCGATAGTAGGCATTTCCCAAATTGTAATAGAGAGAACCACTCTCGAGTCCCAACGCCAAGACCGATTGATATTGGTCGATCGCTTCCGAATAATTCTCATTTTGATACGCGGCATTCCCTTTTTCAAACAAATAATCGGCACTTTGATCATTTCCTGCGAATGCCACGGAAGTCAAACCCATCAGAATCACGAGGAATATTTTATGTATGTTCATGTCAGATCGCCTTGTTCAAAAGCGTTATCAGTTCTTTTTCCTCTTGGACCAACGCCGAATATTTCTCGGCATCTGCGGCAGTCGGCAAGAATCGCAATTGTTCCAGTTCGGATAAAATCCTGGCGATACGAGAAATCGTCTCATCGGCAATCGCTTTTTCACTCAATTGAGATTCTATTTCGGCAACACTGATTCCCGCCGATGATAAGTTCAAACGATCGGAAATAAAACCGACGAGAATTTGATTTAGAATCGAAGCCAGACCCGACAAATCGCCCATTTTTAGTTTTTCATCTAAGAGCACAAACGCTTTCTGGGATTTTGGCCAAGCGCGACGTTTGCGAGCGAAAGAAATGTTGGTTTCTAATTTCTCAATCCACCACCGGAAACTGATGGCGCCAATCAAAATCACGACGGACGAAACTGTCAACAGCCAGAACCAGAACTCCGAAAAAACCGAACTGCTGATCTGATTCCAACCGGAATTGTCACGCCGGATAAACCGAATATCCTGTCCCAGAAGCGAAACCTCTTCTTTGTTCAGACTAGACCGATCCGAAGCGAACGTCTTTCCTTTAGGATTGACACGAATATCAAATCCTCTCGCCGTCGCACTGACATAGCCGCCACGATTCGGGTCGAAATAGGAAAATGTAACCGGCGGAATTCGGATGCGCCCAGAACTTCGCGGAATTAGCACATATTCGTACGTCACAGTTCCCGAAATTGCGTCTCCTTGGTTGTTGACGCTCTTTCCGATCTTCGGTTCGAACACTTCCAGCGTATTGGGAAGTTGCAATTCAGGCATTTTCAACGAACTGATATTGCCCGTTCCAGAAATCTGATATTTCAGCGTCAACGCTTGATTCTCTGTTGTTACTGCGGTATCGATCGATGCCGAAATCGTGAATCTTCCAACGGCGCCTGAATAATTGGACGGTTTGCCTAACTCCGGTAAATCCTGAACGGTCACGCGCAGTGGACTGGATGAAACGCTGACGACTTTTGTTTGGCCGAACGAATTGTCGAAAAACGAATCGTCGAGGAAATCGTCAAAAATCGAGCGCCTTCTCTGCGACGGAACGATCACTTCCGCGTCGATGACAAACGGATCAACTACCAGATTACCGGATGTCGTCGGAAAAAGAGCCAGTCGTTTGATGATTGCCTTTTTATAGGTCACCCCGTCTAAATTCTCCGTCGTGATATCGGGTTCGGATTTGATGAGAAATTCCTCAATCCAGAAACCTTTCGCATCCGGCAATTTCTTCGGCGCATAAGTTCGCACATTTTTAAAATAGAGCGCAAAGGCAACATTCAACTCTTCGCCTTTATAAACCGTCGTTTTCGAGGGAATGGCTTTCAATAAAACGCCTTCGCCCTGAGACGCTTTGGGTTGTGGAGCGGGGGGAACCTGCTTTGTTTGCGGTTGCGAAGCTGATTGTCCCGAAACATCAACAATCACCGGTTCGGTTTTATAAACACTCCTTCGATATGTGATCGAAACAGACGGGATTACCAACTTCCCAGATTTGGTGGGCGCTATTCGCCAACTGATCGATTTAGAAGCATTCATACGACCGTTGATGATCTGGATACTGCTGGATTGCGACGGTCCCGCAACGATGACAAAGTCCGGACTTTGCGGCGGCGGAACATCCGGAAAATCGCTCGTCCCTTCGATTTGAATCGTGAACGTGATCAGATCGTCTGCGGTGATCTGATTCCGATCAACCGATGCTGAAACGCGGAGTTCCTCGGCATGCGTCGCGCCCGTCAGTACAAGCAGAAAAATCAGAATAATCAGTAAACCGAGTGGTTTTTTCACGTTCACCAATCTTTTTCCTTCTTAATACCTGAATACTGTGTCTTCATTCGTTCCTGCATCAGGTTTTTCTCATTTTCTTTGAGAGCGTCTAAAATTTGGGCGGCTTCTTTTTGGCTCTTCTCTTTTTCCTTCCGATTTTTCATCTGAGTCTGTTGCTGTTGGACATTTTGTTTCTGTTGCTCTTTTTGCTGTTGTTCCTGCTTGTTTTGCCCATTTTGTTGTTGATCCTTCTGATCTTTCTTCTGCTGATTCTGGCCATTCTGCTGTTTGTCCTGAGAGTTTTGCTGTTTCAGCATGGCTTTTGCCAATTCATAATTGTATTTGGCATCCATGTCCTTTGGATTCAGTTCAAGGGCTTTTTTATAAAATTGCAGACTTTCATCGATTCGGTTAGATTGATAGAGCGCGTTGCCCATGTTGTACAAAACGGCAGATTTCTGTTTTGGATTTTTCACCGGAATGGCGCTCTCAAACTCCCGAACCGCTTCTTCAACCCGATTGGATTTGTACAGTGCGGCACCTTTCCCGTAATGCGCCTCTTCCCAATCCGGATGATTTTTGATAATGCGATTGTATCTTCGGATAGCGTCTTCGTATTTGCCTTTTTGATAGAGTTTCAGTGCGCCGTCTGCCGAAAATACGTTTCTGCCCATTATCGTCAAGCAACAAATCAAGATGAGAATTTTGTTTATTTTAAGAAACTTCATCATTCTTCTTCCGCTTTGCGTCGTATTTTCTCTGGCAGAACTACTTCAGTGATGAGAAGCAACAATCCGATCGCCAAGAATATTTGATACCGCTCTTGATAATCGCTGTATTCGTGAGAACGTAAATCTTTTTTGTCCATCTGTAGGATTTCCTTGTAAATCTTCCCAAAAGCATCCGTAGTTTGGTTCAACGAGTAGAATCTTCCGCCGGTCGCGTTTGCGATCTGACGCAGAACAGTTTCCTCCATCGCAGTCGTCACGATTCTTCCGGATCGGTCTTTTTTAAATTCCATCCCCACACCGTCGGCGCTTGGAACCGGAATCGGAGTGCCTGTCGAACTTCCCACGCCGATCGTGTAAATCACGATGCCTTCATTTTCTGCCTGTTCGATGACATTTTCAATATCGCCTTCATGGTCTTCACCATCGGAAATCAGGATCACAGCTTTGTGCTTTTTATCTTTTGAATCGAGCGCCTTTGCCGCCGTTAAGATCGCGTCCGCTATAGCCGTGCCTTGTGTTCCAATAACGCCGGTGTCAAGAGCATCGAGAAACAACTTGGCGGCGCTGTAATCTAGCGTCAACGGACATTGCAGGTAAGCCGTACCGGCAAACGTCACAACGCCAACCCTGTCGCCTTGAAGTCCTTCGATGAATTTTCCCGCTTCATATTTCGCTCTCTCCAGACGGCTCGGTTTGATATCTTCGGCTCTCATGCTGACGGAAGTGTCGAGTGTGATAATGACATCAATGCCGCGCCGCTTGACCTCGGCAAGTTTCTTTCCAACTTTCGGACCGATCGCGGCGATCACTAAAAAAAGAAGCCCCCAAATCAGCAAATTCTCTTTGATCAGCCGCATCGCTGGACTGAAATCATCCAGCAGTTTATCGGACAAATCTTCGCCGGCAAGCAAACGAAGATCGTTTTTCCGACGTATCCGATAAACAATGATCAGCGCGACAATTCCCGCAAAAAGTAAAAACAGCCAGAACAGTCCCGGATGTGCGAATTTGACCATTACGGCATTTTCCTCCAAAGTGTCTGTCCCAATCCAGCGCTGATGAAAAGCAGAAGCACGCCCGGTAAAAGAAACCAAATGTACAAATCATTATAATTTGTGAATTCCTTCACCTTCACTTCAGTTTTTTCCATCTTGCTGATCTCGTTGTAAATTGTCGATAAGCTTTTTCCATCAGTCGCGCGAAAATATTTTCCGCCAGTTGTTTCGGCGATGACATTCAAAATACCTTCGTCGATTTCCACATTCATCATCCGGTATTCAATATGACCATCCGGAAATTGTACCGGATAAGGTGCCTGACCGCGCTTTCCGGCTCCGATCGTATAAATTTTAATGTCAAATGCTTTCGCCATGTTCGCCGCGGTGCTTGGATCGAGTTCGCCGGCGTTGTTTCGACCGTCTGAGAGCAAAATCATGACGTGGCTTTTCGCCTGGCTGTCGCGCAGACGATTGACCGCGTTAGCTATAGCCATTCCGATTGCGGTTCCGTCATATTTTTGTTCGACGATCGTTACCTGCTTCAACAATCCTTTTAGAACATCGTAGTCGATCGTCAATGGGCATTGCAAAAAACTCTCGGCGGCAAATACGACCAATCCGATGCGGTCGTCCTTCCGCCCTTCGATAAAATTCATCGCAACGGATTTGGCGGCTTCCATGCGGTTCGGTTTGAAATCGATCGCACCCATCGATCCAGAAATATCGAGAACAAGAATGATGTCGATTCCTTCCGTCGAAAATTCGCGCGTGTTCGATCCACTCTGCGGTCGCGCAAACGCCAGAATGAGCAATGCAACCGCTGTCACTTTCATCATAAAAAGCGTCTGAATTTTCCATTTTTGCTTGTCGCCGGATATTTCCCGGATTGGTTGAATCGACGGAAAACGAAAAGTCGCTTCCTTCTGATGGCCTTTTCGCAAATGCCACCAGATGATCGCCGGGATCGCTATTAACAAAAACAGAAAATACCAATCTGCAAAGTAAAACATAACCTCGAATCTCAGTTAAATCAGCGAAAAATTCCGTTCAATATAATGACCAACCTGTAAAATTGTTTCCTCATCAAAGTAGTTACCAATGATTTGTCCGCCAATCGGTAGATTATCCGAAGCATTTCCGAGTGGAATGCTCATGGCAGGAACGCCAGCCAGACTCGCCGGAACCGTATAAACATCGCTGAGATACATCGCCAAAGGATCATCGATCTTGCCGCCAATGGGAAAAGCGGTCGTTGGCGTCGTTGGTGTAAACAAGATATCTGTTTGTTGAAAGACTTTCACAAAATCTTCTTTGATCAGTCGTCTGACGCGCTGAGCCTTATCGTAATAAGCGTCGTAATAACCGGCAGAAAGCACGTACGTTCCCAGCATGATACGCCGCGTGACTTCGTCGCCGAAACCTTCTGCGCGCGTTTCCTTATAAACGGATTCAAGATCACCGCCGCGCTTGCTGAGTCCGTACCGCATTCCATCGTACCGGGCTAGATTGGAAGAGGCTTCCGCTGTGGCGATAATGTAATAGGTTGCAATGGAATATGGCGTATGTGGCAGAGAAACCGGAATGATCTCGGCACCGGATTTTCTGAAAAATTCGATACATCTTTCGATTCTCAGGCGTATTTCATCGTTCAATCCTTCTGCAAAATATTCCTTCGGTATTCCGACTCGCAGACCGTATATATCTTTTCCTAAACCTGCCGAATAATCAGAAACCGGTATATCCGAAGAGGTCGAATCGTTCGGATCGACGCCGGCAATGACGGACAAGAGCTTTGCGGCGTTCTCAATGCTCTTGGAAAAAACGCCGATCTGGTCTAATGATGACGCGAATGCCACCAAACCGTAACGCGAGACGCGTCCATAGGTTGGTTTGAGGCCGACGACTCCACAAAAAGCCGCCGGTTGGCGAATGGAACCCCCCGTATCGGAGCCGAGCGCCACGTCGGCTAAACCGCCAGCGACAGCCGCCGCTGAACCGCCGCTCGATCCGCCCGGGACGCGGGTTTCATCGATCGGATTACGAACCGTCCCAAATGCGGAATATTCTGTTGATGAGCCCATCGCGAACTCATCCATATTAGTTTTTCCAATGATCAGCCCATCCTGCGCGACGATTTTCTTAATAACCGTCGCATCATAAGGCGAAATATAATTCTTCAAGATTGCCGAACCGCAGGTCGTCGGAACGCCGCGGATTGAAATATTATCCTTGACAGCCACGATCAATCCGCTGAGACTACCAGAAGTTTTCGATCGCATGTTGCCCTCGATCTGTCGGGCACGTTCACCAACATCTCGAAGCTTCGGGATCGAAAGGAAAGCATGATACGGATTATCTTGATTGACGCGTGCGACAATCGCTTCGGCGCGTTGGGTCAACGAGTCTATTTTCACCGATATTATCCTTGAATATCCGGTTGATCCGATTTTTCTGATGTCGTTTCTTTCGACGTTTCCTTCGCCGAATCGAATTTCTTGGCTTCGACCGGTTTCTGCGCGGCGGTCGAGGCGCTTTCAATTTCATCCTGAATATCGCTGGTGGCTTTCTTGAATTCTCTAAGCGATTTGCCCAGGCTCTTAGCAAACTCCGGTAATCGCTTCGCGCCGAACAGAATTAAAAACGCCAAGAATATCAATAAAATTTCACTGAAACCAAAATTACCCATGTTACCTCCTAATGGCTATCTCCAAAATCTGATAAGATAGTAGACGACAACCAATCCTACCAATCCGATTAAATTAAATTTTAATGTGAATCCCAGTGTGATCGAAAACATGACAAGGTCCAGGACGCCCGGCCCGAGTGAGATATCGATCGACCGAAGAAAAACCTCTTTCACCACGCCTTCCGGCAGTGCCGATTTGATCAATTCACCGCACAGCGAGCCAAGCATGGCTCCAAGCAATAACACTCCCAGCACGAAAACCAACGCCATTTTTTTCCGGGATTTCTCCATCTTAGTTCTTTCCTAAAAAAGATTTAAATATTTGTAACCCATCATCGGAACCGAGAACTTTTTCAGCCGCTCTTTCTGGATGCGGCATCATGCCCAACACATTTTTATTCCGATTGACAATTCCGGCGATGTTCATTAACGAACCGTTTGGGTTCGATTCTTCCGTAACTTCTCCTACCGAATTGCAATATTGGAAGACGATCCGATCTTCATCCTGCAATTCTTTCAATGTCGATTCGTTGGCAAAATAATTACCGCTGTAATGAGCAATCGGCATTTTTAAAACCTGTCCGGAGCGATATAATCTGCTAAACCGGTTGCTCGTCGTGTTGACTTTCAAATAAACATCCTGACAGCGAAATCGCATGTGATTATTGGGAATTAGCGCACCCGGCAGAAGTCCCGCTTCCACCAAAATCTGGAAACCGTTGCAGATGCCGATCAGAAATCCACCGCGTTCGGCGAATTGGACAATCTCTTGCATGACGGGAGAAAATCGCGCCACAGCTCCGGCGCGCAGATAATCACCATACGAAAACCCGCCCGGCAATATAATTACGTCAAACATGCGAAGCGACCGATCTTTGTGCCAGATATAATCAACGTTCACGTCTAAAACTTTTTTCAGAACATGATAAGCATCATGATCGCAGTTCGATCCGGGAAATACGACAACCCCGAATTTCATTCGGAAACCTCCGCCATTTCAAACGTATACTTCTGGATGACCGGGTTCGATAGCAGTTTATCGCAGACTTCCCGGGCGATGACTTCTGCCTGATCGCGAGTCATTTTTTCTTTAAAAGTCAACTGAAAATATTTGCCTGTCTCGATGTGATTAAAATCGGTATAACCGAGCGAAACCAACGCCTGATGAATGGTTCTTGCTTCCGGATCGAGAATGCCCGGCTTATATGTGACGACAACTTTAGCCTTCCACATAATCTATCTCGCCCTTCTTCGGAGTGAAAAACGCACTCGCGGTTCTTCATATCCGACAAGCCACATCAAAAGATGCGTCACAATGAACATAAACATGATCGGGAAAATCACATAACCCTGAAAAATCAGCACCGATAAAGCCAACAACAGGATCGACGCTGTTCGGATAGATATAAACGCCCCTTGTGTAAAAGACATCGTCATTTTTGCGCTGAAACGGATGTTGCTGACCATCAGAAATGAGAGTACAACTACCATCGGCAAAGCGATTTTGGAATCGCCGTAATTGCCAAACAGCACATAATTGAACCATACAAACGAACCGATCGTCAGCGCACTCACTGGTACAGGCAATCCTGAAAAATAGGGGTTTTTGACGTACGTCGCATGAATGTTGAACCGAGCCAACCGCAATCCACCAAAAAGAAGTGGAAAGAAACTGATGATCGCGCCAATGATTCCGAGATCGGCGACATACAGGTCGTGTACCAAAATTGCCGGAGCTGCGCAGAAAGAAATGATGTCGGCCAGCGAATCGAATTCGATGCCGAAATCCGATTGTTGTTGCAATAAGCGGGCAACTTTTCCATCGAGTCCGTCAAAAATGGACGCTAGGGTGATCAACATCACCGCCGTGATATAATGCCCCTGAAAAATCTGAAGAATAGCTAAAAATCCCGAGAACATATTGAATATAGTAAATATACTCGGAATGGATTTCCTGAATCTCATAAAATTTCTCCAATGATTGTTTCGCCGCCAGCGACTTTCTCACCGAGCCCGACGCAGACGTGGACGGTAGGCGGAACGAATATTTCCACACGTGATCCGAATTGAATCATACCGAAACGTTCACCGCGTTTTAGATCATCGCCGGCGGTAACATAAGAAACAATGCGCCGGGCAACGATTCCTGCAATCTGGACGACCTTGATTCGTAATTGATCATTCTCAATCGAAATGACATTCCGTTCGTTTTCAAGCGATGTTTCCGGCTTAAAAGCAGACATAAATTTTCCATGTATATATTCGACGTTTTTCACGATGCCGCTGATTGGAACGCGATTAACATGAACATTTAATATCGACATAAAAATAGCGACTCGCGTGCATTTACCTACGAATGGGTCCTCAACTTCTTCAATCGAAACGACCTTTCCATCCGCCGGGCAGACAATCGCTTTCGGATTGTCCGGAATCAGCCGATTCGGGTCTCGGAAAAACCAAAGCGAAAATAGAAAAAACCCAAACGCAAACCAGAATAGAATCCAGAGCACGTCCCAGTTCAACTGCGAAGAAATCAGTATCAATAAAAAACTAATTAAAAATGTTGGAATGAGTATTTTTGCGCCTTCTTTTCTGATCATTTTTTCCCTCCGATAATCCGTTGCCACATCTCTTGATAAGTCGATTCAATATCACCCAGATCCAAGCGAAACCGATCTTTATCGAGTTTTCGGTTCGTTCCTTTTTCCCAAAACCGGCAGGTGTCCGGCGAAATTTCATCTGCAAGCAAAACCCGATCATGGTAACGTCCAAATTCCAGTTTAAAATCAACCAAATTTACGCCAATCGAGTTAAAAAACACCTTTAAAATTTCGTTGATTTTCAGTGCGTTTTGCTTCATGGTGGACAGTTCTTCATCCTTCGCAATTCCGAGTGCAAAAATGTGATCATCGTTCATCAATGGATCGTTGAGCGCATCGTCTTTGAAGTAGCATTCGACGATTGGTGATTTGAAAACGATCCCTTCCTTCACACCGTACCGTTTGCAGAGACTGCCGGTTGAAATGTTTCGAACAACGAGTTCCACAGGTACGATCTGGACTTTTCTTACCAGCATTTCGTTATCGGAAATCTGCCGGATAAAATGCGTTTCGATACCATCCTTTTCAAGCAAGTCGAATAACATCGAACTGATGGCTGTGTTGGCGACGCCTTTCCCGACAATCTGTCCTTTTTTGATTCCGTTGAATGCGGTCGCGTCATCTTTGAAATGCTGAATGACAAGAGTCGGATTGTCCGTCTCATAAATGATTTTTGCTTTGCCTTCGTAAAGCGCTTTACCTTTTTGCATGTAATTCCTCTCGTTCAAGTCGTTGAAAAATTCCTTCGATTCGAGACAGCACTTTTTTCAGATCAAATAATTCGTCTATATCCACGTCGGTCAGGTGCTTGCTCACCGCTGGGTCTTCTTCCAGTTTTTGTTTAAAATCGCCACCGTTTTGCCAGACTTCCATGGCGGCATTTTGAACCGCGGCATAGGCATCTTCACGGCTCATTCCTTTATTTACAAGCGCGAGCAGAACTTCCTGAGAGAAGATCAGTCCGCCTGTTTTATCGAGATTATGTTTCATGTTTTCCGGATAGACAACCAAGTTGTCAAGGACGCGGGCAGTTTCAGTCAGAATGAAATCGGCGCAAATGCAAGCATCAGGAAGAATAATCCGCTCGGCGGATGAATGCGAAATATCGCGCTCGTGCCAGAGCGGAACGTTTTCCATCGCCGTCACCATATAGCCACGCAAGAGTCGCGCCATACCACAAATTCGCTCGGACAGAATTGGATTCCGTTTGTGTGGCATCGCTGATGAGCCTTTCTGCCCTTTTGAAAAATATTCCTCCGCTTCCAAAACTTCCGTTCTCTGCAAATGCCGAATTTCCGTGGCGATTTTTTCCAGACTCGCTCCGATCAACGCCAGCGTTGCTACGAAAAAGGCGTGGCGATCTCGCTGGATGATCTGGTTGCTTACCGGCGCCGGCTGAAGTCCAAGATTTTTACAAACTTTTTGTTCGACTTCCGGCTCGAGATGTTGATACGTTCCGACAGCTCCGGAAATTTTACCAACTTTTACATCCATCAAGGCCAGTTCGAATCGCCGCAGATGCCTCAACATTTCCTGCTTCCAGATCAAAAACTTGAGTCCGAATGTGATCGGTTCGGCGTGAATGCCATGCGTCCTACCGATCATCGGCGTCAATTTGTAACGGATTGCTTGACGATCGAGAATGTTGATCAAGTTTTTCAGATCAGCGAGAATCAATTCACCGGAGTCGCCTAATTGAATTGCTAACGCCGTATCGAGCAAATCAGACGATGTCATTCCCTGATGAATGAATCTCGCCGAGTCGCCGATATTTTCCGAAATGTTGGTCAAAAATGCGATGACATCATGTCGGACTGTCGCTTCGATCTCTTCGATGCGTGCAATGTCGAACTCTGCCCGAGATTCAATCTCTACGAAAGCCGATTCCGGAATAACGCCGCGATCTTTTTGAACGCGACAAACTTCGAGTTCAACCTTCCACCAAGTTTCGAACTTATGTTGTTCCGACCAGATTTTACCCATTTCAGCGCGCGTATATCGTCCGATCATCGTTTACTCCAGTTCCAAATCCACTTCCTGTTCTTCTTTCCCGCGTAAAAATTTGATTCGAATCTTATCACCGACTTTGAGGTAATTTTCTTGAATTTCCGCAAGGATGTCCGTGTCCTGCATAATTTTTCGCTTATTGACGTGCGTGATGACGTCACCGACTTTGATTCCAGCGCGAAATGCCGAACTGCCGCGTGCCACCTGAGTAACGATAACCCCCGAATTAAATGGCAGTTTGAGATAATTGGCAAGAAATTTGTCAATATTTTGGACGGAAAGTCCTGTTTTGAAACTACGATTGATGTTCCCGCTTTTTTTCATCTCAGCGACGATCGTTTTGATACGATTTACCGGAATGGCAAATCCGATTCCGATCGATCCTTCACTGTAATTGCTTCCAGTGAAAATAAATGTATTAATGCCGATAACCTCGCCGGCGGCGTTTACCAAAGGTCCCCCGCTGTTGCCGGTATTGATCGAAGCGTCCGTCTGAATCATATCCTGATAAACTTTCCCGCTTTGCTGTCGACCAAAATCCAGTTTGGTTCCGGAAACGATGCCGACGGTTGCCGTCGGTTTATAATTCACGTTGAAAAGTCCAAATGGATTCCCGAGCGCAATCACCCATTCGCCAATGATGACGTCATCCGAGGAGCCCATCTTGGCAAAGGCAAACTGAGTGCCTTCGATTTGAAGCAGAGCTAGATCGGAAACCTGATCGACGCCGATCATTTTCGCTTTGTACTCTTTCCCGCCCATGAGCGTTACAATAACTTCCTCGGCATTTTCGACAACATGCGCATTAGTCACGACAAATCCATCCGCACTAATCACAAAGCCGGATCCGACACTTTTTACCCGCTCGCGATGAATTTGTTCAGGAAACATCAGGTTCCAAAACGGATCGTAAAAAAACGGACTGGAGGCATATTCCTGAACTGCCGTCACGTTTATTCCGGCAACGGCTGGGCTGACTTTTTCGATCGCCCGCGTGATGGCATTCTGTCGCGACGCGGTAATATCGTCCTGAACCGACGGTTTCTGAGTGGCGGCGAATGTCGCCACGCTCATCAAAATAACAATAAAAGTAATCAGTTTTGATTTATTCACTTTTCGACCTTTTTCCAATCTTCAAGAAACGTGGAGATTCCTTTATCTGTCAAGGGATGTTTAGACATTTTTTCCATAACAGAAAACGGGATCGTGCAAATATCGGCTCCGATCAGAGCCGCATCGACGATGTGCAGGGGATTTCGAATGCTGGCGACGATGATTTCTGTGGTGAATCCGTAATTATCGAAAATTGTGGCGATCTGCTGAACCAAATCCATGCCAACCTGATGAATATCATCCAGCCTGCCGACAAACGGACTGACATAGGTTGTTCCGGCTTTAGCCGCGAGAAGAGCCTGAAGTGGAGAGAAAACCAGCGTCGTATTGGTATGAATCCCAGCCGCTGTCAGTTCTTTGATTGCCTTGAGCCCATCAAGCGTCATGGGAATTTTGATGACGATGTTTTCGGCGATCGGCGCGAGTTCTTTCGCTTCGCGCACCATGCCCGCCGCATCGAGAGCAACAACTTCAGCACTGACGGGTCCATCAACGACATCGCAAATCGACTTCAACAATTCCCTGTAATTGCCCTTCTCTTTGGATAACAACGTCGGATTTGTCGTCACACCATCTAAAATTCCCCAAGACTGGGCTTTTTTAATTTCTTCCAGATTAGCTGTGTCAATGAACAACTTCATTTTTTCTCCTTTCAGTATTGCACACCTTGCAGAAAAAGACCTCTGGCCGGCGCGGTGTAAACTTGCACTCCACCGCTTGGATTATCAAGAAGATTTTTGAATTCCGCGACGGAGTATTTCCCACGGGCGACTTCCATCATTGTCCCGACCAAAATCCTGACCATGCTGTGTAAAAAGCGGTTTCCGACAATTTGGTAGGTCAGGTCTTCGTGACGGGTTTCCCATCGGGATTCAAAAATGTTGCAAATTCGGGTCTCTGCCTCCGTTGAAGTCAGGCAGAGTCGTGTAAAATCGTGCTCGCCGAGTATTGCGACGGCGCAATGATCCAGTAATTCACGGTTGTACTCAAATCCGGGAAACCAGGAGTATTTTCGCCGAAAAATATCCGGCTTTAACAAAACATGATAAACATAAGTCCGGCGTTTCGCCCAAAACCGCGCATGAAAATCCTTCTCGACTTCTCGACAATTTTTGATAAAAATGTCATCAGGAATCGTCGCATTCAACGCTTTTTCGATGGTTCCCTCTGATAATTCATTATCGAGATCGACATGCGCTACCTGACCCATCGCATGAACGCCACTGTCCGTCCGCCCAGAGCCGATCACAATGACCGGCTGTTGATGATTAAGCGGCAACAGCGCATCTTCCAGCGTCGCCTGAATCGTCGGATCATTCGCTTGTCTCTGCCAGCCGCAGTAATGCGTTCCATCGTATTCAATTTTCATGGCAAATCGTCGAATCATACCGGCAACTCCGCCACTAATATCAACAAAGCAACCGCCGATCCAAAGGCGAGCGCCACGTCGATCGGTTTCGATTCGAATTGTCCATAATACGATCGCTTCGAACTGCCGGAGTAACCGCGCACTGACATCGCTTCGGCAAGCGTTTCGGCTTTCCGAAAACTAAAAATCATGAGTGGAATAAGTCGATCGCGAACATTTAAAATCCGTTTGCGCAAGGAACTCGTATCTGAAGAAATGAATGATTTCCATCCCCGATCGATTCGCCGATATTCTTCCTTCACAATCGGGAAAAACTGAACCGCGATAAAAACGACCTGAAATAGATCGTCGGTACGAACGCCTAATTTTTTCAGCGGGCGAATTGACCAATAAATGCAGTCGAGCGTTTCGACGGCGCCGATCCATTGAAATACGAACGCCATCAGAAAAAGGAAATTGCCCATCCGGATCGTAAACATCAGCGGCATCCACAGATCGACGCTTCCCATCGGTTTTCCAACTAAAATTCCGAGAATTCCACCGGTAAAAATGAGATGAATCGCCAATGTCAGCGGTAGGAAAATTAAAAAATAGCGAATCGGTTTGATCAACCGGCGCCAATCCATTCCGATGCACAGGAGGGCCAATCCGTACCCAGCTGAAAATGACGCCTGTCCGGCGCATGTATCGAGCTGAAAAATGAGCGTGGCGCCCAGAACCGCCCAGATCAGTTTGGCTCTTGCATCGATATGGGTAATGAATCCTCTCACGCATTCCTAAAAATTTAAATCCAATTGTAACGCAAGACCTTCCCTTTGCGGTAAGAAAGTCGCTTCTAAATCCGGTCCGGTTTTCTCGACGCGATCTTTCGTCAGGATCATGACGTCGATGACACTGATAATTCTGTTGGCGATAAGCGCTCCGATGGCAAACGAGGAATTTCTGAGCGCCGTACTGCTGTTAACCCGTATACGATCAAATTTTTTCCGGGAATTGTCGCTGTCCCACGCCCAAAAATATTCGGCATTTTCCGGATACAACGCTTCGTACTGCCGGTTTCGGCATTTCTGGTCTCTGTAATCAATAAAATTCATGTAATTGCCGATATCCGTGAAGTAGTCATCGTCTTTTCCTTTCGGATAAACGCCCGCGTGTTCGGCGGCATAGGTTTTCATATTTTCTTTCAGCGTTCTCCCCTGAATTTGAAAAGCGGCATAAGCGATCCAGCCAAGGATTTCGGCACTATTGAAACCGTATCCGCGTTGATGATTGCCGAGACTGTGTTCGCCCCAGCCGGGGAGAACCAACGATTTGAGGAATGTTTTTCTGGCTTGCTGAACCGTTAGTTGCGGAAGAGCAACGGACGAATCCGCGGTGGTCTTTGTCTGCGGATATGCGAGGTTAACCATAAAAAAAACTAATGCAAGAAAACCAATGACTCTTTTCATATTCCTCTTTTCTTGATAAGTGCAACCACAATCAATCCGGTGGAAATCGCCACACAGAACATCGCTACCCAATCGCCAAACCGAACGTAAGGCGTTGTGGGTTCTCCTTGTTCGATGACAGCATCCAGCCATCCCTTTTCACCAAATCCCTTCCGGCAGATTTCCCTGCCACGAGAATCAAAAACCAACGAAATCCCAGTATTTGCACTGCGAACGACAGGAATGCCGTTTTCAATTGCCCGGAATCTGGAAATCTCCGCATGCAGGAAAGGCGCCGTCATGTAACCGAACCATGCATCGTTGGAAACAATGACAAGAAGCTCGGAGCCTTTTTTCGCTCCTTCTCGGATGAGTGACGGGAAAGTCGATTCATAGCAGACGACCGTTGTAAATCCAAGCGTGGTGTCCGTTGTGACCGACCGATCGACTTTCAACGGAACCCGGAATACGTTTACCGTTTTTCCCGCTTTAAAGTTCCCTTGTCCGAGATTCAAATTTTCTAATTCGGGAAACAAATCGGAGAGCGGGATGTATTCGCCAAACGGAACCAGCTGGATTTTTCGGTAATCTTCGATTTCGTATGAATTCGGCCTCAATAAAAATGTCGAATTAAACACTTCGTAATCGTCTTCTTTGAGCCACTCGAAATCAGGCGTTCCGGTCAGGAGCGAAACGTTAAGCCGCGTGATATGTGAAATGATATCGGCCAGCGAGCCTCTCCGATTCTGCCGCAAAAAAGTCGGCGTCGCCGTTTCCGGCCAGACAACTAAATCCAAAGGTTTGACAGCGACAGAATCTGTTAAATCATGAAGCAATTGCATGTTGTCGTAAAAGGAATGACGATCCCATTTCCGAGTCGGATCGACATTGGGTTGAACGATCCCGACATGCACCATCCGTTTTTCCGCGGAAGAACCAGCCGATTTTAGTCTAAAAATGCCGTATGTTTCCGGAATGAAAAACAATAAAAATAAAACGGAAAGCAGAATCGGTATTTTCCTGCTGGTGATATTCCCGAATAGAACGAAATAGATCAGCACGTTGATCGCAACAATCCAGAAACCGACTCCGCCGGGACCGATGACATTTGCCATCTGGATCAGCTGAACGGCATAGGCTTGCGTGTAGCAGAGATTATTCCACGTGAATCCCAGCGTGCCAAAGGAGCGCAAATATTCGATAGCGATCCAGACAAACGGAAATGAGAGAAGTCCGACGCTCTTTCCGAGTCGTCGTCCGATGATTCCAACGATCAATCCGATCGCCGCATAATTCAGCGATAAAAACAGTACGCCTGACGCCATCGACAGCGTCGCCCAATACCATTGCGTGCCTTTGTTAAGAGCGAGCCAGAATAAAATACCCAGATTCAGGAATATCCCATAGATAAATCCCTTCTCCATTCCCAAGTGAAAATCGTCTTTGTTCATCGCATAGATAAATGGGATCAGGCTGACGGATGCCAGAAAACCCAGAGGCGACGGCGGAAATGCCGCGAACGTCATCAATCCGGATAAAATTATCCAGACCAACGAAGGTATTTTTCCGAGAAAATCTCGGAAGTTGAAGCAATCAGGTCGAAGAAGCGTCATTCAATTCTCCATCTGCGGCGTTTGCCGGCGTTGAAATAAACCCAATGAAAATAACTCGTTGAAGTCCGGGACTTATTCGCCAAACAGCGAAAGTTCGTTCTTTTTTGGGGTATCGCCCGGAGACTTCAGCGACGCTTTGATCAATTTGCCCGGTTTGAAATGTGTCTTCCTTCTCGGAGGAACATAGACGACTTCGTTGGTACGCGGATTGCGTGCTTTGGGTTTTGCCTTCGTCGGTTTTACTTCAAAGACGCCAAAATTGCGGATTTCGATTCGCAGATTCTTTTCGTCTTCGGTCAACATCTCCCGTAACGTCTGAAAAACGCCGTCAACGATTGTCTCGGTGTCGAAAATCTTACTATCCAATCTTTTCGCTGTCCATCTGACGACGTCTTTTTTCGTGTACGTCTTGAATTTCATAAAAAACCTCCTGTTATTTTCGTTCGATTGAAATCATACCCTGTACGTTTTGTAACTTTATGATTACTTTGTTCAGGTATTTGACATTCCCGACCTGAACGACCAATGAAATATGTATGATTGTATCATCTACTTTTCCATCGATACTGACGATATTCGTATCGGTGGATGAAATAATTTCGGTAATATCTTTTAGAAAATTTTTCCGTTCCTGTCCCATGATTTTCAGGTAAGCGTAAAATGACTGATCGCGGTCAACGTCCCACTCGACGTTCAACATCCTTTCACTTTCTTCCAATAGAGTGGGCAGATTACTGCAATCGCTTCTATGAACGATGATGCCGCGTCCTCGGCTGACATATCCGATAATGGGATCGCCCGGGATTGGATTACAACATTTGGCATAAGAAATCATCAAATCGCTAATGCCATGAACCTTGATTCCACGAATGTTTTTCCGTGCCGTTTCAATAAAAAGTGCATCATAATCTTTCTCCGCTTTTACCGGATGTTCCTGCGGAAAGATCTTGTTAAAGATCGAGGTAACAGTCAAATTTCCGGCACCGACTGCGGCGTAAAGTTTGTTGATGTCCGGATACCCAAGCGCTTCTCGGGATTCCTGAACGGCTTTCAGAAACCGCAAATTCTTGTTGCGTTGGTTTTCCTTTTCGAGGATTTCTTTGCCGATTTTAACGCTTTCTTCATACTGAGTTTTATGAACCCATCGCTTGATGGCGCCGATCGCTTTGGATGTTTTGACAAACTTTAGCCAAGCGTAGCTAGGGTGATGCGTTTCTGCGGTGATGATCTCAACCGTCTGACCGCTTTTCAATTCCGAATTCAGTGGCACCATTTTCCCATCCACTTTGGCGCCAATCGCGCGGTAGCCAATTGCTGTGTGAACTTCAAATGCGAAATCAACTGGCGTTGCATCCTTGGGAAGACGAATCAAGTCGCCCATTGGGGTAAACACGAAAATTTCGTCCTTAAACAGATCGATTTTCAGCGTGTCCATAAAATCCTTAGGACCCGCCGATTCAGTTTTTAAAACCTCAATCAGATCGCGAAGCCATTTGACATAATTATCGACTTCATCCGGTTTTTCCCGGCCTTCCTTGTATCGCCAATGAGACGCGATGCCTTCCTCGGCGATTTCGTCCATTTCTTCCGTCCGAATCTGGATTTCAACCAACCGACCACCCGGACCGTAAACCGTCGTATGAATCGATTGATAATAATTCGCCTTATGACTGGCGATATAGTCTTTGAACCTGTCCACAATCGGATTAAATAGTTCGTGGACGATTCCGAGAACCGTGTAACAGTTTTCTTTGGTATCGACAATGACGCGGAGCGCGAGGAGATCGTAGATTTCTTCGAATGGTTTGTTCCGCATTTTCATCTTTTTATAGATAGAATAAAAGTTCTTCGACCGACCGAAAATCCGGGCTTTGAAAGGCTGATCCGCCAGCGCTTTCTGCAACGGTTCGATGAACGTTTGGAGATATTTTTCTCGCTCGCTTTTCTTATCTTTGACTTTCTTCTGTAAAAACTTGAACGCGTCCGGATCGAGTGTTTTCAAGACGAGATCTTCCATGTCTGACTTGATTTTAAACATACCCAATCGGTGCGCCAGTGGCGCATAAACATCGCGAGTTTCGATGGCGATTCGTCTCTGTTTAATCGACGGCAAAGATTCAAGCGTCTGCATATTGTGGAGGCGATCTGCCAATTTGATAATCAGCACCCGGATGTCCTCGGCGACACTGAGTAACATTTTACGGAAATTGTCCGCCTGTTCTTCCTGCCGGTTGCGAAATGTGATGCCAGAAATTTTTGTGACGCCTTCGACCAATTTGGCTACGTCCACGCCAAATTTCTCCTCGACATCCTCGTATCGGATGCCTGTGTCTTCGATGACGTCGTGCAAAAGTCCGCCGGCAATCGTAATGGGGTCCATTCCAAGAGCGGAAAGGATTTTCGCGGTGGCGTACGGATGTTCAAAATAGGGTTCACCCGATTTCCTCAACTGTCCGCGGTGAGCTTCCCGCGCAAATACATACACATCCCAGAGAAAGTCTTCTTCCGCCGCGGAAAAGATTTTTTCGGCGTTCGCGTTTCGGACAAGCACGCAAAATTTCTGCGGTCGTTTGTCCGCCTTCGAAAAAACTTTTGAGATAAATGGAGTCGGCATCAGAAAGGCGATTCCGCGGATTGTTCCTTCGTGCTCATGTTCTCAAAACGAGTGTATTTGTCGATAAAGACAACCTTGACGGTTCCCTGGGGACCGTTTCGTTGTTTCTCGACGATTATTTCGGCTATTGCATGCTCCTCGGAAGGCACTCTATCATCCGAAGCATCTTTTTTCTCGTAATACATTTTCCGGTAAATGAAGATTACGACGTCGGCATCTTGCTCGATGGCGCCACTTTCTCTCAAATCCGAAAGTTGCGGGCGATGATCGCCTCCGCGCGTTTCAACGGCGCGGGATAATTGTGAGAGCGCAATAACCGGAACGTTTATTTCCTTTGATAGCGCCTTCAGACTGCGCGTAATTTCGGTGATTTCCTGCTGGCGGTTTTCCGCCTGATGTCCGCGGACGAGCTGGAGATAATCGACAATGATCATCTGGATGTCATGTTCGGCTTTCAACCGGCGAGCTTTTGCCCGGATTTCAATCGCCGTCAATGCCGGCGAATCATCGATAAAAATCGGTGCATTCTGGAGTTTTCCAACCGATGAACTGAGTCTGCCCCACTGCTCCTGCGGTAATTTCCGTGTACGCACGAGATGGCTATCTACTTTTGCTTCAGCACATAAAAGGCGCATGGCTAATTGCCAATCCGACATTTCCAGGCTAAAAATACCAACCGGCGTCTTGTATTCAACGGCGGCATTTCGTGCAATCGTCAGCGCCAGCGCCGTTTTTCCCATTCCAGGTCTTCCGGCAAGGATGACCAATTCACCGGGATGAAATCCAGATGTCAGGTCGTCCAACAGAATCAATCCGGTCGGAACGCCCGTCGTATGTCCGGCTTTATTGTGAATCGTGTCCAAATGCTCGAACGTCTGATTCAGGACATCATTAAAATTTTTGAAGCCGCGACGCATTTTATTTTCGGACAGAGCAAAAATTTTCTGCTCGGCAGAGTCGATAATTTCTTCCGCCGATTCTTTGGCATCATACGCTTCCTCCTGAATCTCATTCGACGAAAGAATCAACTTTCGAAGGAGCGATTTTTCAAGCACTAGTTTCGCATAATATTCGACATTCGCGGCGGAAGGCGTCGCCTCGATCAATCCCGTCAGATAATACGCCCCGCCGGCTCTATCCAGCAATTTGTTCCGTTTCAAACGATCAACGACGCTGACCTGATCGATCGGTTCGCCTTCGTTGAACAATTCGACCATGACGCGAAAAATCGTCTGATTGGCTTCCTTGTAAAACGCCGTGTGATCCAGATATTGGATCGTTTTGCTCACGGCTTCCTTTTCAAGCATCATGGCGCCCAGCACCGAAATTTCCGCTTCATCGGCGTGTGGCGGAACTTTTAGATATTCACCGTCTTTTTGTGCCACAGTCAACTCCCTGACTTTTCCTGATAAATTTGTTTGATTTTTTCAAAATCTTCCCTCGCCGCATCCATCAAATTAACGTTCCGAAGAATAGCCGCCGGATGATAAGTCACCATCGCGTCAATTCCTTGAAAAGCGAATATCTGATTACGCATCCGACCGAGCGGAAGATCGAATTTTAAAAGCGACTTTGCCGCGACCAAGCCGAGGCAAACGATCATACGCGGCTGAATGAGCTCAATCTGACGCAGTAAAAAATGAATACATGCATTGACTTCGGTTTGAACTGGCTGGCGATTCCCCGGCGGACGACATTTGATGATATTGGTAATATAGATGTGCGTACGATTCAGTCCAATTCCCTTCAGAAGGTCATCCAGCAATTTCCCCGCTCTTCCCACGAAAGCCTTCCCCTGCAAATCTTCATTCTCGCCCGGCGCCTCTCCAATGAACAATAATCCAGCCTTCGGATTTCCATCGCCAAAAACAACATTCGTGCGCGTCTGCGCCAGATCGCAGGCGGAACAATTTTTCGCTTCTTCTTCCAGTTTACGAAAATCCGATAAAAAGGTTTCGCTCACCGTAAAAATGCCCGTTTGCGATCGAAGAATCCCCGGCACTTTGTCAAAAAAATATTCGGATGGATAAAGTTCACCCTGTTGTCGGAAATAATCTGTCAGTTTTTTCCGGAATTCGCTCATCGTTCGTCACTAGTTCTTCACGACAGTTTGAATAATTTGTACGGCAATTTCACGCTTAGTCGTCTTGGGAAAAAACCATTCTTGTCCATTTCTTCCGAGCATCATCGCTTCGTTGGTATCGCTCTCGAATCCAACGCCGGATTTCGACGGATCGTTCCAGACGATGAAATCCATCTTTTTCCGGTTCATTTTATCGGAGGAGCGGGCTTTCCCATCGAGCGTTTCAACACTGAAACCAACGACGCACGCCTTTTCATTGACATTCCGGAAAGAAACGATCAGATCGGGCGAAATGCTCAAAGATATTTGACCCGGCGCTTCGTTTTTCTTAATCTTTTCGTCTGAAATTTTCTCGGGACAAAAATCTTCCACCGCGGCCGCCATGAATAGAAAATCCGCTACGTTTGCATTTTCGACGAGCGCCTTTTCCATCTGTTTTGCCGATTCCACCTGAATGGTTTGAATTCCTGTTGGAATCGAAGCCGATATCACGCCCGAAATCAACAAAACATCGGCGCCTTGTTTTGCGGCTTCTCTTGCCAGAGCAAAACCCATTTTTCCGGTGGATTTATTGGAAATAAACCGAACCGAATCGATAAATTCGCGCGTCGCTCCGGCAGTGACGATCACCCGCTTTCCCGCCAACAATCCGCTTCCGTTCAATCGCTGGTCCAGATAATTGAGGATCAGGGATTCATCCGCCAAACGACCTTTTCCGACGGCGTGACAGGCTAAATCTCCGATTTCCGGCTCAATCAATCCATAACCGAGTTCTCGGAGTTTTTTAATATTTGCCTGTGTGATGGGATTGGCGAACATATTGTCATTCATCGCTAAAGCAAATATCGCCTTATTCCCGCCAGTCAAAATGATCGTGCTCAGCAAATCGTCCGCAATGCCGCTCGCGGTCTTCGCAACGATATTTGCTGTCGCCGGAGCAATCAGAATCGCATCGGTTGATGTCGCTAAATCGACATGTCGCGTCGAAATATGGATTCCGGAAAACATGTCCGTCAGAACCGGCTTACCGCTGAAAGTCTCAAAGATCAGCGGCGACATGAACTGCTGGGCGGATTTCGTCATCACGACCGTCACGTCTGCGCCTTCGTCATTCACCAGACGCCGGAGCAGAGAGACTGACTTATAAATGGCGATGCCGCCAGTTAGTCCAAGGATGATTTTTTTATTCCTGAAAATCAAGATCAATCTCTTCCGCGGTCGTTTCTTTAATTTCCTCTGTGTAATGGTAATTCACTTTACCAGCAAGCATTTCGTTGACCGCCGCGGTCACCGGTTTGTCCATCTTATCCCAGTTGATCGACTCTTCTTCTTCTGGCGTTTCTTCAAACGTTTCTTCCTGATCTTCTGTCAACGTTGGGAGCGGATACTTTGCCGCTCTTAAGTTATTGATCTGAACGGATCTTTTAGACGCGGCTACAACGAGTTCGAAGGTATCTTCGGACTGTTCTCTCAATTTCGAAAAAGGAATCGTTTCTGTCATATATTTTTCTCTCCATTTACGATTTTCCTGATTTTACTGACTGTTTGTTGCAGGTCGTCATTGGTCACCTGATAATCAAATTTTTTCCCGAGTTCCAATTCTTCCTCAACGCGAGCAGAACGGATTTTTATCGATTTTTCACATTCCGTGCCGCGCGATTTCAACCGGCGTTTCAATTCAGCCTCGCTGGGCGGCTGAAGAAAAACCGTGATCGTATCCTGCGGATATATGGCTTTAATATTCAGCGTGCCTTTCACCTCGATGTCCAGCAAAAGAACACGACCGTGATCGAGTGCTTCCTGAATCGCCGATTTCAGTGTTCCGTAAAGGTTGCCGAAGACTTCCTGCCATTCGGCGAGTTTTCCTTCATGAATGAATCGCTGGAATTCTTCACGCGTGATGAAATGATAATCGACGCCGTCTGTTTCGTTTTCCCGGCGTGCGCGCGTAGTGCAGGAAACGGAAAAGACATATCGGTCGTCGCTTTCAAGCAGTTGATGGCAGATCGTCGTTTTTCCGATCCCGGACGGACCGGCTATGGCGAGCAACAGACCGTTATCGTTCATAAAATGTTCTGCGCCTGTTCCCTGATTTTTTCAATTTCATCTTTCACCAGCACGACTAAATGCGCGATCCGTGCTTCTTCGGACTTTGAGCCGATCGTCGCCGCTTCGCGGTTCATTTCCTGAAGCAAAAACGTCATCTTCTTCCCGGACGGCTCGTCGTCTTCCATATATTTTCTGAATTGATGCAGATGGCTTCGGAGCCGTTCGCACTCTTCCGTAATGTCGATCCGCTTCGCGGCAAGCGCGGCTTCCTGCAAAACCCGATCCGTATCGAAATTCAGGTCGGCGCAGAGTTCTTTGAGATTTTTCTTCATCTTCTCAAAGTATCCGTTTTTGCAGGAGACAAAGAGGTCTTCGATTTCCGAGACTTTTTCACCAATCATCACCAGATGTAATTCCAGTTCCTTCTGAAGAAAATTTCCCTCTCGAAATCTCATCTCGTTGAGTGCAACAATCGCTGATTCAAGCGTTTCTCTCAATATCGTGATGACATTTTCTGCTTCGATGTTCGGCGAATGGATGTCGAACAAATCGGTCAACATCAAAAGGTGCTCTATCTTCACCTTCTCATCGATGCCCAGTTCGGCAGAAAGCTCCGTCAAACTATCATAGAACCGGCGAATAGCAGGCAGGTTAAGTTTCAGACGGGCGATTTCTTCGCTCGCTCCATTAAGCGAAACCGAGAGCGTGATACGGCCGCGCACCAGTTTTTCGGTCAGCAGGCGCTTGATCTCTTCTGAATGTGATTCCAGAAATTCCGGCAACTTGATCGCCATATCACAATAGCGATTATTCACGGAGCGCAGATCGACGATCAATGTTCCAAACTCTGTTTGCTTTTCACTTTTCCCGAATCCGGTCATGCTTTGTATCATTCAAATCTCCAAGAAATCGTCTGAAGTTAATTATCCATTTTCAGACAAGCAAATGGAAAACAAATTATTATTGTATGTATTTTAATAGTTTAAATAAGAATTTAATCCTTGTTTTTTATATTTTCGATCTCAAATGAATTAGAGAAATTCAAACCGCCCGGATGTCATCAGGCAAATTTTTTCTTGGTTTTACCTATTCTCATTCCTAAAATTATCTAAATTGAAAAAGGAGCTAAGAATGAACAGAAAACTCTTGAGGTGGAGCAGTTACTTTCTGGGATTGATTTTCATCGCGAATGTCGCTTTTGCCGAACAGCTCAGTGACGGCAGAGAATCCTGGTATTTATACTGGGAACTCGGCGGCGCGGCGATCACATATCCGAAGGGCGTTCAGGAAGTAATCGATATCATCGAAGACGCGGACGGCGTTCAACGCACAACGATCTGCATAGATATGCTGGGTTTTTACTTTCCTTAAACGCCCAAAACGATCGGGGGCGTCGTTATCAATTCCGTCGTCGACCGATTTGTTTACGAAAACACATGGTTCCAATGGAATCAATTCCTGTATGGTGGAAGCGTCATTCATTACATCGGGCAAAGATTCGGTCAGGGTCCGTTTCTGCGCGCGGTTGCCGGACTGGCGAAAATGAACTATCAGGATTCGGAAAATAATTCCATCGACAGCGACAAGGGTTTCGGCGCGCTGGTCGGCGGCGGATTCTCTTTCGATCTGGGCGGAACGCGTATTTTACTGAACCTGAACTACTCATTCCGGAAAGTCGAGGACGACGATTATCAGATCATCGGTTTTTCCGTCGGCGGATTGTTCTAACAGAAAAAGTTGGGTTTTATAAATCGCATTCGACCGAAGCTTATCGGCTTGATCATCCTTTTATCGATAGTTCATTTTTCCTTTGGCGGCGATGAACCGGTAATTCCGGAAAATATGTCGCTTTACTTCATGGGAATCATCCGGCGCGGAACCCATTGGACGCCGGAATCGACGCCGCAAATCGAGGAATTGCAAAAATCACATTTGGAAAACATACAGAAAATGGCTGAAACGGGACAACTCGTTCTAGCCGGACCGTTTATCGACGACGGGGACATTCGCAGGATATACATTTTCAAGGTCAATACAATGGAAGATGTCAGACGGTTAGCTGACACCAATCCGATGGTCAAAGCCGGACGGCTCGTCGTCGAAATTCATCCGTGGATTATCGAAAAAGGGTTCCTGCCATAACCGTATTTTCCATCCGCAAACAGGTGAGATTTCGCTCATCCGACGACCAGATTATCGTTGTATATCCAGAGCATAAATGATAAACTACGGCGGTATTTTTGATTCAACATAATTTCACAAAGGATGCGACAATTGATGACAGAAATCGGTTTCGACAACGAAAAATATCTCGCTGAACAAACAGCCGCAATCATCAATCGCGTCAATAGATTTGACTCCAAACTTTATCTTGAATTCGGTGGGAAATTGATATTCGATTACCACGCCGCGCGAGTTCTGCCCGGATACGATCCAAACGTTAAAATGCACTTGCTTCAAAACCTTAAGGATAAAATTGATGTCATTCTCTGCATTTATGCAGGCGACATCGAACGCAACAAAATGCGTGCTGATCTGGGAATTACGTACGACTCAGACGCCCAAAAAATCATCGACGATCTTTCTGATTGGGGAATTCCTGTCACAGCTGTTGTCATCACGCGCTATGAAAATCAACCAGCGGCGACCGCTTTTAAAAACAAGCTGGAGTGGCGTGGCGTTCGTGTTTACACACACCGATTTACCAAAGGATATCCAACCGATGTTGACACGATTGTCAGCGAGAGCGGTTACGGCGCAAATCCATACATCGAGACAGATAAACCAATCACGATTGTCACAGGTCCCGGACCGAATAGTGGAAAGTTAGCCACCTTTTTGAGTCAATTATATCACGAATATCGACGGGGAATTCGCGCGGGTTATGCCAAATTCGAGACATTTCCGATCTGGAATCTGCCGCTGAAACATCCGATAAATGTTGCCTATGAAGCCGCCACCGCCGATCTACGCGATGTCAACATGTTCGATCATTTTCATCTCGACGCGTACCACCAATCTTCTGTCAATTACAATCGTGATATTGAAGCGTTTCCGCTCCTGCGACGGATCATTGAAAAAATAACAAACGCGCCGTCATTTTATAAATCACCCACAGACATGGGCGTCAACCGCGCTGGATTTGGTATTGTTGATGATAGAATCGTTCAAACTGCCGCCTGTCAGGAAGTGATCCGGCGTTATTTTCGATATACCTGCGAATAGGCGATAGGCCTTACAGATCAGGAAACCATCACCCGAGTGGAATCTCTGATGAAAGAAATCAACGTCAGACCGGAAGACCGTACCGTCGTTATTCCCGCTCGCGAAGCCGCCCGAGCCGCTCGTGAAAAAGGAAAAGGCAACGAAAATATTTTCTGCGGAGTGGCACTGGAGCTAAAAGACGGTTCTATCGTCACCGGAATGAACTCATCTCTGATGCACTCAACGTCCAGCCTGATTTTGAACGCGACCAAACAACTTTCCGGAATTCCAGACACTATCGATCTGCTTCCGCGACCTGTTGTAAAATCACTCAATTATCTAAAAAAGGATATCCTTAAGGGAAAAATGGCAAGCCTGAATGTCGAAGAAATCCTCATTGCCCTCAGCATTAGCGCCTCCTCAAATCCGGCCGCACAAATTGCCATCGAAAAACTCTCGGAACTCAACGGATGCGAATTGCATACGACACATATTCCGACACCGGGAGATTCTGCCGGACTCAGAAAACTCGGGTTAATCGTCACCAGCGATCCGGAATTCCCGACACGCGACCTTTTGATAACCTGAGAAATTATAAAAACAACTTAGACAGGAGTTTATTTTCTTTTTCCCTTTAAACATTTGAAATCTTTAAATTCGGTCGATTTTTCGTTTTTT
>Ga0066637_10000231_pt1 | contig 33412 bp, 46 predicted proteins | sample CryGeyCG2014_020_FD_62737 | JGI IMG/M metagenome (GOLD analysis project Ga0066637, IMG submission 62737) | Groundwater microbial communities from aquifer - Crystal Geyser CG08_land_8/20/14_0.20 | ecosystem: Environmental > Aquatic > Deep subsurface > Groundwater | place: USA: Utah: Grand County...
TGGCACTACGTTGTAATTATTAAATTATGGCACTACGTTGTAATTATTAAATTATGGCACTACGTTGTAATTATTAAATTATACTTGTTTTTTAGCTTAATCTAAAGATGTTTGCTTTTAATCAACGCTTTGTTCGAAAAGCTTTGCTACCTGAAATATCTGTTCTTCGTGAAAAGGCTTACCAATAACCTGAAATCCGACTGGCAAAGAGCCAATTTTACCACAGGGAATAGACAGGGCCGGCACTCCAGACAAATCTGATGGAGCAGTGAAAACATCGCATAAATACATTGTAAGTGGGTCTGAAACATTTTCTCCTATTTTAAAAGCTGTAGTTGGCGTGGTTGGAGCTAAAATGATGTCAACCTTTTCAAAAGCCATTTCAAAATCTCTTTTAATTAGAGTCCTGACCTTCTGGGCTTTTAAATAATATGCATCATAATAACCGGCTGAAAGAACATAGGTTCCAATAATTATCCTTCTTCTTACTTCTGGCCCAAAACCCTGTCTGCGGGAATTCAAATAAACATCTAATAAATTGTGCTCTTTGTTTGTCCCCCTGGTCTGAACAGAAAGTCCGTATTTAATTCCATCATACCTTGCCATGTTAGCTGAAATCTCGCTGGGCACAATAATATAATAAGTGGCCAAAGCATATCCTGTATGAGGTAAGCTTATCTCTTCCAGTTTAGCGCCCATTGCCTCATATTTTTTGATTGCCTGCCTGACTAATCTTTCCACCTCCGGATCAATGCCTTTAATAAAATATTCTTTGGGAATCCCGATTTTCATATTCTTAATCTGAAAACTGGAATCAGGAATCTGAAGATTGTGCTCAACGCTCGTTGAGTCCATCGGGTCTTTTCCTTTTATGACATCGAAAACAATTTTGGCATCATCTGCATTCTTTGAAATAACCCCAACGTGGTCTAAAGAGCAAGCCATTGCTATTAGACCATAACGAGAAACGGCTCCGTAGGTTGGCTTGATTCCAGTTGTTCCGCAAAAAGAAGAAGGCTGACGAATAGATCCTCCAGTGTCAGTTCCAAGCGCATAACAAGCCATGTTATCTGCAACCGCTGCTGCTGAACCAGATGAAGAACCGCCGGGAACCATTTCTAAATCATGGGGATTTCTTGTTAGCCCAAAGCCAGAACGCTCACCCGAAGCACCCATAGCAAACTCATCCATATTAGTCTTACCTAAAATCACAGCCCCCTGATTTTTCAACTTTTTAATGACCGTGGCGTCATAGGGAGCAACGTAATTCTCTAATATCTTGGAACCAGCGGTACATTTTAAGCCTTTTACCATGAAAATGTCTTTGATAGCCATGGGGATTCCAGCAAGCAAAGAAGTGTCTTCTTTTTGAGCAATCTTTTTATCTACCTCTTCAGCCTGGCCAAGGGCTAATTTTTCGCTTATTGTCAAATAGGCGAAGATTTCTTCGTTTCTTTCTTTAATTCTGTTTAAATAAGCCTGACAGAGCTCTACGGCTGAAAACTTTTTCTCTTTTAATCCCTTGTGGGCCTGACTAATTGTAAGTTCAGTAAGATTCATTTTCAAAAATTGATTTTACTTTCAAATAATTCTTTTCAGTCATGGGCGCCTGATTTAATATTTTCCTTGACAATTCCTCTTTAGTAGGCAAATTAGAGCCTATTCTTTCTTTATCTTTTCTCATAACGTTCTTAAGCTTAACCACATAAGGAGTGAGCTCCACCCCGCTGACATCAACTTCTTTCAGCTTCTCGAAATAATCCAAAATTGCAGAAAGTTCTTTCTGCATTTTTTCAATCTCTTCGCTGGTCATTCCTATTCTGGCTAATTTTGCCAAATGTTCTATTTCTTTTTTACTAATCATTTTTTAACTATTTAGGCGGTTCCAAATACTCTGTTTCAACTAAAATATCACGTAAATCATCAAGGTTTTCCAGAACCATTCCGGCTCCTCGAACCACTGCTGTCATTGGGTCTTCAACTCTCTTGGTGGGAATTTTTGTCTCCTTCTGAATTAAAACATCTAAACCCCGCAAAAGAGAACCGCCTCCAGCCAAATGAATGCCAGAAGCCATAATATCTGACAAGAGTTCTGGCGGCGTTTCTTCAATAGCGCCTTTTATCTCGCTGATAATCTGCCCGATAGACCTCTCCATTGCCTTCCTGATTTCCTCATCTGACACTAAAATTTCTTCTGGCAAACCAGTAATCAAGTTTCTTCCCCTCATTGGCATTTCTTTCTTCTCTTTCAAGGGAACAACAGAACCTATGCCTATCTTAATCGCCTCGGCTGTTCGGGGACCAATCAATAACCTGTATTCTTCTTCGGCAAATTGAACAATATCTTCATTTAATTTGTCTCCGGCGATTCTCAGGCTCTTTGATAAAACCAACCCCCCCAAAGAAATTACAGCTACTTCAGTTGTTCCTCCGCCAATATCAACAACAAAAATACCCCCTGCCTCTTGAACTGGCAAACGGGCTCCAATGGCCGAAGCCATTGGCTCTTCTATAAGAAAAACTTCTCTGGCTCCGGCATTTTTAGTAGCGTCAGAAACAGCTTTTGTCTCCACTTCAGTGACTCCAGAAGGTATACCGACAATTACTCTGGGTCTGGGATTGAAAATAAATTTCCTTGGCCTGGATTTTTCAATAAAATAGCGGAGCATTTGTTCGGTCACGTCAAAATCTGAAATTACGCCTGAGATAAGAGGACGGGTGGCTACAATATGAGCCGGGGTCTTACCCACCATTTTTTTTGCCTCTGATCCAATGGCTAAAATCTGGCCTGTCTTTTGATTGATTGCTACCACCGAAGGTTCCTGCATTACGATTCCCCTGCCCCTGATGTAAACCAGAGAGTTGGTGGTTCCCAAATCAATGGCCAAGTCGAGAAAAAATAAACCTCTAATTTGTTCCAATATTTGTTCAAACATACTCAAATCTTAATTAAAAGTGAAATGATTTAATCTTAGAAGGACAGATCAATTGAATTTTCCTTTTATCTCTTTTTTTAACCTCAACCCAGTTTTTAGCCAATGTTCTTTCAGAAACAATCACCCGGTAAGGCAAACCAAGTAAATCAGCTTCAACTAGTTTCTCTCCGGCAGTTTTACCCTGTCTGTCATCATACAATACGGCAATGCCAACTTTTTGTAAGTCCTTGTATATTTTATCTGCGCTCTTTTGAACCTTGCGACTGTTCTCTAAAGATAGAAGATGAACTTGAAATGGGGCTAAATTGCTGGGCCAAATAATTCCTTTTTTATCATGATTTTTTTCAATCACAACCGAAAGCAGTCTGGGAAGACCAATGCCATAACATCCCATTATAATTGGACAAGCAGCACCTGATTTATCTTTGAAGTATGCTTTCATCGCTTCGCTGTACCTGGTTCCTAAAGCAAAAATATGGCCAATTTCAATTGCTCTTTTCATCTGTAAAACAGCTTGACAGTTAGGGCATTTTTTAATCCTGCCTGCCTTTTCAATATTAGCAGCAAAGTCGCACTTGTCACATACTAAAATTCTATCCTCTCCAGCCTCGGAAATAACCATAAATTCATGAGATACTTTTCCGCCGATTGTCCCTGAATCAGCCTCCACGCATACAGAATCCAAACCACACCTTTTAAATATATTGAAATAGCTTTTTTTAACCTTCTGGTAAAACTTGAGTATATCCTCCTCGGTAGCGTGAAAGCTGTAAAGATCTTTCATCATAAACTCTCTGGTTCTAAGTAATCCGCCAGTTGGCCTCATTTCATTTCTGAACTTATTCTGAATTTGAAAAACCGAAAAAGGCAAATCTTTGTAAGACTCTACTCTTCTTCTGACTAAATCAGTAACAATCTCTTCGTGGGTTGGTCCTAATCCAAATAACTTGTTATGGCGATCTTTCACCAAAAACAGAGGAGGATCAATGGTTGTCCATCTTTTCGTTTCTAACCACAAATTCTGAGGTACCAAAGAAGGCATAAATATTTCTTCAGCCCCCAACTTCTCCATTTCTTCACGGATAATATTTTCTATGTTTTTATAAACCCTCCAGCCCAAGGGCAAAAAACTGTAAATCCCGGCAGCTACCTGGTCAATTAAATCAGCTTTGATCAGAAGCTTATGAGATTCTACCTCAATGTTTTTAGGTAATTCTTTTTTGGTTTTAGAAAAGAATCTAGATTGTTTCATGCTTAATTTCATGTTTATTTCATGTTTATTTCATATTTCTTTCATATTTAAAAGATTGTCTGTATATCTTTTATGGTTACAAAAAACATTATAATAATCAATAAAATAAAGAAAAGTGAATTAACTCCCCTTTCTATCTTCTGATTAAGCGGCCTTCCTTTTATCTTTTCTAAACCCAGGAATAACAATTTTCCTCCGTCTACAGCCGGAATTGGCAAAAGATTAACTATGGCTAAATGAATTGAAATAAGGGCTACGAGCTGAAGATAATACACAAAACCCACCTCAATTGCCTGCGTCATTAAAGAACCGATTCCTATTGGACCCATTAATTGTACCCCGGTAGGTTGCCTGTAAAAGGCATTTTTAAAGGCATTGCCAAATCCCATTAATATCTGTGAGGTTAAATTCAGGCAAGTTTTAATTGCTTCTAAGAATGCAACAGGCAGAGGATACTGATCAATAACAGTTCTTATCAAACCAATGCCAATTGCCCCTTGTCCTTCCGGGATTTCGATTCTTGGAATCAAACTAAGCTCTATGCTTTCTTTACCCCTTTCAATTATTAAAATAACTTTTTCACCCTTGTGTTTTTCTGTAAACTCTTGCACCTCTTTCACTTTGCTAATATTAAAGCTTGAATCTTGGTATCTGATGTTTCTTATGGTATCCCCTACTCTTATTCCAGCTTCTTCGGCTGGAGATTCCTTGGCCACTGATATAATTTGAACTTTAGCTTTATCAACTTCGGTTGCATCAGAAATAGTTATTGGAGCACCGGTCCTGAAAATAATGGTCAGCAGGATAATACTCACAAGCCAAAAAGATATTACTCCTCCAAGGATAATCAATGCTCTTTGCCAAATCGGCTTGGCCTGGATGCCCTGAACTTCTTCAATGCTTACATCTCCTTCTTCACCTTTAATTCTCACGAAAGCGCCAAAGGGCAACCAATTAAGAGAATAAAAAGTGTTGCCTAATTTTTTGCCTGTAATCCTGGGAGGATATCCTATTCCGAATTCTTCAACATTAGTGCCAAATCTTTTTGCTACCACAAAATGACCAAATTCGTGAATTATTGCCAGGGCAATGAGGCTGAAAAAAACAATTAAAATGGAAATTAAAGTTGTCACAATCGTAAAAACTAGAGTGATAATTAGAGAGTTATTTCTTTTTCTTTATTCTTAATAAGTTTTTCTATTTTTTCATTGTATTCATCAATCAATTCCTGAAGTTCGTCTTTGGCCCGATATTTATCATCTTCACGGACTTTCCCTTCTCTGGTAAGGTCTTGGATCTGATCCCAGACCTCCCCTCTCCACCTTCTTATTGTCTGCCTTGCTTCTTCTTTTTTCTGAGCAATTAACTTTAATAAAGTGTCTCGATATTCAGCGCTCAAGGGAGGCATAGAAAGACGAATTACTTCACCATCAACAATTGGATTGATACCCAAAGAAGATCTGCTGATGGCTTTTTCAATGGACTCCAAATAGGATTTATCCCAGGGCTGAATTATTATCTCCCTGGCCTTGGGGACAGAAATGGATGCCAGCTGTTTCAAACTGAAGTTTTGGCCGAAACATTCAACCTCCATGTCTTCAACCAAAGAAACCGAAGCGCCACTAGTCCTAATCTTGGACAGTTCTTTTTCTAAAAAATCAACAACTTTATCAAGTTCAGGTTTAATTTTATCAATAATCTCTTGATGCATAATTAAATTTTAATGAATAAATTTTCTAAAGCTAATTTAGGATTAATATTTCTGGTTAAGAGTAAAGAATATAATTCTTGTAACAGGTTTAATTTTTCTTTTGTTCTACTTGAAGAAAGCTGAATCCCCACCTCGTTTGCCTCCTCTATCAATTTGGTTCTTAAAAAACTCAACCAAATTTCTAAAACTTCAATTAGGTTTTCTTTTTGAGACAATTCCTGGGCATATTGAAATTTACGATACAACAAAGATGCTGATATTTTATCTAACTCCTCAGTAATCCTTTTTCTTTCTTTCAGCCTATTCGGATTTAAGGCAAATTTAATTGCCTCGCCCGGTCTTCCTCTGCTTAAAACAGCTATTTCTTCAGCTTTCTCAGAATAAATATTTTGTTGTTTTAGATAATTCAATATTTCAGTTTTTTGAACAGGATAAAATTTCACTGTTTCACACCTAGAACGGATGGTAGGAAACAAGCTTTCTGGCCTATCGGTTATTAAAATCAACATCGAATCTCCTTTTGGTTCTTCTAAGGTTTTCAATAATGCATGCTGGGCATCAATTCCCATTAAATGAGCATTATCAATAATGGCTATTTTAGAAGAAAGGACTGCTGGCTTAAGAGATAATCTCCAGATTAAATCTCTAATCTGAGAAATTTGAATTTTATTATCTTTGGCCTCAACTAAAACAAAATCTGGATGGTGTTCTCGAAAAGGCTGACCGGTTATTAAACTTGCCCATTCAATAGCTAGTGTTTTTTTGCCCAATTTCTCCTGACCAGAAAATAAATAAGCATGAGCTGCTTTTCCCAATTCTGTGCTTCGTTTCAGGAAGGCGAATTGTTTCTGATGACCAATAATTTTCATGAATATATATAAGTAATATAAGTAAATAAATGGAAATTACAAGGTTTTTGAGCGTAGCGAAAAGTTCTTATAATCATTTATAATCATTTTTTAGACATTATGCTTTTTTTATACAGTTCTAAATTCTCCAAGATAACGCCTGTGCCCTTTGCCACGCAATACAAAGATTCATCAGCTAAAATACAGGGTACGCCAGTAGATTGAGCAATAAGTTCGGGCAGGTTTCGCAGTAAAGAGCCTCCTCCGGTCAGAACCATGCCCTTGTCCATAATATCAGCTGATAGTTCAGGAGGAGTGTCTCTCAGAACCAACTTAATAACCTGAATGATTTCATTAAGAGTGTCTATAATGACCTCACAAATTTCGTTAGAAGAAAGACGGATTGTTCGAGGCAGTCCAGAAACCAGGTCTCTTCCCTTAACCTCTATTTTTCTAGCTTCTTTTTCTGGAAGAGCAGAGCCAATTTCTATTTTTATTAACTCAGCTGTCTGTTCACCTATTGCCAGATTGTGCTTCTTCTTAATGTAATCAGAGATAGTCATATCTATTTTATCTCCAGCTACCCTTATTGAGCGGCAAGTTACTATTCCCCCCAAAGAGATCACCGCCACCTCTGATGTTCCTCCTCCAACATCAACAATCATGTTGCCAGAACAAGAATTAATTGGAACATCAGCCCCAATAGCTGCTAAAATAGGTTCGTTAGCCAGATAAACCGCCTTAGCCCCGGCTGCTATGCCTGCTTCAACTACCGCCCTTCTTTCAGTAGAGGTAGAGCCAGCTGGAACGCCAATTAATAATTCTGGTCTGATTATGCGAAAAGGCCCAGAAACGGTATCTATAAAATATCTCAACATTGCCTGAGTTACCCTGTAATCAGCAATTACTCCGTCTTTAAGGGGTCGATAAACCCTGATGGTATCTGGGGTCCGACCAAGCATTTCTTTGGCTTTCTGACCAACTGCCAGAATTTTATTATCTTGAAGATCAACCGCAACCACTGACGGTTCTCTTAAAACAACGCCTTTTCTAGGAAGAAAAACCAAAGAGTTGCAGGTGCCAAGATCAATTCCAATTTTATTGACAATCATTGTAATGGCAAATATTTTCTAATTAAACTTTCTTAAGTTTAACCAAAAGCTACCCATTTAGCAAGTTTTCAAAAATCTCACTATGGGTTATTATTAATCACAAGAGAAACTATGAGTATTAATTTCCGAAAAACATTATTCCTGACTTGCGTTGTTCTTTTTTTGATATTTGCCCCCGTCATAATCTTTTACTCTCAGGGCTACCGCATTGATTGGAATCCAACGTCAGGCAGAATGAAAGTAACACAGACGGGAGGTCTTTTTTTTAGAATTTCACCCAAACAAGCTGAAATTTTCTTAGATTCTAAATTAAAAAAAACTACTGATTTTTTCTTTAGCTCAGCTTTAATAGAAAATTTAATTCCTAAAAAATACAGCATCTTAATAAGAAAACAGGGTTATCATTCTTGGGAAAAATCCTTAGAAGTAAAAGAAAAAACAGTTACCGCAGCTGAAAACATTATTTTAATTCCCCTGGACGTTGGCCTTACTTCCTTAGCGGCTGATGTAGAGAATTTTTGGCTGTCTCCAGACAACAGAACATTGGTTATCCAAGAAAAAACCTTAATTAATCAAAAGCAAAGCTGGTCTTTAAAGCTTTTCAATATCCAGAAGAAAATAAAAAGCCATTTAATTGAAGAAGCTGATATTTATACAAAAGGAGCTGATTTAATAAGTGTAGAGTTTTCTGCTGATTCTAAAAAAATTCTATTAAAAGTAGGAATGAAAGAACAAGAAAAGAAGTTTATTCTGGAAATTGACAAGGTACCACCCATTTTAACCGAGGTAATAGAAAAAACTTTTTCTCTTAAGAATATTGTGACTTACCAGGAGTTTGGTGAAGAAGTATATTATTTAGACGATAGGGGTTATCTTTCCAAAGCTGATAGTAATTTTGAGCAACAAACCAGAATAAATGAAATACCTATTAATGTTTTATCCGAAACAGAATATGAAATAAAAAGGCTTGGAGAATTAATCTTTCTTAGAGAAAACGAAAAACTATATTTGTTCAATAAAGAATCAAGGTCACTGGAAGGGTTTTTTGAACCAATCGCAAATTTAAAACTTTCACCCGATTCTAAGAAAATAGTCTACTTCTCAAACTACGAGATTTGGGTCTTTTTCCTGGAAAACACTCAAAACCAGCCGTTTAAAAGGGCTGGTGAAAAGGTTTTCTTAATGCGGTTATCAGAGAGGATCCAAGATATTGCCTGGTTAGATTCTGCAAATCTAATAATTTCTACTGAAAATGAAACCGGATCAAAAATCAGAATTAGCGAAATTGACGAAAGAGACAGAATTAATGTTGCTGAGTTAACTCAACTTCCTAATCCAGAAATTATCTTTAATAAAGCTGATAAAAAATTATATATTCTCTCTAACAACAATATTTATCAATCAAAGCAATTGCTTCCTTAATCCTTGACTCCGATGCCGTGCCTTTCGTTGTGACGAGCAATTCTTTTTTGAAAATCCTTCCAACCAACCTCTCCCCCTCCTGACATTTTACAAATTTCTGCAAAGGAACAGTATTTGCACTGCCAATTTCTTGGCCAATCAGGAAGCCGATCGGGAATGATATTAGCTTCTATTTTTGTTTTTAGGGTTTTAAGTTCGGCTAAAAGCTTTTTGGCTATTTTAGGGCTGTAGTCAATCTGAAACTCTTTCAGTTCCTGAGTATCTTTGTTTACGTAAAGCAAAATTCCCTTTTTAGGATCTAAATAATGCAGGTAAAGTTGAAGCTGATTAATATGCTCCTCCTTGGGCTCTTCTAGGTTCCTAAAAACCATGCTGTTCATGCTCTTGATGTCAACCACATAGAGATCCTTCCCGTCGCTGATAACTATATCAGCCCTTCCTGAAATTAATTCCTGAGGAGGAATGTTAATTTCCGAAGAAACCACATGAATTCTCCTTATGCTTAGCAAGGGCCTCAGGATTAGTTGATGGATATAGTCTCCGTGCTCAAATAATCTTAAAATCCTAGCTTCCATTTCTTTTTTGGGAACCTTCTTGAATTTAAAAAAAACTGCCCGACCACACTTGCCGGCATCAGTAATATAAAAATGATGCTGTTCTTTGTCTTCTTGTCTGTCTAAATAATATTGATTGATTAATTCTTTCAACATCTGATTAAATCATCATTATGAGCAGCTCTTATCTCTTTGACCACTGAGGAGCACGGCGGGCACGCTTAAGACCAAATTTCTTCCTTTCTCTCATTCTTGGATCTCTGGTTAAATAACCTGCTTTTTTGAGCTTTTTCCTAGATTCAACATTAAACAAAACTAAAGCTCTTGATATGCCGTGTCTTAATGCCTCTGCCTGAGAGTGAATACCTCCTCCTCTCAAGATAACAGTGGCGCCAAACTTATCTAAGCATTCTGAAGAAACAAAAGGAGATTTCACAATTTCTTGCAGTTCTTTTTGGGGGAAATAAGATTCTAATTTTTTATCATTAATTACAATATCTTTTTCTCCCTGATAAAGTCTTACTCTGGCCACTGCTGTTTTTCGTCTACCAACTGCCTCAAAATACTTTTTATCTTTTGCTTTGGCTGTTTTAGGTTTGGATTTCTTAACATTTATCTTTTTGACTTCTTTGGGTTGGCCCTCTTTTTTAACTGTCTTTTTAGCTTTTGTTTCCTTTTTTTCTTTAGCCATTGTTTTCATTGTTTTCATTGTTTTCATTGTTTTCATTGTTTTCATTGTTTTCATATATTATTTGAATTTCAGCCTTTTAATTTGAATTGGTCTTAACTTATTCTTGGGCAACATTCCGTAGACTGCCCTTCTTAAAACTTCTCCGGGATCTTTTGAAAATAATACTTTTAGGGCCACCTCTCTGCCACTGCCCAGATAGCCTGAATGATAAAAATAGGTTTTCTGATCCATTTTCTTGCCAGTTACCTTTATCTGAGAAACATTCTCGATTATCACAAAATCTCCCATTTCCTTATGGGGTGCAAAATCAGGTTTGTGTTTTCCGCGCAGTAAAACTACTATTTTACTGGCCAACCTTCCTAAAATCTTTCCCGAAGCATCAATTGTGTGAGTTTCTCTTTTCATAAAAATTATTCTACTAATTCAATGATAGCCATTTTAGCCCCATCAGATTTTCTGGGGCCCAATTTAATGACCCTGGTATAGCCACCTTTCCTGTTTTTGTACTGAGGAGCAATTTCCTCAACCATTTTCTTTACTAATCTAGGAGAAAATAATTTCAAAAGCAATCTTCTTGAAGCAAGATCTCCTTTTTTAGCCCTGGTAATCAGTTTCTCAACAAAACCAGAAACCTCTTTGGCTTTGGCTTCGGTGGTTTTTATCTTCTTATGTAGCAAAAGAGAACGAGATAATCCTTTCAGAAGAGCGTTTCTCTGATCTTTTTCCCTATTTAGCTTTCTTCCTTTTTTTCTTTTTTTCATCTTTTTTAGCTGAACTTCTGATCGTTTTTTTCTTTACAACTTTCTTAACTTTAATTTTTTTCTCAATCTTCTCTGGCTTTTCTGGCTCTTTTTGCTTGAACTCATCTTTAATTATGGCGAAATGATTAACTAATATTTCTGAAGATTCCCAAAGAGCCTTCTCGGGTGTAATGGTGCCATCTGTTTCTATTTCCAAAAACAATCTGTCAAAATCGGTTCTCTTGCCTACTCTCATGTTTTCTACCCTAAAACTAACTCTTCTGACAGGGGTAAAAATTGCGTCTAGGGGTATGGTTCCAATTTCTAATTTTTGTTGGACATCCATCTCCCGAGGCAAATAACCAGTGCCTTTTTCAATTTGAATCTCCATTTCCAATTCTGCCTTTTTGTCAGTTAAGGTTGCTATATCACAGTTTTCATTTACCAGCTCTACCTGGCTGGGAAATTTAAAATCAGAACCTTTAATCTTTTTTTCTCCCTTAATTTTTAAAGTTGCCCTCTGGGGCTCATCGCCATATAATTTAAATCTCATTTGCTTAAGATTCTGCATAATAAGAATGGCATCTTCCAACACTCCGGGTATAGTAGAAAATTCATGAGGAACTCCTTTAATTTTTACCCAACTGACGGCAGCGCCAGAAAGAGAAGAAAGTAAAACTCTTCTCAAGCTGTTGCCAATGGTTACGCCATAGCCCGGATAAAGAGCTTCTATCTCAAAACGAGCCCAATTATCTTTTTTTTCAACAATTTTTGGTTTTTGAGAATAAGGAATCATAATTTTATCTTGAATAAAATTCGAATATCGCTGACACCTCGACGGGTGGTGCCGCTTCTTCAAACGTTGGCAAAGACTTTACTTCTCCCTCTAATTTAGAGGGATTTAAAGAAAGCCAATTTGGAGCTGTGTGCTTTTTAATAGTAGTAGGCAAATCTTTAAATATATTCTTCTTCAAAGACAAGGGACGAATTTTAATCTTATCACCCTTGCTCAATAAAAAAGAAGAAACATCAACCACCCTGTCATTAACCAGGAAATGATGATGAGAAACAAATTGCCTTGCCTGGCTACGAGAACTGGCAAACCCTAACCTGAACACAACGTTGTCTAAGCGGCTTTCCAAAACCTGAATTAATCGGGTGCCAGCGTCTTCGGTTCGGCTTTGCTGCTTTAAAACATTTTTTACGTAGTTACTAAACTGCTTTTCTCCTAAGTTATACCAATTCTTAAGTTTTTGCTTTTCTTTTAACTCTTTGCCGAATTCAGAAAGTTGGCCAGGACGTCTTTTCTTTTTCTGACCAGGAGAATAGGGTTTTCTAACCATAGCACACTTAGGCGACAGACATCTTTCGCCTTTTAGAAAAAGTTTATCGCCCAACCTACGACAAATTTTACATTTATCAGTTGTCATTGTGTAAATTTATATTTTAGACTCTTCTTGGCTTGCGTGGACGGCAACCATTATGAGGAACAGGGGTAGCGTCGACGATTGAAGTTAATTCAACATCACGATTAGCTATTGAACGAATAGCTGCTTCCCGGCCAACCCCGATGCCCTTAACGATAACATCTAATTTCTTGATATTCATCTTTTCTATTGCAGCTGACATTGCTTCAGCTGCCTTAGAAGCGGCAAATGGCGTTCCTTTTTTGGTTCCCTTGAAACCAATGCTGCCTGCTGTCACCCAATGCAAAGCATGACCTTTTTTATCAGTTAAGGTTAGAATGGTGTTGTTGTAAGAAGAGCAGATATAGAGCTTACCCTCTTTAATGGCCGAAGATGTTTTACCTACCTCTTTCTGTAATTTGGCTTCTTTGGCCTCTATAATTTCTCTTTCTTTTAATAATTCAGTTTTAGTTGGCGCTGCAACGCGCTTCTTTCCCATAATATTTTTTTTGCATTTTTTGCATTTTTTGCATTCTATTATTTAGAAGCAGGAGCAGCCTTCTTTCCGCTTCCCACTGTTTTTCTAACATTTCCCCTAATAGTTCTTGAATTGGTTCTTGTTTGTTGACCCCTGACCGGCAAGCCGCGACCATGACGCACTCCTCGATAACTGCCAATGTCTCTTAAACGCTTGATATTCATCATAATCGTTCTCTTCAGGTTTCCTTCTGTTTTATGCTTCTTTTCAATGGTTTCCCTGAGCCGATTAATTTCTTCCGAAGTTAAATCAGAAGCTTTTTTCGAGTGATCAATACTGGCTTCAGTTAAAATCTTTTCACTTAAAGAACGACCTATTCCAAATATATAAGTCAGAGCAATTACTATTCTTTTGTTATCGGGAATGTTAACTCCCACCATTCTTGGCATAATATTTACTAAAACTTCTAAAGTGAAGATTCTAAATTTTTTATGTGCGTAGGGCCCCTTCTGGGGTAAAGCACTAAAAAATTCAGAATCCGAGCGACCTTATCCTTGTCGTTGTTTATGTTTTGGATTTTTGCAAATTACATAAACTCGTCCTTTTCTTCGGACGATTTTACAGCTTTTACAAATTTTCTTAACCGAAGGTCTTACTTTCATTTTATTTAGCGTTCTTTCCTCTGTAAACTATTCTTCCTCTTCTGTCGTCATAGGGAGTCATCTCCACCGTAACATCATCTCCTGGCAAAATTTTAATCCGATAAATCCTTAATTTGCCTGCCAGATGAGCTAAGACTTCTTTTCCATCTTCCAATTTCACACGAAAAAGAGTGTTTGGTAGCGACTCTAAAACCGTCCCCTGTTTCCTTAAAATATTTCTCGTCATCTCTAAATTAATAATTAAAACTTAACAGATATTTATTATTTAGTCAAGCATTAGCTCAACCCTAATCTTTGCTTCGTTTTGGGGGACTTTTTTAACCCAAAAGGGCCAAAGAGTTATTGAAGATTTAATGAGCTGAGGGTAATTTTCTAAATAAAATTGGCTTTCGCTTAAGGATTTGCCTTTTAAAGCTTTTTTCAAAGAAATCTCATCAATGCCAGAATAAATCTTAGCCCTAACAGCAAGAGAAAGAATGATTTTACCCGAATCTAAATCAATTTCATTAACACTCCTTTCTACGCTTAGGCTTTTTTGATAAATCTTTTTTTCCAAAGGAATTTGAGAAGAGATAAAATCATTAATAAAGTTTTTTTCATCCTCGGCCTTAAAAATAAGGACTGAGGATTTAGCTTTTATTGTAAAAGTAAATCTCTCTGCTTCTTTTCCGGCATCGAGCGAAGAAAATGATTCAAGAATCTTAAACTGAGCTGTTTTCTCTAAAAGAACAAGGTCTGGTTGAGAGGCAATTTGCTCTTTTAGACCCGACAAGCACTCATTCATTGCCTGCTGCTCTAACGTTTCTTTTGCAGCATCCAAGTCTTTTTGAGTTATCTGGGCAATCTCTCTTTTTAAACCTCCGCTCATTGGCTGAAATGATTTTCCATAAAAATAGGTATATTGAGCAGTACCAGCAAACCCTGGAATGGAAAAAGTAGACGTCTTAATATTGAATTCTTCTCCCGGCTGATCAGCTCTTACTTCTGCATCTATAAATCCAGTAACAAACTCTCCTCCCTCATAGTGTCCGCCGGGAACAATAATCCTATTTTTAAGCCTGAATAATTTACCTTCGGTGGAAATAAAACGAGTATTAATTACTAAAGTCTGGGGAGAAGTAGAATAGGCATTATAAACACGGATTACACCCTCAGCCTTGCTTTCTTTAATTGTTGTTCCAGAAGCAGTAAATTCTTTAGAAATTGTTTTTTCAGCTGTATAAATTTTCCCTGGTATAGATGAAGAAGAACGCCCACTCTCTCCCTCGTCTATAATCATCTCTGTTTGAAACGACTCTAATTTTGCCTCAGGATAAATTTCTATTATTGCTTTGGCAAAGTTAAAATATTTGTAAAAACAGAAAATTCCCAAGGAAAGCAGGCCAATAACAAGCAGCATGGAGCCGAAATTAAAAGAAAGTCCCTTTAAAGAAGGAGAAATGATTTCAGTCAAAGAAGCTTCTTTTTGAACAATCTTAACAGGCACAGGAACCTCTTTTCTCTTAATAATCTCCGGTTCTTCTGCTTCTTCGGGAGGTAAAATATCAAATATCTTTTTTACCATTGCCGTTTGTATTTTTTAAGTATATCATAAAAAACTATTTATCTTAAAACAGCCCTGATTCTTCTGGTGCCCGCTCCAGAGGACTCCTCTTTAATAATCTTAAACTTTCCCAACTCTGAGGTTCTTTGAACATGAGGACCGGCACAAACTTCTTTAGAAAAGTTATTGATTGAATAAACATTAATCTTATCAGGATACTTTTCCTTAAAAAAAGCTAGAGCACCCTTTTTCTGCGCCTCCTCAAAACTCATTTCCTCTTTAATAACTTCTAAATCATTGTTAATTTTCTGATTAACCAAATCTTCAACTCTCTGAACCTGCTCTGTGGTCATTTTCTCAGAATAAGAAAAATCAAACCTTAGCCTTTCTGAATTAATGTCAGAACCTACTTGTTTAACATGGTCTCCCAAAACACTCCTCAGGGCCTGGTGAAGAAGATGGGTAGCTGTATGCAGTTTAGTTTCTTCTTTGCCGGCATTTTCACCGACTCCCCCGAATTTCCTTTCAACCCCAACCCTGGAAATTTCTTTGTGTTTTTCAAACTCTACTTCAAAACCCTTCTTGTCTACTTTTAACCCTTTGATTTCAGCCAATGAATCAGTCAGATCCATGGGAAAGCCATAAGTGTCGTAAAGATGAAAAGCATCAAAGCCTGAAATATTTCCTTTTGAGGCAATTTTTTCGAACTGTTTTAATCCTTTTGCAAAAGTTTTTTCGAATTTCTTAATTTCATTTCTAATAATATCTATTACATCTGTCTCTTTAGATTTAATTTCTGGATAAACATCTTTGTAAATTGCGGTTACCCTTGGAACTAATTCAATCAGAAAATCAGAAGGCAAATTAAGTCTTTTTTCAAGCCCGATTATTCTCCTGATCAACCTTCTTAAAACATATCCTTTGTCTTTGTTAGAAGGCAAAATCCCTTCTGAAATTAAGAAAACCGACGCCTTAATATGGTCGGCAATGATTCTTTTAACTCTTTCGTTATTGCCAGAAATTTCTTTGATAAGAGGAGAAAACAAATCTGTCTCAAAAACAGTTGGTGATTTCTGCATAACCTTGGCAATTCTTTCCAAACCCATGCCCGTGTCCACTCCTTTTTGTTTCAGCGGAGTTAACTTACCGTTTTTATCCTGAAAATATTCATTGAAAACCAGATTCCAAATCTCAAGTTCTTGATAATAAATTTCCACGGTTGGTCCGCAGGGACCCTCCAATCCGGTCGGCCCCCAAAAGTTTTCTTCTTTGGGCATTTTTTTAATCTTGCTTTCGGGAATTTTAAGCTTCTTCAAAATCATGAACGACTCTTCATCAAAAGGAATCTCGTTATTCCCTTCAAAAACAGTAAAATAGCATTCTCTTACGTCCAACTTTAATTCTTCAAACAAAAAAGAAAAAGCTAATTTAATTGCTTCTTCTTTAAAGTAATCGCCGAAGCTGAAATTACCCAACATTTCAAAAAAAGTCAGGTGTCTTTCATCTCCCACCTCCTCAATATCAGATGTCCTAAAACTCTTTTGACATGAAGCAACCCTGTTGCCATAAGGAGATGGTTCCTCTAAAAAATACCTCTTAAACTGCTGCATGCCAGCAGTGGTCAGAAGAACGCTTGGGTCGTCAGGGATAAGCGAAAAAGAAGACACTATTTTGTGCTTTTTCTTCTTAAAAAATTCCAGAAATCTCTTTCTGATTTCTTTTGATTGCATATCTGAATATTACCACAACTTAGCTTAGCCTAACAGATAATTCCCCCTCCCAAAACCTCTTTTCCTTTATAGAAAACCACTGATTGGCCTGGAGTTATTGCTCTTTGAGCTCTGAAAAACTTAACCCTGATTCTATTTTTTTGTTTATCAATTACTGCTTCGGCCCCTTTGGGTAAATATCTTATCTTTGCTGAAACTCTCAATGGCAACCCCGGCTCTTTACCTGAAATCCAATTAACTTTTTTAGCTATCAACTCTTTAGCATATAAGTCTCTTTTGTTTTGGCTGACCACAAGGGTGTTTTTCTCAAAATCTAATCTCACCACATAATATGGGTCTACAGAAGCAACCTTTATATTCTTTCTCTGACCAATGGTGTATAAAGCCAGGCCCGAATGTTGGCCAATTTCCTTCCCATGGATATCAATAATAGGACCTGGTTTTAAAGACGTATGCTTTTTCACAAATCCCCCAAAGCTATTTTCAATAAAACAAATATCCTCTGATTCTTTGGATGTTAATTCAAGAATGCCTAATTTCTTAGCCATTTCTTTTGTTTCTTTTTTGGTATAGCCTCCAACTGGAAACAAAATTCTTTTAAGCTTTTTTTGGGTTAAGGTCCAAAGAAAATAGCTTTGGTCTTTTAAATTATCTTTGGATTTCAAGAGTCTATAGCCACTATTTTTTTCTTTTATATTTTCTTTTATATTTTCTTTTATAACATAATGCCCGGTTGCAACATAATCAGCCCTAAGTTTCATAGCTTTATCCAGGAATAAGCCGAATTTAATTTCTTGATTGCACCAAACACAAGGATTTGGAGTGTCTCCTTCAGAATATCCCTTCAAAAAACGTTCAATAATTTTCTTTTTAAAATCTGAACGAAAATCAAAAACCAAAAAAGAAACGCCCAGACGCCTGGCCATTCTGGCAGCATACTTTTCAGCTCTTTTAAACTTTTTTGAATCAACAAGTCTCATAAACGCCCCGACCACTTCAAAACCCTGCTTTTTTAACAAAGCAGCTGAAACCGAACTGTCAACCCCCCCACTCATTCCAACAATTACTTTTTTTTGCTTGTTCATATCTTCTTAAAAAGGCGCCGAGCGCCTTGTTTAGAAATTAGGAATTGGAAATCAGAAGCTCTCTAAGCATACCTGTCTGCTACTGTCGAAGCAACGTATGATTCTGGCTTGATTTTTGGCTCAAAGCCATTTCCTCTTATCAGACCCGTAACTTCTTTTATCATATCCCTGGTAGCTCCATTTTCTCCAACATCAGCATGAATATAACGAAATTCATAATTAAGATTTAATGGATTTTGATTGACTACCGTTGCTAAACCATCCCTTAAAGACAATGCTAATTCACAGGATAACAAAACTTCTTCTAATATTCTTTGGCGAAAATTATAGAATTTCTTTTCAGGATATTTTATCTTCTTTAAAAAGAATCTTCCTCCCTCGCCCTTTCTTAGCACTACTATCACCAAAGGAAAATCCGGCTCTAAACCAGAGGATGAATCGCAACCAACAACCACCTCATAAAACTTGTCTGGTTTTTCAGACATATATCTTGTTATATCTTTCATCACTCCATTTAATGTCAGTTTTCCCTTACTCGGACTATAAAAATATCCGTTTGCAATTTTACTGTTCATGGTTAATTCAATCTTTTAACGATTTGACTAAACTCTTTGGCGTCTAATGATGCGTTGCCGATCAAAAGTCCTTGGAACTGAGCTTTTTCAATGAATGCCTTAGCGTTTTCAGAATTAACACTACCGCCATACAAAACAACAGCTTTTTCTCCTAAGATTTTCTTGATTGCTAAATTCATTTTCTCAGCTTTCTCAACGCTGCAAGCTTTTCCAGTGCCAATCGCAAAAATGGGCTCATAAGCAATGATGACTTTTTCAATCTGTTTCTTGTCAATTCCTTTAAGCCCTCTTCTTACTTGACTAATACTATCAATACAGAGAACAGGAATCAAGTCGTTTGACAAAACAGCTCTTATCTTTTTATTCACCACCCCGCATGTTTCCTTAAAATATCTTCTCCTTTCAGAATGTCCAATTATCACATATTTACAACCCAAATCTTTCAGCATTTTAACTGAAATTTCTCCAGTAAAAACTCCTTTGTCTTCCCAAAAACAATTCTGAGCTCCCAAGGTTAAACCAGACAATTCAGATAAATAAACAAAAGGAGGGCAAATCACAACATTAACTCCTTTTACGCCCTTAACCCTTGTTTTCACTGAATCGAAAAGCTTTTTGGCCTCTTTAAGAGTTGTTGGATTACACTTCCAATTGCCAACGACTAAATACTTCATAAAATAGATATAAGGATATAAAAGATATAAAAAAAATAGATATAAAATTACTGTTTTCTTAAAAATTCAGCTGCTTTTTCAGGCTCAATGCTTGAAATTTCCATCATCGTACCTATTTCAAAACCGGCCCAAGTAGAAGTTTTTGGTATAATTGTCCAGTGCCAGTGGTAATAGTCGTAATTCTTGCCATCACAAGGCGCGGTATGCAAATAGAAATTATAAGCAGGATCATCAAAGGCCCTATAAAGCTTAATCAAAGCCCGCTGAAAAGCCTCAGCCAAGGAAGTTTTTTCTTTCTCAGTTATTCTTTCGAAATAAGGAGAGTGTTTTTTTGGAGAAACTATCATCTGAAACATAAATTTTGAAGCAAAAGGACAAATTACCAAAAAATCTTTGTTTTCAAAAACAATTCTTTTCTTAACTTTCCTTTCCCACTTACTCATTTCGCAGTAAGCGCATTTTTTATGTTTTTTATAATATCTTTCAGAATTAGAAAGGGCGCTTCTCAAATCTCGATCAATTAATGGCGTAGTTATAAATTGAGAATGGGGATGTGGTTGAGAAGCCCCTGCTTCAGCTCCTTGATTATGAAAAATGGAAATATGTTTGACGAACTTTTCTTTCATCAAAGACAAATACCTGGTCTGATAAACATCAAAAACCTCTTTGACTCTTGCCAAAGGAAGTTGAGCCAGGGATTTCTTGTGATCTCTGGTAACCACTATTTCGTGAAAACCAACCGCATTCATCTTTTTATACAAACCCCCCTCAATTGTTTCACCTAAATTATCATCTGGAACAAAAGCGGGATATTTGTTGGGAATAGTGATGGTCGTCCAATTCAAAGGAATTCCTTTGCCCAAAGGCATTTTTTTACCATTAGAATAGATGAGAGTAGGTTCTCTTTGAGTATGAATCTGGCAAAAGGGACAATCCTTGGGCGATATTGCTATTCTTTTTCTTTCCTCTTGCTTAAATGTTTTTGGCCTCTTGCCCCTGGCAGCTGCTATCACCACCCAATCTCCGCTTATTAAATCCATTCTTAATTCTGATGGAAATTTAGGTTTTTTTATCATAAATTCCTTTAATTAAATTCAAGCGAATAACTAACAAATCAAGACCCATTTTAACCATTGATTTAAACTTAACTTTGCTTTCCATGTCATTTTTCCAATAAACAGGGATTTCTTTAATTCTATACCCTGCCTTCTTTGAAAGAACCAGCATTTCTGGATCAAAAGCAAACCTGTTTATTCTGCATTTAGGAAAAACTTTCTTAACAACTTCTGCTCTGAATGCCTTAAAACCGCATTGAGTGTCTTCAATTCCCCACAAGCCAACTATTATTTTTCTTAACAACTTAAAGATTTCGCCAGTAACTACACTTCTTATCCAGGGTTGAGGCGGATCTGAAACAGCCCCCTTAACATCCCTGGAACCAATAACAATATCAAAACCAGCCTCAAACTCAGGAAACACCTTCTCAATTTGGTTAATTGAAGTGGAATTATCAGCATCAGTAAATACTCTGTATTTCCCCCTGGCTTCTAACATTCCAAACCTGACAGCATAACCCTTGCCCTGATTCTTTTCGTACCCCGTTACTTTAAGATTCTTAATTTCAGGAACAAGAGATTGAGCAATCTCAGCTGTTCTGTCCGGAGAACCATCGTTAACTATCAGTATCTCGTAATCATATTCCTGTTCTTTCAAATATTGATCTATTGCCTTAAGAGTCTTGGGCAAACGATTCTCCTCTTTATAGGCCGGTATTACAACCGATAATTTAATTTCATTTTCCATATATTTTTTTTACACTCTATATATTTTTATATTTTTATATTTTTATATTTTTATATTTTTATATTCTATATATATTCATTTTACCTTTTTAACGATATCCAATCAATCCGAGCAGATAGAGGCCCGTCCTCTATCTAACTATTTTAAAAAAGTATTCTGGATTTTCTGAGACGCGTAGGGTTCCCTTCAGGGATAAAGCGCGAAGAAAAGACAGAATACTTAATTTATATGGTTAAAATTTTACACCCGTCTTTGGTAACGGCTATGGTGTGCTCAAAATGAGCTGACAAAGAGTTGTCAGCTGTTTTGTAGCCAAAACCATCTTTTGTTTTCTTAATTTTCCAATCACCTATTGTCACCATGGGTTCCAAACAAAAAACCATTCCCTCTTGAATCTTCAAACCAGTGTGTCTTTTACCGTAATTCAGAATCTGGGGTTCTTCATGCAAATCTCTGCCTATTCCGTGGCCGCAAAGCTCTCTCACCACGCCCAGGCCCTGCCCCTCGACATATCTCTGAATAGTATTGCCAATATCGCCAAAAGTATTGCCTGTTTTTATCTTTTTAATTCCCCTCTTAAGAGCTTTTTTGGTAATCCAGATTAATCTCTGAGCTTCAGGAGAAATCTTGCCCACTGCTATCGTAACAGCCATATCAGCGTGAAAACCGTTCAGTTTCATGCCTATATCCAAAGATAAAATTTCTCCTGATTTCAATTTTCTCTCAGAAGGCACACCGTGAACCAATTCCTCGTTAATAGAAGTACATAAAGCTGCTGGAAAATCTTCGTGTCCCTTGAAAGACGGTTCTGCTTTGTAATTTAAAATCAGGGTTTCAGCAACCCTGTTTAATTCTTGAGTAGTCACGCCCGGCTCAACCATTTTTTTTAGCTCATCCATAATAGAGGCTAAAATCCTGCCGTTTTCAGCCATTATTCTAATTTCTTTGTCAGTCTTCAAGGGAATCATTGCGTTTCCAGGGATTTTAAAACGCTCTTGAAAACGTCGGCTGGTGCAGGAAATCCGTCTATTTGATGAACCTTTACTTTTTCTTTTGAGAAAAACTCCAGCAAGGGCATTGTTCTTTCCCTGAATTCTTTTAATCTCACTTTAATCACTTCCGGATTATCATCTTTTCTTTCCACCAATTTAGAGCCGTCAATTTGGCATCTGGTTAAATTCTTTGTTTCTTCTGAATATAGAACAGGATGTCTCATCAGTTCGCATTCTTTTCTGTGGCTGTTCCTGAAAACAGCTTCATCCTCTGTTATTTCAATGTAAACTACTTCAATGTTTTCTGGTCCATATAATTCTTTTAACAAAGGAATAACGTTTTCAACTTCATACATGGTCCTGATAGCTCCGTCAAAAACAATTCCCTTTCCCTCTTTATGCAGCTCTTTTGTTTTCTCTTTGACAAAATGGGTTAAAAAAGGGGGGTCCCATAATTTACCCTGCTTTCTTAACTTTTCTTGTTCTTCAAAATAGTATTTTCTTCCCCCGACCTCCACAAAAGATCCTGGTTCTGCATTCTCAATTATCCTGCCCACCACTTTGCTAGTGCTGAAATGATATAAACCAAATTTCTCAGACAATAGATTAGACTGAGTTCCTTTGCCAGCTCCAGGAGAGCCAAGTATAATTAAAACTTTTTCTTTATTCATTTTCTTTATTTATATTCTTTATTCGTAATTTTTTGAAAATTTATTCATAATTTTTTGAAAATTTATTCATAATTTTTTGAAAATTTATTCATAATTTTTTGAAAATTAGAATGTGTCGTATTCCCTCATCTGAAGCTGAGCATTAATCTGGCGCATTGTTTCTAGAATAACGCTGACCACAATCAATAAGGAAGTTCCTCCAATCAAGAAAGAGAACGTTGTTATCCCGGTCATTTTACCGATAATCGAGGGCATAACCGCTATTAAGCCCAGGAATAATGCTCCAAATGGCAAAACCCGATTTAAAACAAAAGATAGGTGGCGGACCGTGGACTCGCCCGGTCTGATTCCCGGAACAAACCCACCCATTTTCTTCAGGTTATCAGCTATGGTATTGGGATCAAACGTAATGGCAGTGTAAAAATAGGTGAAGAAAAAAACCAAGATAAAATAAGAAATTCCGTAAACAAACGGGTCTTCGAAAAAACTGCCTATTCTTTGAATAATTGCTGTTAACTTTCCTCCTTCTCCCAAAAAATTAGCAATCATTGAGGGCAAAAGAAGAATGGATAAAGAGAAAATAATTGGCATTACTCCGGCTGGATTAATATTAAGAGGCAAATAGGTAGAAGCTCCGCCATAAACCCGGCTGCCCCTTACTCTCTTAGCATAAGAAACAGGAATGTTTCTCCTTCCTTCATTCACTATTACCACTCCCATAATAATCAAAAGGGCCATCACAAAAAAGAAAAGATAAGGCGCCAATTGACCTGGACTCCAGTTAACCAATATTTGAAAAATGTTGCTTGGAAAGTCAGCTGCAATGCCGGCAAAAATTAAAAGAGAAACCCCTTCGCCTATTCCTTTTTCAGCCATCAATTCTCCTAGCCACATTAAGAGTAAAGTGCCGGCAGTAATGGTTGAGATAGAAGCTAACAATAACCAAGGAGAAAGAGCGTCAATTACTCCCCTTCTTTCTAAAAGCATGAGCATTGAGTAGGACTGGAGAAAAGCCAAAGGAACTGTAGCTATGCGGGCATATTGATTAAATTTCTGACGACCAGCTTCTCCTTCTTCCTTATACATTTTCTCAAGCTGAGGAAAAATCATTGTTAAAAGCTGGAAAATAATGCTGGCTGTAATATAGGGTCCAACACCAAACATTACAATAGATACATTTTCCAGGGCACCGCCCGTAAAAACATTTAAAAGACCGAAGATGCCCAATTCATTAAAAAGAGTTTTTAGGTTTTCGGGGTTTACCCCAGGAATAGGAATATTGGCCATTAATCTGAAAACAGCAAAACAAAAGAGAATAAACAATATTTTATTCCTCAGATCCTTAACCTTAAACATTTGAATAGCCTGGTTAAACATAGAATAAAAGGATAAAAAGACAATTTACTTTATCACACCTCCTGCTTTCTCAATCTTTTCCCGAGCTGTCTTGGAAACTTCGCAGTTTTCGAAATTAATCTTTTTAGATAATTCTCCCTTGCCCAAAATCTTTACCAAAGGCATTCTTCCTCTAATTGTACGAAGCAGTTTCTTCTCAATCAAGGATTCAGGGCTAATTACGTCTCCTGAGCTAAACTTTTTTTCCAGCATCCCAATGTTAATTGTCTGCTGCGTTGTTTTCCTTTCTCCAAGACGATAACCCTTAAGCTTGTGGTATCTCTTAATAAAAGTTCTGATGGCAGGCTGAAGAGAGGTGTTAGATCTGGCCTTCTGGCCCTTTAACCCCCTTCCAGAATAGGTTCCCCTTTTCCCTCCTCTACCCACTCTTTTTCTCTGTTTCTTTTTAATTGTAGGTTTAATTTGATGTAGTTGCATATTCTTAATTAGATTGTCTGGTTTTCAATTTCTTCAAAGCTTTGAGCGTGGCTCGAGCATTGTTTAATTTATTCTTAGTCTTGCTTAATATTTTAGCTGAAATATTTTTTATACCAACCAAATCACAAACCACTCTTACTGTGCCGCCCGCTATTAATCCTCGCCCTCTTGCTTGAGGTTTCAGAAGCACCTTGGCTGCTCCGAACTTAGCATTAACCTCATAAGCAATAGTCCCATCTACAATTGGAACGCTAGTTATGTTTTTCTTGGCCAATCTGGTTGCTTTCTCTACTGCCTGAGCAACGTCAGCGCCCTTAGATATTCCCAGAGCAACCTTTCCCTTTCTGTCTCCAACAATCACTACTGCTCTAAACCTCAGACGCCGGCCTCCGGCAGTCATCCTTACAACCCTTGCCAAATCTAAAAGCTTTGAATCAAAATCATCTTCTTTTTTCTTCAGCGGTCTTCTGAATCGTTTTTTTTCTCGATTAATCATATTTCAAAGAATTAAAATTCTAATCCTCCATTTCTGGCCCCCTCAGCCAAAGCCTTAACTTTGCCATGATAAAGGCGGGTTCCCCTGTCAAAAACTACCTTTTTAATATTATTTTTTATTGCCTTCTGAGCAATCAATTTACCCACCTCAAAAGCAATGGCTCTCTTGCCCGTTAATTTAGTTTTTACTTCGCTGTCTTTGGCCACAAAAATGGTTTTTCCTGCCTGATCGTCAATCAACTGAGCATAAATATGCTTGTTTGAACAGAAGATATAAAGGCGGGGTCTTTGGCTTGTGCCAGAAACCTTGGCCCTGACTCTTCTGTGGCGTCTGTCTGCTTTTTCTTTTTTGTCTTTAACGTTAATCATATTTATCCCGAAGTAACAACTTTTTTACCAGCTTTGCGACGAACCTTCTCGCCTTCATACTTAATTCCCTTTCCTTTATAGGGCTCGCAAGGCTTGACCTTTCTTATCTTGGCTGCAGTTTGGGTCACTGCTTCTTTGTCAATACCAGAAACGGTAATGATGTTTTTTTCCACCGAAAAGCTTACTCCCTCAGGGGCATCAACCCTGACCGGATGGCTGAACCCAACCTGCATAACCAGAGTTGCGCCCTCTACCGCAGCTCTGTAGCCCAAGCCCTCTATTTCTAATTTCTTTTCAAAGCCGTCAACTACCCCCTTAACCATGTTGGCAATCAAACTTCTAAACAAGCCCCAAAGAGCTTTGTTTTGCTTGGTCTCGCTTTCAGAATAAAGAAACACCCCACCTTCTTTTAACTCAACTCTAATTTCGGGCCGAACTTCTCTAGTAAGCTCTCCTTTGGGTCCCGTAACTATTATCCTTTCTCCTTCTACTTTAACAGTTACTTTTTCGGGTATTAAAATTGATTTTTTGCCTACTCTGGACATGGTTTACCAAATTTCAAATAATATTTCTCCGCCTAATTTATTCTTTCTAGCTTCTTTGTCGCTCATTAATCCTTTTGAAGTTGAAACAACCCCTATTCCAAAACCAGACTTAACTCTCTTAATTTCTTTCCAAGAAGAATAAATCTTCTGGCCCGGTTTGGAAACTTTCTTAAAGCCATTAATAATTGGTTTTTTGTCTTCGTTGTTTTCATATTTTAAGGTAATGATAAGTATTTTACTTGTTTTTCTTCCCTTCTTTTCTATTTTTTTCACAAAGCCATTTTGCTCTAATATTTTAACTATTTCATATTTAAAATTAGAAAAAGGAACATCCACTGTTGGATGAAAAACAGCCTGAGCATTAACAATTCTATTTAACATGTCGGTTATTGGATCGGTCATTTTACCAAGATGATTTTTTAATTCCAGGAATAAGACCTTTATTTGCCATTTCCCTAAAGCATATTCGGCACAAACCAAACTTTCTCATAAATGCTCGTTTTCGGCCACACTTAAAGCAGCGTCGCACCACTCTTGTGCTGAACTTGGGTTTCTTTTTTGATTTTGATATTTGTCCTTCAACAGCCATACGATTAACTTTCTTCTTTTTTAATTGGAAACCCTAATAATCTAAATAATTCCAGGCCTTCTTCTTTGGTTTTAGAGGTAGTGACAACAGTTATTTCCAAGCTGAAAATGCCTTTTGCTTTCTCTGGTTCTATTTCCGGAAAAGTAATGTGTTCCCTGACAGCTAAATTTAAATTGCCAGAATTGTCTATTGATTTTACAGCAAGACCATTGAAATCACGACTCCTGGGAAGAACGATATGAATCAATCTTTCCAAGAAATCGTACATTCTCTCTCCTCTTAAAGTAACCATGGCGCCAACGTACGTTCCTTGTCTTAATTTAAAACCAGCAATAGATTTTTTAGCCCTGGTTAAAGCCGGGGCTTGGCCCGTTATTAAAACAAGTTCTTTTAATATTCCTTCCCGAACTTTCTTTTGCTCATCTGGTGTCTTGCCGGCAACCCTTTTGCCAAAGCCAATGTTTATTACTGCTTTTTCAATTTTAGGAACAGCCATAATGCTTTTATAGCCAAACTTCTCCATCATAGCTGGAATTGCCTTTTTTTGATATTGTTCAGACAATCTAATCATTTTATTGCTTTATCACATTTTTTACATATCCTGTATTTCTCGCCTCCCTCCACCCGATATCCTATTCTGGTTGCTTTTTTACACTTTGGACAGATTAACATTGCGTTAGATATATTCAAAGACGCTGGTATTTCTATCATCTCACCCTTATCGCCAGTTCTCTTCGCTTTCTGGTGTTTTTTCCTCAAATTAATACCCTCAACCAAAATCTGCTCCTTTAAGGGAAGAGCCTTTAAAACCTTGCCTGTTTTTCCTCGATATTTCCCGGAAATTATTAATACGGTGTCGTCTTTTTTAATTTTCATGGTTTTAAGTTAATTCTGGAGCTAGAGAAACTATTTTTTCAAAGCCTTTTTCTTTTAACTCTCTGGCCACCGGACCGCTTATTCTTCCTCCTTTTGGCTCTTTGGTTTTGCCCTCCAAGATAACACAAGCATTATCGTCAAATCTAATATAGGAACCGTCTTTTCTTCTAAAGCTCTGCTTTTGCCTGACAATAACTGCTCGTACCACTTCATGTTTTTTAACCGGTCTTCTGGGCTCAGCAATCTTTACGGTAACCACAATAATATCTCCGATGCGAGCGTACTTTCTTTTGGTGCCACCTAAAATACGGATGCATTGGACCAGCTTAGCGCCGCTATTGTCAGCCACATTTAACATTGTTCTCTCTTGGATCATATCTTTTTAACGACTCTCCATCTTTTATCTTTGCTTATTGGTCGACACTCCTCAATGACAACCTTATCGTTAATTTTGTATTCTTTCTTTTCATCATGAGCCTTATATGTTTTATGAACCTTGTATCTTTTATGATACTTGGGGTGTTTCTTTATCCTTTCAACCCTAACTACGACCGTCTTGGCCATTTTGTCAGAAACCACTATTCCCATTAAGTGACGTTTAGGCATATATATTAATATTATTACGAGATTGATTCTTTGTTTTCTTTTAACAAAGTAATAATTCTGGCAACTTCTCTTTTCAATTGGCTGATTTCTTTGACATTCTTAACTCTACCTGAAGCCAGATCAAATCGCAAAACCCTTAAGCGTTCTCTCCGTTCTGTTAATAATTTATTCAATTCATTTTTTGTCTTTTTTCTAAGTTCGGCTGCTTTCATGATTTTATCTTTTGACGAATTTTGTCTTTATTGGCAATTTATCTGCCGCCACCCTAAAAGCTTCTCGAGCAATCTCTTCTTTTATTCCAGTTAGCTCAAAGATTATTCTGCCCGGCTTCATCGGAACAACATAATGGTCCACCTTTCCCTTTCCTCCTCCCATGCCTACCTCACTTCCTTTAGTTGTAATCGGCTTGTCGGGAAAAACCCTGATCCAGAGCTTTCCTCCTTTTTTTAAATGCCTGATAATGGCCCTTCTGGCTGCTTCAATCTGACGAGCAGTGACCCACTTGGTTTCCATGCCCCTTAAACCAAAAGCGCCGAAAGCAACTGTATTGCCTCTTCGAGATTTTCCCTTCGATCGTCCTCTGAATATCTTTGTATGTTTAACTTTTTTGGGCATTAAGGTTGACATATTTAAAATTTCTCTCCTTTATATATCCAAACCTTCACTCCAATTACACCGTAAGTACAAAACGCTTCGGTTTGAGAATAATCAATATCAGCCCTGAGGCTCTGCCTGGGCATTTTACCATGCTGCAACCACTCTGTTCTGGCAATTTCTATGCCGTTTAAGCGGCCGGAAACCTGAACCAGACACCCCTTAACCTCTTTTACAGATGAAACCTTGCCAAGGACCTGCTTCAAAACTCTTCTAAAAGGTATTCTTCTTTCAATCTGCTGAGCTGCCCACTGAGCGGTAAGAGCGGCTGAAGACCAGGGGTCTCTAATTTCTTTAATTTCTAACTTTAATTCTTTCTTGCCCTCCTTATTGCTCTTGCTTTTCTTTTTTAATAAATGGGCTTCCAGTTGTTTTTTTAAATCTTCTATTCCTTTTCCTCCCCGACCAATGATAAAGCCTGGTCTGAGAGTAGAGATGACAACGATAGTTTTGCTGGGAAAACGTTCAATTTCAATCTTTTCTATTCCTACTTTTTTAAGTTTTTCCCCTAAGAATTTTCTAATCCTAAAATCTTCCTCTAAATACTGAGGAAATTTGTTTTGGTAAAAACCTCTCGAATCCCAGTCGCTGATGCTCTTTATTCTAAATATTTTCTGGTGAACTTTGTGTGACATATTAAAATGATTTTCTCCTAAAGAATCTTTTTGCTCCCATTGGGGTTGTCGGCTTTTGCATCTCTAGTTTTGGCTTTTCCTTTGCCTCAGCCTTTGTTTTTTCTTTCTCCTCTTTAGTGGTTGTTTCAATTTGTTTTTTTACCTTGGCTGGGCGGCTTAATTTCTTCTTTCCCTGAATCTCTTTGCTTTTCTTCGGGCTCTTCTTAATTTCATCTAAAGTAATGATGATATGAGAAGTTTTCTTCTGGATTTCAAAAGCCCTTCCCCTTGCCCTTGCCCTCCATCTTTTCAGCTTCGGACCTTCGTTGACCACAATCTTGGCAATATATAGATTGGACCCCTCTAATTGAAAATTATTAACAGCAGAAGCCATGACTGACTTTAAAAGCTTGACCATTGGCTCAACAGCCCCCTTGGTCGTAAATCCCAAAATGGCCTGAGCCTCCTCAACCTTTTTTCCTCTAATCAAATCTGCCACCAATCTTACCTTGCGAGGAGCTATCCTTAAATAACTTAATTTGGCCTTAACTTCCATGTTTTTCTTCCATATTACTTATTGGCTTCTTTGGCTTCTATTCCTCTCTGCATTTTTCCTCCGTGTCTTACAAATTTAGTTGTTAGGGAAAACTCGCCCAGCTTGTGCCCAACCATGTCTTCAGCCACTTTAACCGGTATGAAATCTTTACCATTATGAACAGCAAAAGTAAAGCCAACCATTTCGGGCGTAATCACAGAAGCTCGAGCCCAGGTCTTGATAATTTTATCTGACCGAGGCGGAAGATTCTTTATCTTCTTTAGCAGCTTTTCGTTTATATATGGACCTTTTTTTAAACTTCTTGCCATATTATTTCAAGATTATGTATTTATACATTAGCGAAACAAGGTTCTGCTGAAAGCAGGTTCTTACTTCTTTCTTTCTTGTCTTCTTTTAATTATATACTTATTGGTTGATTTTCTCCTTCTGGTCTTTACTCCCAGGGCATGTTTGCCCCAGCGGGTTTTAGGATAACGAAGGCCGATGGGCGTTTTGCCCTCACCTCCTCCATGGGGATGATCTCTGGGATTCATGGCTTTTCCCCTGGTGACCGGACGCCAGCCCTTTCTTCTTTTGCTTCCGGCTGTGCCAATTTTTTCAAATCTTTTCTCTGGATGAGAAACCTGCCCGATTGACGCAAAGCATTTCAAGGGAACTTTTCTCACTTCTTTGGAAGACATTTCTAAATGACAATATTTTCCCTCTTTGGCTAAAATTGTAGCCGAGGCGCCTGCGCTTCTTATTATCTTCCCTCCCCTGTCAGGCATTAATTCAATGTTATATACCCCGACTCCAGCTGGAATGTTTTCTAATCTCATTCTGTAACCAAGCTTGGGTTCTTCTTTTTCGGCACAAATTATATCATCTCCAACTTTAAGATTATGAGGAGCCAATCTGTATCTTTTTTCTCCATCAGCATATTCCAAAAGGGCCAAAAATGCGCTTCTGTTCGGGTCATACTCAATAGCCACAACTTTAGCTGGAATGCCCATTTTCTCCTGACCAAAATCAACAACTCGGTAAAGTCGTTTTACTCCTCCTCCTCTGTGGCGAACAGAAACCCTGCCAGAACTTGATCTGCCTGCTTTTTGCTTAATGCTCAAAAGCAGCTTTTTCTCTGGCTTTTTCTTGCTTAATATTCTTTTTGATGTTTTTTTCTTCTGTTTCATGTAGTTGGAAGAATTTCAATCTTCTGTCCTTTTTTAATCTGAATTACAGCCTTCTTAAACCCGGACTTAAACCCTCTGGTTTTGCCTAATCTTCTTTGTTTTCTGTGAATATTAACAACATTCACTGAAAGGACATTAACATCGCATAGAGCTTCTACTGCTTTTTTAATCTCAATCTTATTTGCCCTTGAATACACCTTAAAAGTGTATTTACCGTTTTTTGCTAAATCGGTGGCCTTTTCAGTAATGTGAGGTCTTTTTAGCACTCCGTAAATGATTTTTGTTTTCTTGGCAGACCTTGGTTTCTTTTTAACCTCAAGTTTTTCTTCTTTTTCAACTTTAACCTGAGGAGCTTTTTTTATCTCTTTTACTTTTTTCTTTTCTGTCTTTTCTGATTTCCTCTCTTGCTTGCCTCTTTTAAAAATATCAAATAAAGCCATATGTTATTTAAGAAATGTTTCTTGAATTACTTTTATTGATGGTTTGGACATTATTAAATACTTAAATGAAAGCAAATCCAAGACATTCATGTTTTTAGCTTCCATAGTCTTCAGCCCAGGAATGTTTCTGGCAGACAAAAATACATTCTTATCTTTTTCAGAAAGAATTATTAAAGCGCTGCCCTGATCAAGATTTTTTATCTTAGATCTTAATAGTTTCAATAAACCAGCCATTTCTTTTGTTTTGGGCTTCTCGATCTCCATTTTATCTAAAACAATTATTAGGCTTTCTGAGGCCTTGGCGCTTAATGCCATAAGCAGGGCTTTTCTTTTCATTTTCTTAGGAATTCTCTTGCTAAAAACCCTGCCTTTGGTTGGGCCAAAAGTAACCCCCCCTCCCCGCCAAATCGGAGAACGAATAGAGCCGTGACGGGCTCGGCCTGTTCCTTTTTGCCTCCACGGCTTTCTTCCTCCCCCAGAAACCTCTGATCTGTCTTTAGTATGAGCAAGAACTTGCCTTCGGTTGGCTGACTGAGACAAAACCACCTGATGAATCAAGTCATTATTAATCTTTACCTCAAAAATATTCTTTGGCAAAAGAACAGTTCCCCTTTCTTCTCCTTTTTGATTGTAAAGTGGATATTTCATTTTCCCTTAATTTCTAATAATGTTCCTTTTCTGCCTGGTATTGCGCCCTTGACTGCTAATAAATTATTGTCTTTGTCCACCCTAATAACTTTTAGGTTTTTGATTGTCTTTTTATCACTGCCCATCCTGCCAGGCATTTTCTTCCCTTTTATTACTCTTTGAGGATATCTAGAGCCGGTAGAACCAATTGTTCTTTCTTCGTGTTTGGCTCCTCGAGTAGCATTTCTTCCATGAAATCCCCATCTTTTTACACCACCCTGAAAACCCTTACCCTTGGTAATGCCGGTGACAATCACTTTGTCTCCCTCTTGGAATATGGACACATTAATTTCCTGGCCCACTTTTAATTCTTTAATATCGCTCTTGGATTCTTTTAAATGCTTGAAGGGTCTGTCGGCCTGGGGTTTTTTAATCCTTTTTTCCTGACTGATTTTCTGAAACCCCATCTGAATTGCTTCGTATCCGTCCTTTTCTTCTGTTTTTACCTGGGTAATCAAACAAGGTCCGGCCAAAATTAAAGTCACCGGAATTACATTTCCTTCTGAATCAAATATTTGGCTCATTCCAATTTTTTCTCCCAAGATAAACTTCATAAAATCAAACAAAAATGTATCAATGAAAAACTGGGCACCAGCCCAGCTTTTGAGACCAGTTTCGTGTTTGCCATCACATCTTTATCTCGATTTCTACTCCTGCGGGCAAGGTCAAATTCATTAAGGAATCGATTACTTTAGGAGTTGGATTGAGAATATCAATTAATCTTTTATGAATTCTCATCTCAAACTGCTCCCTTGAGTCCTTGTGAACAAAAGTGGACCTGTTAACCGTATATTTCTTGATCTCAGTCGGCAAGGGCACTGGACCTAAAAAATCTACCCCCTGCCGCTGAGCCACCTCAACAATCTGATTAGCGCTATTGTCAATTACTTTATGATCATAGGCTCTCAGCCTAATTCTCATTCTTTGAATAGCTGCTTTTTCTTCTTTCTTAACTTTCTTTGTACCAACCATTTTTTTGTTTTAAGGTTTTCAGATAAACTACTGGGTAATTTGCAATTACTTAATTATTTTAGTTACCATTCCCGCTCCCACCGTTTTGCCACCCTCTCTGATAGCAAATCTTTGTTTTTCTT
>Ga0066637_10000232_pt1 | contig 33399 bp, 29 predicted proteins | sample CryGeyCG2014_020_FD_62737 | JGI IMG/M metagenome (GOLD analysis project Ga0066637, IMG submission 62737) | Groundwater microbial communities from aquifer - Crystal Geyser CG08_land_8/20/14_0.20 | ecosystem: Environmental > Aquatic > Deep subsurface > Groundwater | place: USA: Utah: Grand County...
GAGGGGAGCTGTTTTAAGAGGGCAATCATATGTAATGCAAGGTTAATGATAGTTAAAGTCAGCTTAACCTTGTTCCAAATGGTTTAGTATACCCCTCTGGGGTAATGTGCACACACATTTGGCGGTTTCTGGGTAAAATCCAGGAATGGCAATACATATGGCAAAAACAATTAAAGAAGAGAGATTAAGATGGGTGCTCCCCATCGCAAGCAAGGAGATGAAATTAAAAGATGTGGCAAAACTTTGTCCACACGGAAAGAGAAGTCTGGAGAGGTGGTTAGCTCTGTACAAGCAAGGTGGAGAAGAAGCTTTGGAGCCAAAATCAACAGAACCCAAAACTCAACCAAAAGAAACTCCCATATGGAAAAAAGAAATGGTGATTGAGATACAGAAACAAACAAAGAAGTGTGCACTAAAGATACACTGGCAACTGGAAAAAGAAGGAATACTGATTCACGAGAGAACTATCGGGAAAATATTGAAAGATGAAAACTTGGTGCGAAAGTATCGAGTCAAAAGAATTAAATACAAATACATCAAAGCGGAGAGGAAAACCGGAGAACTCATCGAGATTGATGTTAAATACGTGCCAGGACACCTTAGGGGCAAAAGGTATTATCAATATACTGCTATCGACACAGCTTCCAAATGGAGACATCTGGAAGTGTACGATGAACAAACAAATTTTCATTCAATTCTTTTTCTTCAAAAGATTATCAGTATTTTTCCTCACAAAATACAATCCATCAAAACTGACAACGGGAGCATCTTCACCAACTTCTACACCAGCATGACCAAAAGAAGCGATATGACGGTTAAAACCATACACGCTCTTGATCAATTTTGCGCTAAACACAACATAATCCATTACCTGATTGACCCTGGCAAACCTGCCCAAAATGGCACAGTGGAGAGGAGCCACAGAGAAGACCAAGAGAAATTTTATGAACAAAACAAATTCAAAAGTTTTTCAGAGTTGCAAATGAAGCTCAAACTATGGAATAATTACTACAACGATTTAGAACATTGCGGATTGAACTGCAAAACACCCAACGAATTCTTAAGGAATTATCAATTAATCAATCCGCCAAATGTGTGTGCCTAAAACACCTGTACTAACTTTGTGCCGTTAGTTAAATAATTGATCTATACATCTATTACTACCGGCAAAATCACCCCGTACCAGTCCTCCTCACAAGCTCGGAGTCCGGTACGGGGCAAGTAATGGTTAATTAAGTTCGTACCGTTACACTTATATGATTGTTCTACACATCAATGACTACAGGTAATATCATTGGTCTACGGTTGGTTTTGTTGAATAAAAACTGACCGATTTGGTCGCGAATTTTGTTGCCAATATAGGTATCATTTGCTTCCGCGTGCGCCCGGTTGTCCCGGAAAAAGGATTTTACCTTTTTCCTGGTTTCTTCAATCAAAGCTTTGCTGGTTTTGATGTGGACAAACCCCCGGGAAATTATGTCTGGCTCACCGATTATGCCACCGGTGTGCCTATTGACATTGACTATTACCACGACCATGCCGTCTTCAGCCAGCATTTGCCTGTCCCGCAAAACCACATTGGAAATATCGCCCACGCCCAGGCCGTCAACAAAAACATAGTCAGTCAAAGCTTTTTGGGAAAGCAATTTGGCCTGGCCGTTTATGAATTCCAAAATAGAGCCATTATCCAAAACCAAGATGTTATTTTTTGGAAAGCCTTCGCGGATGGCCAGTTTTTCCGCCTCTTTATGGAAATAGTGATTGGCATAAATCGGCAGGAAATAATCCGGCCGGATCTGTCTTAAAACCGTTTTCATGTCTTCAGCCGTGCTGTGTCCGCTGGAATGGATATCCATAATGTCGCTGTGAATTACATTATCGCTTAATCTGTACAGGTTATCTTTTAATCTTTGGATAGTTCTTTCATTACCCGGGATCACGGACGAGGAGAAAACTATGGTATCGGTTTTTTGAATGCGGACAAAGCGATGATTATGGTTGATTATCCTGGAAAGCACGGCATTGCTTTCGCCTTGCGCACCCGTGCAAATGATGACAATTTTTTTATCCGGATAGTCCCTGATTCTTTCAATCGGAATTAGATTTTCTTTTTTGACTTTTATATAGCCGAGTTTTTTCGCGGTTTCCACATTCATTTTCATGCTAAAGCCGTCCAGTGCCACTTTTTTGCCGATTTTTTCGCAAAATTCTAAAACATGTTTAATCCTTTCCACCTGGGAAGAAAAAGTGCCCATAATAATCCGGCCAGGCGCTTGGCGAATTAATTTCTCCAAGTTTTCATACATGGTTTTTTCCGGCACCCGGGTATGAGTATTAATGGCACCCAGACTTTCCAGCATTAAAATTGTGGGTCTTGGCAATTTTGACAATTGTGAATATTCAACTGATTGCCGACCGACCGGGTCTTTTTCATAAGTCCAATCGCCTGGATGAACGACTGTGCCGTGAGGGGTGTGCAAAATCACGCCGACCGCGTCCATTATGGAATGGTCAACGGCAAAAAAGCCAATTGAGAAGCCACCCAGGCGCAACCGGTCATTGACAGACTTTACCACAATAGTTTTCAGACGCTGGGCCGAGCCTTTTTTATAATCTTCCTGCCGATTTTTGATTAAAGCCAAAGTCAGCGGCCGGCCAATGATCGGCGGGTTGCCGATTTTTTCCAATAGAATTGGCGCGGCGCCAATATGATCCAGATGCCCGTGGGTGAAAATCACGCCCCGGATTCGTTTTTCTTTGCCGCGCAAATAATTAATATTGGGAATAATGTAGTCAATTCCCAGCATGTCTTCTTCGGGGAACTGCACGCCCATGTCAACAATGACAATATCTTCTTTATATTCAAAAACTGTCATGTTGCGGCCGACTTCCTCCTGACCGCCTAAGGGAATTATCCGAAGGCTGTCATGCGGTTTAGCCGGAAGAGGGGCTTTAAATTGTTTGTGTTTTGTAAATTTTTTCATTTTTAATAGATATTATTAGAGAATTCAGGGGTTGTTATGAATGTCGTTCATTAATATTTTGACTTTTTTAATGGCTTGCCAGCCGACCTTCGTCGGCCATAGCCGACTTCGGTCGGCGAAGGCCGAAGCCCCAAAGGGGCGAAGGCTGGTGCCGCGGGGGAGACTTGAACTCCCATGGGATTGCTCCCACACGGCTCTGCCACCGCCATTCGGCGGGGTGCCGCCTTCATAAATTGAAAATTATTTGTGGCGGGAAACCGTGCGTGCCCCGCACCAAGGGTGGGCGGAGAGGGAGTTGAACCCTCATAGAATTGCTCCCACACGGCTCTGAACCGTGCGCGTCTACCAGTTCCGCCATCCGCCCACCTCTGGTGCGTGGTGGATTTACCAGTTTCACCACTAGGACAATCTGTCTGTAAGTTGTTGCACAAGTACGGCAGGCAGGGCTACCACCCAGCACCACTAAAGGGTGCTGGGTAGCCGTGAACCCCTTCGTGGTTCACGGCAGTTTCACCACTCCGGCAGGCCTTTACTTCTGCCTTTACCATACCTTAAAATCACTTAAAAAGTTAAATTTGATATTACGGATTCCATTTCCAAGTATGCCTGGTTTCAGTGTACCATCCGGATATATCCAGGAAATGATTGCTGGCCGTAAGCAAACTCGGTTGGATGGTGGAGCGCAAATTTACAGTGTTAACCAGCATGGCCGAGGGCTGATAAAGAAAAATGGCCGGTACTTCATCATTTATCAGAGTTTGAATTTTTTTATTTAATTCGGCCAAGGCCTCGGGCTTTTGGTCAGACTTTTGAGTTTGGGTCAGCAGCTGGTCCAAATCTTTATTATAATAACTAGTCAAGTTCAAACCAGGATCAAAACTTTGGGTAGAATGCCAGAATGGATACAGGCTTAGGTCCGTGTCGTATCGGTCAGCATATAAAATCGCATCAAAGTTGCGGGTCTTAATTACTTCTTTTCCGAAAATCGCCGGATCAATCTTTTTTATTTCAACCTTCGCGCCCAAATTCTTCCAAGCAGTCGCGATGATTTCAGCGGCAGAGGTATATTCCTTGATATCCGGAACAGTCAGGGAAAATTCCAGGGTGGTTTTATCTTTGACAAAGACTTCGTTTTCTTTTTTCCAGCCAGCGTCTTCCAAAAGTTTAATAGCCCCATTCAGATCTTGCGGACTGGCTGAATTAACGGCTTCACCGCCTGGCATGCCAGCCAGAACCGGACCCACAATAAAATCAGCATCAGGCCTGACTTTGGTTATAATTTCGTTTACATCAATCGCTGACCGCAAAGCCAGACGAACGCTTTTATTAGCGAGCAGCTTATTTTTGAAATTAAAAAATACATTGACCACCTGGGGCAGAGATTCAAAAGCAATTTTTCCACCCCGAATTTTTTCAGCCTTGGCAAATAAATCGCTGGAAATCAAACGCATGCCGTTTGCCTGGCCGCTGGAAATTAAATCCAAGGCCGCAGTGCCGTCTTGAACGAATTTCAGCATTAAACTTTTCAGCTTAGTGGGCGTTGCGGTCTGGACAAATCTTTCCAGGGTCATGCTTGTCACATCTCCAGATTTTTCTTTTTTGCGGATTTCTTTGAACATGAACGGGCCGCTGCCGATCGGTTTTAGATTAAATTCCGTGGTGTTCATGGCTGCAGGCGGAATTTCTGTCCAGATATGCGCCGGCAAAATTCCTAAAGTCAGGTTCTTTTCGAAATTTCCATCGTTTTTCTCAAGTTTGAGAATGATTTTTTTATCATCAGGCGTTTCAATCTTTATATCCCTGAACTTGCTGTAGAGTGGGCTGCCGATATTGGGGTTTTGAATGGTTTCAATGGTAAAACGAACATCATCACTGGTTAAAGTCTGGTCATCTTGCCAAATCAACCCTGGTTTTAAATTAACAGTGTAGGTTTTGCCATCATTGCTGGTCTCTATTTTTTCCGCCAGATCATTTACATATTCGCCGTTTGCGTCCAGGCGGAGCAAGCCATTATAAATGAGTGGGGTCAGCTGCAAGTCCAAGTCGCTGCTGGCCAAAACCGGATTGATCAATCTTGGAGTGCCGAAGATTGCTTCGGTGTAGCTTCCGCCAATAGCGGGTTCGGGAATCCAATGCCTCTGAATGTATCTGCCGACCAGCAGGGCGGCAGAAGCAAAAAGCAAAAAGATGCTTAATCTAAAAATCAAGCCTTCGGACTTGTTCAGATAGCGGAAAATGTAGGTGAATTGCGTTAAGCTTGGCCAGCGGCTTTCATTTAAGTTTTGGATCATGGCTTGATCCTGTTCCAAAGGAACCGCCGGTCCGGTTTTGGCGCGGGAGGTTAATTTCTTTATGGTTTTTTTTATTCCCTCAAAAAGGGAAGCAAAATTGATGCGCACAAAAGATTAAGCTGATCCAGTTTGAAGGATTAAAAAGGCGATTGCCGTGCCGGCGAAAATAACGCCCATGACAATAGTGGCATAAAATAAAATTTTTTCCGCTCCACGCTTGGTTCGGTAAACATTGCCTTCGCCGCCAAAAACCGCGCCTAAGCCCGCGCCCTTGGCTTGCATTAAAATGGCGATAGTTATCAACACAGCGGTTACAATTTCTGCAATAGAAAGGATTTTTATAAGCATAAACAAAGTAAAAAGAAATGTCTGAATGCAAATTTTAGACTACTATTTTTATTTGGGGCTGTCAACCCAGCACCACTTTCTATTTAAAGAGTTTATTATTTGAGATGATGTTTAGTCAAAGAAATATTTTTATTACAGGATTAGTATTTGCTTAGAAAGTGGTGCTGGGTCAATCCCGTTTGGGTAGGGTTTGGTTTTAGGTGTGGTCTGCCCCGCCTGCCACCCGTCCGACCGCTTTGCACTCGAAGCAAGCGGGTCGCCCGCGGCTCAGGCTGCTGGCGGGCAGGAGTATCGTTGTAGTTACTAGGTTTAAGGGTTAAGAATTCCTTAAACTTAAAACCCTGTTTTCAAGAAGGTGCGCTCGGTATTGTAATGTCATGGTTCAATAGCTTGGCATCACTATTTTGGATTTGAGGTATACTGTAATTATCAATCAGTTTTAAAATAACCTAGATGCAGAAAAGTCAGAAAAAATCAGCCAAGCGCAAAAATTACTGGAAATCTCAAGCTGATGATACTTTGGTTTCTTCGGCAATACTCGATCAGGCTGTGGAGTCCATTCTTTCGCGAGTAAAGTTGGATCGAAGTTATGATATCCCATACCTGGCTGGCTACAGCCGTAACGGAAAAACCATTTACATTGACCGGCATTTGCCAAAGTCTTTTATCACTTCTGCCGGACGCAAAGTTTGGGTGGATCAATATTTAATTTTGCACGAATCAGTTGAAAAGGCCTTAATCGACGAACTGGGTTTGATATACCAATACGCTCATCAAATTGCTTTGCGAGCCGAAGAAGCCGCCGTGGATGCGGCCAAAGTTCATTGGCGAGAGTATGACCGGTTCATGCAAAAATATATTAAAATCGCCGATGACGAAAGTTTACATCGCGTGCCAAAAAAGCTGGACATTAAGCCCTACCTTGATGAGCATAACAGAGTCTTGATTAAATCCATGCAAAAAGCCATGCGCGGGAAAAGCAGAATTAAATCTAGACGGAAAAAGTAGTTTATTTTTTCATTTTGCTACTTAGCTTGATTACTTGAAAAATCCTTTTGCCGTGCACGGCCATTTTGGGCTTTTTCTTCTTGTCCCGGCGTTTAGTTTTTAATTCAAGGCGTTTGGTGATATCAGTCATAGTATCTATGGATTGCGAATTTTTATGTCACCGTCATCCCGTTATTCAACGGGACGGGTTTTGGCGGGGTGCCCAGCACAGGCCGTCGCGCCTGTGGTGGATTGTGTTAGAGATTAGTCAATATCCTCTGGGCGAGTTTGGGGCCAATGATTTTTGCCAAATCAGCTTCTGGTGCCTGGCGGATTTTTTTCACTGAACCGAATTTATTTAGTAATAATTTTTTACTTTTCGGGCCAATGCCCGGGATATCGTCCAAAACTGATCTAATGGCTGACTTGGCATGTTTTTTGTGAAAACCAGCAATAGAAAACCTATGGGCTTCATCCCTAATTCTTTCAATCAGAAATAACTCGTCAGAGGGGTTGGGCAGTTTGATTGCAGGCTGGCTTGGCAAAAAGATTTTTTCCCGATCAGCTTGCTGGGGCAGGTTTTGATGCCCGCCTTTGGCCAGGGCCACTATAGGAATTGAAAAAACCGGTCCAAATTTTTGCCTAACAACATTTAGTTGTCCAATGCCGCCGTCAAGAATAATGAGGTCGGGGAGGGGCCAGGATGACCTGGGGCTTTGAGCTCTAAGCTCTGAGCTGGTTTGCTTTTGGGGTGAGGGGGTATGCGAGAATCTTCTTTCTAATATCTCCGCCAGCATGGCTGGATCATTGGCGCCAAAGACGGTTTTAATGTTAAAGCGGCGGTAGGATTTTTTATCCGGCTTGCCATTGCTGAAAACCACCATACTGCCTGAAGCATGCTGGCCCTGGATATTGGCCACATCATAAGCCTCGATTCTTTTGGGGATTGTCGCTAATCGCAAAGCGCTCGTGAGTTGCTTTAAGCCTTTACTAAGCCGCAAATCGTCTTTTTCAAAGCTGGCTTTTTGTTGGCGCAGAAATTCTTCCGCGTTCAGATTGCTGACTTTCAGTATTTTTTTAATTCTTCCGCGGCTGGGGGTGAAAATCCTGGCATTCAAAATCTTGGCCAAAGCTTTGGAGATTTTTAAATTAAACGGCAGAGCCAGTTGATCCGGCATATCCGGGCACAAAGCATAGAATTGTTCCAAAAAACTTTCCAAAACTTCTATGGGTTTTTGGTCTTTGACATGCTGTAAAAGCACGGTTTGTTTATCCATTAATTTTCCCAGGCGAATGACCAGGCGGTTGATTGCGGCCAGGCTGCCGGACATGGCATAGCCAATCACATCCAAATTTTGTTGATTGGTTAAAATTACATTCTGCTTTTGCATAAGCCGGTTGATGGCTTTCAAACGATCCCTGATTAAAGCGGCTCGTTCAAATTGCTGATCTACGCTGGCTTTTTGCATTTGAGTCTGCAGATTTTTTTCAATTTCCTTGGTGTTGCCGCTCAAGAATTTAATCAGACCCTTAATTACTTCTTGATAGTTTTTAATACTGGCCTCATCAGTGCCATGGCCCAAACAGCGGCCCAGGTGAAATTCAAAACAGGGTTTTTCCGGAGGATTGGAGCAGTTTTTATACGGGAAAATTTTTTTCAGCACCCGCAAGGTTTCATAAACCGATGCCGAGGAAACATAAGGCCCGAAATATCGGGAATTGTCTTGGCTGATTTTTCTGACTGTGGAAACTGAAGGGAATTTTTCTGACAGCGCAATTTTAATGTACAAAAAATTTTTGTCATCCCGCATGACAATGTTATATGGCGGGTGGAATTTTTTGATCAGCGTGGTTTCCAATAATAACGCTTCTAGCTCATTGGCTGTAACAATAGTTTCCAATCTGGCGATTTTGGCAACCATAATCTGTTTGGCCGGGGAAAGCTGGGATTTTTTAGTGAAATACGAACTGACCCTGGATTTCAGACTGGTGGCTTTGCCCACATACAAAATTTCACCCGATGTGTCAAAGTATTGGTAAACACCGGGCTTTTTCGGCAAAATAGCAATTTGGGTTTTGAGGCTGGGGGGCATAATAAAAGTATACAGCGTTTATAATACAAATGTTGACGAAAAAATCAGTCTATTCTAAAGTTGCCTGAAGTTCTTTAAAATTAGCTTTAATCTGAAAATATTGGCATAACGTCAAACAATGGAGGTGTGCGATGGCAAAGATCATTACGAACCAAAACAATACTTCATCACCGAGTCAGGTATCCGGGAGACTGGCCACTTGGCACAGGGTAATGAAAGAGGCGGGATTGACTTTAGATAACCTGCAAAAGTCTATTGATGACCCAAAATTTCGCGAGCGACTTATTGCCTTTTGGCAATCTGGCGGTGTCACATCAACTGGAGAGCTATCCTTCCCCACCTGGAAGACCATAACCCTTGGCACCCACAAGGACACCAAGGCATTATTCAAAGCCCTGGAAAACGCCGGCGTGAATATCGGCGACTATGCTAGATTTATGATGAAGCATTCAATGTTCAGCATAGCGACAACTGAAACCGAAATTAACCTGGTAAAGGTCACGGTTGCCGAGCTTGGCTTTCCCAATAGTGCCACCCGTGCCCAGATCTATGAAGCCGCTTTGAAACAAGGGCTGTTTCTCTGCCCGGCAGAGGTTGGTCCCCAAGTACGACTTCAATACTTACATTGTCGTTTAGAGCTATTATTACACCCGGATAAAATTTACATTAAAACCCTAGCTTCTGGCGTGGATTTTTTGGGTTGGGTTAATTTTCCAAAACACAGGGTTTTAAGAACGGCCACGAAACAAAGGATGTTAAAAAGGATCGTCATTAATCCCCAAAACGCAACCCTTCAGTCTTATTTGGGATTGCTGGGGCATGGGGATACGAACAAACTTAGAGAAGAAATAATTAATCAAGCGTATTTATGGAAATAGATATGCTGGTAATTTCTTAAATAAAATTGAATAAGAGACCGAACCCCCAGCTCAAGCAGGGACACTTGAGCTGGGTTTTGTCACGCCCAAATCCAAAACCAATTTTCCAAAAACAAGCTATACTTTATTCATGTCTGGCTTTTTTAAGCAGAACGAAAAATTGTTGGTACTTTTGGGAGTTTTTTTAATTGCTTTTACGGTTTTTTTGGTTTTGCAGAAAAACGCGGTTTTCGCCGATCCGGATTCTTTTTACCATGCCCGCATGGGGGTTTTAACCAGCGAACAAGGCGCGGTCAGAAGTTTTCCCTGGCTGCCTTTTACCACCCTTGGCCAGCATTATATTGACCAGCACTGGCTGTATCATGTGGCTCTGATCCCTTTTGTCAGGCTTTTGGACCCATTAGCTGGCATAAAATTAGCCACGGTATTTTTTGCGGCGATTTTAATCACGGTGGCAGCTTGGTTTTTAATTAAGCAGGGGCTGAAACATGCCTGGGTTTGGGCCTTGGTTTTACTGGCAGCTACGCCTTTTACTTTTCGCATAAGCCTGGCCAAGGCGCCCAGTTTGTCTTTAGCCACTTTGATCATCGGCATTTGGCTGATGTTTTCAAAAAAAAGGCTTTGGACTTTTTTAATTGCCTGGTTTTTTGTCCTGTTATATGGCGGATTTTTGGTCTTAATTGCCGCGGCCGGCATATTTTTGTTGACGAATTTAGTTTATGACTTGGTCCATCAAAAAACCAATGTAGGGATTTTAAAGCATGTTAGCCCAAAACCCTGGTGGACCTGGGTTGGTTTGAAAAACTACGACCCTTTACATATTTTTTTGTGCGCTCTTGCTGGTGCTGCAGTTGGCTTAGTCATTAATCCGTTTTTCCCCAACACTTTTAATTTCATCTGGGAGCAGGCCATTCAAATCGGCCTGGTTAATTACCGCAACATCATTGGCGTGGGCGGGGAATGGTACCCCTATGGCCTGACGAATTTTATCGGCAACAATATCGTGGTAGTGGCGCCGTTTGTGGTGGCTTTTATTTTTTACCTCAACAATTTTCGCAAAGCCACGGTCAGGGGTTGGACCATGTTTTTATTGGCGATTTTTTTCTCGGTTTTTACTTTAAAATCCCGAAGGTATGTTGAGTATGCTGTCCCGTTTTTAGCGCTTTCGGCCGCTGTTATGTTTCATGAAGCGCTTAACAAGTTCGACTGGCAGAAATTCAAAAATTTTCTAAAAGACCAGTTGAAGAATCATAAAATTATAAGCGCGGTTTTGATCGCTTATATTTTAGTCAGCCTGCCGTATGTAATCTGGCGCGATCAAAAAGCTAATTTTAACAATCTTAATTCCGGCATTAACGCGGTTCATTATAAAAACTCGGCCAGCTGGCTGGCGCAAAATTCAAAAAAAGGCGAGGTGGTTTTCCATAGTGATTGGGATGATTTTCCAGTCCTATTCTATTACGACACGACCAATGCGTATATTGCCGGTTTGGATCCGACCTTCTTGTATCGCCAAAACAAAGACCGGTATTGGGCTTGGGCCAAGACTACTTTGGGTGAACGCAAAGAAAACTTGGATGAGGTTTTCAATATGTTCAACACCAAGTGGATTTGGGTGGAAAAAGACCATACGGAAATGAATAATAACGTAAAAAATGTCCAGGGTGTTAAATTAACTTATGAAGATAACGAGGTTTGGATTTATGAATGGCAGGGCAAATAATTTTCCGGTTAATATTTGGGGCTTGGTTTTGGGTTTATTGGCAACCACTGCTATAGCCATATCAGGTGATTTCACCAGGCCCTTTTGGAATTTGCCTGTGGGTCTTATGGATTTTTTAAGGTGGTTTGGTTGGCTTTTGGCTACCGTGATTTTTCTTTGGCTTTTTTACCAAGCCAAAAAGGGCTTTGAAATAAAGACCAAGACTATTATCTTAGTTTCGATAATTTTGTCCTTGCCCTTCTTGATCACTTACAGCGTTTTGACTGGTGATGTGTTTGCCTATGTTGCCAATATCAAAGTTTCTGCATTAGGCAATCCTTATGTTTTAACCCCCGCTTACTTAGGCAATGATTTAATTTTAAAATTAGTTGATCCGGCCTGGCACAGCTGGCCCAGCGCTTTTGGGCCATTATGGAATATTTTTAGCAAACTGGTCGGCTATATAACCCAAAGACCCGATATTTTAATTTTAATCATAAAAACCTTGAGCCTGGCCGCCCTTTGTTTTTGCGTAAAGATCTTGGCCAAAAAAACTCAACCAGCCTTGCTTGTCTTATTTGCCTGGAGCCCCATTGTTTTGGTTGAGGCAGTAGCTGACGCGCACAATGACATTTTTATAGCTTTAGGCTTAGTCTTGGCCCTTTATTGGCTGAAAAAGCCCATAAAATCCAGCTTGGCTCTGGGCGCTTCAATCGCCCTTAAATATATTCCGATATTAGCTTTGCCAGCCATTTTGCTGAATTACCAAAAAAGCCGTAAAGACATTGGAAAATATATATTCTTCAGTCTGGCGGTGGTGATCATAACCCTTACCCCTTTTTGGGCAGGCATGAATACTTTTCGGGGCTTGGGGTTGCAAAGCGGCTTGTTTTTCCCGCCGATTTTCTTCCCCCAATCAATTTTGTATTATGGTTCTTATTTTTTCGCCGGCGGGAATTTTAATCCAGAAGTTTTTGCCAGAACAATCGGTCTGGTAATTTTTCTCGGAATTTTTGTTTATATTCTTTACAGGTTAAGACAAAAAAGGCTGGAGCTTGTCGAAGCGGTCTTTTTCACCCTGGCAGCTTACCTATTTTTTGCCGCAGCCTATGTGCAAACCTGGTATTTGCTTTGGCTTTTGCCTTTGGTATTGTTTTTGGAAAAGCCAAAGGCTGTTAAATACACGGCAATTCTGTCTATAGTTTGGATAGCGCAACTAATTGTTACAAAGAGTTTTTAACAAACCCTCATGAGAATTGATAACAAAAAATTTTTAAATTATATAATTTGGGGTATTTTTATTGCCGTACTGATTTTAGTTACGGTTATCAGGTTGCGCATGTTGAATACGCCACTGGAAAGAGACGAGGGTGAATACGCATACATTGGTCAGCAATGGCTCTTGGGTAAGGTACCTTTTGAGTCTGCTTATAGTATGAAATTGCCCGGGACTGCCGGAATTTACGCATTACTATTTTTAATATTTGGGCAATCAGTAGCCGCCATTCATTTGGGGTTATTGATTTTTAGTTTAGCAAGTACAATTTGTTTAACCATTTTTGCGACAAAACTTTTTAGTCAAATGATCGGCGTTTTTTCAGGTATTTTTTTTGTATTGTTTTCTTTAGCGGAATGGGTCTTAGGATATGCCGCTCAATCTGAACATTTTTTGATTTTTTTCGTTCTGTTAAGCTTTGTAGTTCTTTTAAAGGCAACTAAAAATAATAAATTGTGGCTTTATTTTATTTCAGGCTTGTTTTTAGGGTTGTCCATTTTAATGAAACAGCACGCGGTTTACTTTGGGCTATGGTCGTTAGTGTTTATTTTTTTGAAATTCTCAAAAAAGCTAAAATTGAAAATAATACTTAAAATATTTGCAGCGTTCTTGCTTGGCGTATTATTGCCAGTAGTAGTAATAATTTTTTTGATTTGGCAAGGCGGGGCAATCAAAGAATTTTGGTTTTGGACATTTTCTTATTCAAAGGAATACTTAAAATTAATGACTATTAACGATGGACTAAGGAGCCTTTTAGGAAATTTTCTTACTGTATTAAAGCCGAATCTTGTTATTTTATTAATTAGTGTCTTAGCTGTTTTTAATTTAATAAAAAGCAAAAGATATCAAGAAAAAAGAAAATTAATGTGGTTATTGCTTATTGTTTCATTTTTGGCCTTTGGAACGGGTTTGTATTTTAGGCCACATTATTTGATTTTGATGTTGCCAATTTTAGCCATATTTTGTGGGGTTGGGTTTGAATTAATTTATAAATATTTAATTCGTCAGCATCCAGAGTCAATAGCAATTTTATTAATTTTATTATTATTTTTCTTAAGCATTGGCCAGATTTTAATTGTTGGTAAGGGTTATTATTTTAAATGGAATCAGGCGGAAATTGTAAAAAATACTTTTAGTAGCAACGTATTTTCGGGCAGCAAAGCAATTTCCGAGTATTTGAATGTTAGGTTGAATCCTGAAGATAAGTTCGTGGTAATTGGTTCTGAACCGGAGATATATTTTTATACAAAAAAAACATCAATTACTCGTTATTTGTATCATTATCCTTTTATTGAAAAACAAAAATATTCCGAATACATGACCAAAGAATTCATAAACGAAGTTATTAGAGCAAATCCCAGATATTTAATATATATTCGAGAGCCAGGCGCTTGGGGCCTGCCCAACAACAAGTCGACCGGCCCAATTCTAAATTGGCTTAAGGATTATATTAATCAAAACAAATATTTTTTAGTTGCGGGCGTAAATTTATTAACGGATGATAATCTGCAAATCGTTCTTAAAAGCCAAGGCACTGATTTTGAAAAATTAGGTTCCCGCTCAATTGAATTATATGAAAAACAAGGCAGCTAAAATTATTTTGTGTATTTTAATAATGGTATTTTGTTTTAGTGCTTTAAAAAATTTAGCTTATCCCTTGCTTTGGAACGACGAGGCTGAAACCGCTATGTACGCGAAAAGAATAACCGAGGTGGGGTATCCAAAAGTTCATAACGGCAAACAAACCATATACATTGTTGACAGGCCCGATTCCCAGATAGCCATTAACAAGCGTTTTGACGCATATCTTAATTCCGGCTGGGTTCAGTATTATTTTGCCGCCCCGTTTGTAAAAATTGCTGAAAATTTTAAAGACATTTATACCAAAACGGCAATCCTGCGCCTGCCGTTTTCAATCTTAGGCATTATTGGCGTGCTTTTGTTTGGCTTGGCAATAACGCAAGCGCTGAAAACCAAAAGGGAAAAGTATTATTTTTATTTAGCATATATTGTTTTAGCAATTTTTTCTGTTTCTCTGGTGCTTCATTTAAGAGAGGTTAGATATTATTCAATAGCCTTATTTTTGTCTGCTGTTTTATTTTATGGCTTTATACGTTTTCAGGTATTAAAGAATGGCAAACGCTGGCTTTACAATATCATTTTAGTCTTTACGCTTTTTCTTTTGCTGAATACTTTCTATCCGGTTTTTATAATTTATTTAGCGGCCCTTAGCCTGTATGCCCTTTTCAGCTATTGGAAAAATCGAAAATCAGATGTAACGGCAGGAAGCCAGTTATTAAGAGATTTTTGGCCGATAATATTAAGCCTGGTGATTTCCATCCCGTTTTTTATTTTTTTCAGGCCTTTCCAAATCATAAAGCATTTTCGGGACATTGAAGCCTTTACTTTGGCTGATTATTTTACCAACCTGGGTACAATGGTTATTGATTTTACCAAAAACCAATTTTTTATATTAGCAATTGCGCTTAAAACCCTCACTTACTTGTTATTGCCAAATATTAAAAGCAAAATTGCCAATGAGTCATTAAAACAAAAAATATATTTATCAAGCATCTCTTCTGCATTCTTTTTAATTTATGCGTTGTTGATAGCAAATAGCGCGGTTTTCTTTCAAAGGTACTATCTAATTTTATACCCACTGCTGTTCGTCATTATTATCCTGGACATTTTTAGTTTAAAAAGTTTTCTGACTAAAAAATATATAGACAATTTTACCCCAAAAATATCAAAATTCTTTTTTTCAACCATAGGCGTCGTATCCATAGGCATTGTTAGTTTTCAATTACCCCTAATCTTAAACCATGTCTACGAACTATTCCATCAATACAAAGGGCCTTTGGATTTTGCCATACCGTATATCCAAAACACTTATAAAAATCCGGCTGATCTAAAAATAGCTACGAACTATGAGGAGCATGGTTTTATGTATTATCTTAATAGTCAGATATTAATTGGTCAGGTACTCAATACAATAAATCAAGATCTTGAATTACGCCCAGATATAATTTTTCAAAGAAAGGAGCATTTTAAAGAAGCCGATCAATTTTTTCAATATTATTTAGGACAAGCAGCGTATAAAAAGGTCAAATTTTCTATTATTGATTATGATGTCAATAATATACCAGATACAAACGATTTAGCCTTTTACCATCAGTTTAAGACAAACTATTCTGCCGATCCCCAAAAGCAGCTGGAGATCTTCGTTTTAGAACCCTAAATGTTTTATTGGTAAATACAAAAATAATAGGTTAAACTAGAACCATGTGGAATTTAAATCAACTAAGGAGTAAACACAAGATAATTGCCGTTTTACCGGCATTCGAAGCAGAAAAAACTTTGGGGAAAACCATAAACGACATTCCAAATGACTGGATTGATGAAATTATTTTAGTTGACGATGCCAGTCCAGACGGCACCGTGGCAGAGGCCAGACGTTTGGGTATTGAGCCAATAGTGCATAAGAAAAACACGGGTTACGGTGGCAACCAGAAAACTTGTTATGTGGAAGCTTTAAAACGGGGGGCTGATATAGTTATTATGATTCATCCCGACCACCAATATGACCCCGTGTTGGTTCCAGAAATGGTTTTGCCGATTTTAAGGGGTGAAAGTGATGTGGTTTTTGGCTCGCGCATGCTTTGGCGCGGCGGGGCCAAACGCGGGGGCATGCCCTGGTGGAAGCGGATAGCAAATTTTGGCTTGACCGCTATCGAAAACTCGGTTTTAGGCTTGCGTTTGAGTGAATACCATTCTGGTTTTCGGGCTTATAGCCGGAAAGTTTTAGAAACCGTGCCTTTTGAAAAAAACAGCAATAATTTTGTGTTTGATACGGAAATAATCATTCAGTTTAAAGTTTTTGGTTTTCGTATCCGGGAAATCCCAATCCCCACCCGGTATTTTAAAGACGCCCACACAGTTGGGTTTTTTGCCGGCGCCAAATATGGCCTGGGCATAATCCGCGCCTTGACCGAATATCTCATGTCAAAAGTAAAAATCAAGAATAGTTACAAATTTTCCAAATCAACCGTTGTTCAGATTTCATGAGCAGGATGCAAAAAATTATTTTTTTAATAATAATCCTTTTGGCGGCCGGATTAAGACTTATAAATTTGAAGAACATACCATATGGCGTGAACCAAGATGAAGCGGATCGGGCCTACGAAGCTTACGGTTTAATAAAAACCGGCCATGATCAACACGGCCATTATTTGCCGCTAACTTTGGAGTCCTTTAGCAAAAACCGAGACAATGCCTCGGCCATTTCTGCTTACCTGGCCATACCTTTTGTTAAGCTGTTGGGACCCACCGTGGCCGCTGTTCGATTGCCATCTGCAATCGCAGGAGTTCTAGGAGTTTTATGTTCAATTTATATTGGCAAGAGATTAAGCGGTCAGATCGAGATTGGTCTTTTGGCCGGATTTGCTCTGGCAGTATCACCCTGGCATTTGATTTTCAGTCGATATGGCCACGAGGCGATTTGGGCGTGCGCGCTGTTTTTGCTTGGCTTTGCCGCTTTTTTAAAAGCGATTGATAATAAGCCAAAGTATTTCTTGTTGGCAAGCTTAAGTTGGGTTCTAAGTCTATATGGCTACCCAGTTTCAAAACTTTTTTTGCCAGCCATGTTAATTGTTCTGTTAGTTTTATATTGGAAACAAATTGTCAAATCTCGGTTTTGGGTGATTGTTGCAGTTTTTTTGGGCGTGCTTTTGTTAATCCCCTTGGCAAAATGGCAATTACACAGCCTGACCGATGTCGGTCGTTTCAGCGAAATATCTGTTTTTAGTCAGCCGAAATGGTTTTTTGAATTGATTTTTAATTTTTGTACATTTGTTAATCCGGTCGAATGGCTTTTGGGCCATCTGACAGCTGGTCCGCTGGATTGGCTACTGGTTATCTTTGGGATCCCTTTATTTTTTATAACCACTCATAAAAAAATTGGGTTAAGACGAACCCGATGGTTAGCTGGCGTTTGGCTTTTTCTAGCTATTCTGCCCTCTATATTAACCAATTTCAATCCCAGTCAAACCAGGGCAATCTTATTATTAGGTCCGATGCAAATAGTCGGCGCCTGGGGACTTTTTAATTTATATAAATTATGTGTCAGCCATTTCCCCAAAATTAATTTTCGCCCCCTGGTTTTTAGCGCAGTTATCGCTAGTGCAATCGCAGGAGTTTTTATTTTTTGGCGACCGGCATATTCCTTAAACAAAACTTTTGCCTGGGTTAATGTAGCCTTTTTGCCAGAAATTCAAAAGGTAGTAGAAATTCTGGAAAATAAATATCCAAATGCTTCTGAAATAAGAATTATGAATGATAATTTGAACCAACCGCAAATTTATTTCATGTTATTCAAGCCTTGGGATCCAAATCGGGTGGTCCAGGATCATATTTTTGAAGTAAACTCAAAAGGTTGGTACAGGACGGTAAAGCTTGGCCGTTATGTTTTTTGTCGTCGAACAGAATGCTTAAGCAACAACCCGGATGTTTTATATGTTGAAGTGGCTACCCGTCAGCCGATAGGCAAGAAGCTGCTTGAAACTATTTCGATTAAACATCTGGACAAATTCGGGATTCAGTGGGATATTTCAAAAAATTAATTTATTGCCCCAATGAACATTGACTCGGCTAATAATAAAGGTGCATCCGCAACAGGCGGAATGAAAAAATATTCAGTCTTCTTGTTTGTGATTTTATTAATTGCCCTGCTGTTGCGAATAATAATTGCTCCCCAAAGATTTCTGGAAGCCAAAGGCGATACTGTACTTTTTGAATTGTGGGGCTACAGCGCTCATCAAAATGGACTGATGAATGTTTACGAACATTCCATTGATCACCCGCTTTTTTTCAATGTTGCCAAGCCGAATTATTTGCCGCCTTATATGTACAGCTTGTGGTTTTTGGAATGGATCCATAACAAATTTGAAAAAGTTGGCGAGGTTTTAACCCCAACAGCTTCCTACATTTTCAAGTCGCCTGCCATCATTTTTGACATATTGACTGCCTTTTTCCTGGCCTGGATAGTAAGAAAGCGCTTTGGCGATAAGTGGGCATTGATTGTCGCGGGCTTATACGCTTTTCACCCGGCAGTGATTTTTGAATCAGCCGGTTGGGGCCAGATTGACAGCATCAATACTTTCTCCATGATTTTGTGCGTTTGGCTGATGTCGCGAAAAAGTTATTTGTGGGCTACCGCGATTTTTATTTTGGCCTTTTTTATTAAAATGCAGAGCTTGGTGCTTTTGCCGCTGTTATTTTATGAGTTGATAAAAAACGCGCCCATAAAAAAATTGTTTCAGGCGTTTTTTGTCGGCATAGGCTCCAGCGTTTTACTCTGTCTGCCGTTTTTTATCGCCGGTAAAGCCACCCAGGTTTTTTCCGTGATTTTCACCTCCCCCGGAACTTATAAATTTCTTTCAGCAAATGCCTTTAATTTTTGGTGGCTTTTTTCCGGCGGATATTGGACTAACCAGGCCGATACTCAAAGAATTTTTGGCGTTCAGTTGTTGGCCATCGGCGCGCTTTTGTTTTTTGCCGCAATCGGCTTTGCTTTATGGTTCAGAAGCAGAATTAAAAATGAAGCAGGCCTTTGGCTGACTTCAGCTTTTTTGGCCTTTGCTTTTTTTATGCTGCCCACGGAAATGCACGAAAGATACTTATTCCCGATTTTTGCTTTGTTGTTGCCGGTATTGCCCTTGCTGAAAAAGGTTAGATGGCTTTATTGCATATTAACCATAACTTTTACCTGGAATTTAATTCTGGTCTTCATCATTTTAAAAGAATCATACAATCAAAAATTGGGGAATTTTTGGGGCGGCTCATTTTTTGTGGCGCTGGTGAATGTGTTAGTTTTCATTCTGGCCATTATCTGGTATACCAAAATGGCCAGAAAGCGGGAATTAATATGAAGCGAATTACCTTACTTTTGCCAGCCTATAATGAGGCCAAAATTCTGCCTTGGACTGTTGAAAATCTGGATAAATACGCCAGAGCAAATTTAACCGATTACGCCTGGCGCATTGTTGTGGTTGACAATGGTTCAGATGATAATTCCGCGCAGGTTGTGGCTGAATTGCAAAAAAGATATTCTGAACTGGATTATTATCACATTCCCATAAAGGGTCGCGGCAATGCCTTAAGGCAGGCTTGGCAGAATTTAGATTTTGAAATTGCTTTGTATATGGACGCGGATTTAGCCGTGGCTTTGCCAGCCATTAAATCAACTATTGACGCCGTGGCAAATAACCAGGCTGATATTGCGATCGGATCCAGATATGCAAAAGGCGCAAAAATTGAAAGATCTCTGGGGCGAAGCATTACTTCAGTTGGTTATAACATTCTGACTAAATTTATAATCAATTTAAAAGTCAAAGACGCGCAGTGCGGCTTTAAGGCCATTAAGAAAGAAGTGGCTTTAAAATTGATGCCTTTAATTAAAGACAATAATTGGTTTTTTGATACCGAACTTTTATCACTAGCCGAACATAAAAAATATCGAATCACGGAGATACCAGTTGCTTGGGTAGAGACCCGGCCAATTTTCCGGAAAAGTACGGTAAAAGTTTTTAATACAATTCTTAATTATATTTATTACTTAATCAGATTGCGCTGGTGGCTTTTAACCAATTTTAAGGCATGAAGCTAGCCAAAACCGAAAAAAAGTTTTTAGTTCTGCTTTGTACGGCAGTGGTGATAATAACCAGCCTGCCATATTTTGTTAATTACCTTCGCACGCCCAAAGATAGAATTTACACCGGCATACAGCAATTAACCAAATACGATATCTCAACTTATTATTCGTTTATTGAGCAGGGCAGACAGAATAAAATAATCTGCAAGAATTTATACAGCCCGGAAAAACAAAGCCCAGTAGTATTTACTCCGCAATGGTTTTTGCTGGGGCAGGCCGCTAATTTATTTCATTTATCAACGCCCTTAATTTACCAGCTGGCCAGGATCGGTTTTGGGATATTGCTGATTTATTTGCTATACAAATTCATTGCCGGCATAATCAGTGATTCCAAAATCAGAATGATTACGACCGGTATTTTAGTTTTCATGACTGGTTTTGGAATTTTTATTCCGATAAAGAATTTCTTGTGGGCGGTTGAACATATTGCCATTCCTGTGGAATTATGGGTCCCCGAATCTTCAGTTTTTCTGACGCTTTACCATAACCCGCTGTTTTTAATGGCCTTGTGTTTACTGTTGGGCATCTTAATGTTATTTGAAAAAGCTTTGGAAAAACCCCAAACATTTTTTGTCTGGTTAACCTCGGGCCTTGCTTTAGTTTTAGCCATAATCCACCCCTATGATATTTTTCTATTAGCCGGGATTTTAGCAGCCTGGCTGGTAATCAGACTGGCTGTGGATAAGTCCTTAATCAAGCAAAAAGCCTTTATTAAGGCCTTTTTGATGTTTTTGCCAGGGGTTATTTACTTGTGGATAACTCGAATGGCTTTTCAAGCCCAGCCAGCTTTGGAAGGCTGGTTAAAGCAGAACAATACTCCTTCGCCGGCTTTTTGGTGGTATTTACCGGCCTTTTTAATCCCGATTATTTTGGGGATTTTTGGAATAGCCAAAATGTTTTCTTTGAAAAATAATCGCGCCAATTTGATTCTAGCCTGGGCATTGGTTGTGCCAGTGCTTTTGTATCTTCCATATTTCCCATATCAACGTCGCATGGAACAAGGCTGGCTGATTCCCTTGGGGATAGTAGCCACTTTTGGGGCTTGGCGATTGTGGCAAAAGATAAAAATAAAATTTAAAAGCGAAATGAACCAATCAATGATATTGGGGCTGGTATTGTCTATTTTTTTTGTTTTGACTATGTCAACCAGTCTGTATCGATTAATCGCTGATGTGTCTGATGTAAATTTAGAAAAAGCACCAACAACTATTTCTCAAAACTTGCGCTCCGCCTATGTCTGGTTTAAAAATAACATTGACTATAATGCCGTGGTGCTTGCCAATAACATTGAAAGCAATTTATTGCCGGGTTGGTCAGGTCGGACAGTGTACTATGGGCATTGTGATCTTTCCGCCAACTATAAGGAAAAGTCAAAAAATGTAAAAATCTTTTTTACTGATCCGCTACGATTAAACCCCCAAGCATTTTTTAAAAATTCAAGAGTCGATTATTTGCTGTTAAATCTGAACCAAGATACCGCGGTGATTGATTTAATTAATCAAAATAAAATAACCGCGACAAAAATCTACAGCAATTCAGAATATGGTATTTATCAGGTAAATTAATTTTTGTTTAAAACCAGTTGCAGTTCGTCGCTTTGGCTTTCTATGTTTTTATCCAAAACAATTTCCGCGGCACGCCAGCCATTCAGGACAATGGCGCCTTTTGGAATAATCGACCGGATTTTTGCGTAAGCCGCTTTTTGGGGCGGAATAATTCTGAAGTTGGTGGTTATGATTTCATTGGTTTGCCAATCAGAAGTCGGTTTTAAACCATAGCCAAGCGGCAGAATTCTGGTTTCAAGATTTTGATTTTTGTTATCAAACCATTTTAATTCCAGCTGGTAATTATCAATCGTGGTTTTGGTAATTTGTCCGGCAACTGGGATTTCAACATAACCCGTCTCGTCTAAATTAATTGCGCCGGGGATTTTTATTTGTATTGGTTTGCCGCTATCCAGGGTTTTGGCATTTTCCACCTGGTATAATTGAAAGTTTGAATTTCCTTCTTTGGAAAATATTAAAAGTGAGTCTTCGATCCCAGCCAGCTTTAGTTTATTAGCTACCAGCAGGTCGCCAATTCTTTTGTAGCCAGACTGATATTCTGCTTTTCGATCTTCCCGCTCCGCATATTGCGCTTGCAAAGTAATAAATTCAGCCGAATCAATAACAATTAAATTTAAATCATTTGACAGGGGATAAGGCCTGTTGCTGTATTGCCGTTTGCCCAAAAAAGCATAATGAAAAGAGTAAATCTGCGGCCTGGAAGCAAAAGGAACCAGAGTGTTATAGCCAGCGATGACTGTTTGAGAACTGGGCGTGTTTTCAGCTAAATTTGCAGCATATTGCGCCTTGGTTGTGTCCGCAATGCTTATCTTTTTATTCGTTTTGACTGCGCTTAAAGTCGGGCCAAAGGTCAGCAGACTATATACGCTAACCGAGATAAATATTATCAGCATCAGCGGCCTGGCATGCTCGCCCAGATTTTGAATAAACTTCGGTGGCGTAATCCATAATTTTTGCCAGCCCAAAACCGCGGCCAGAAAAATTCCCGGCAGGAAAAACATGACATAGTGAGTTTGTAAAATTATATCGCCAGCGCCATAGCCGGCAATGCTAATGCCCAGGAAGGGAAAAATTATCAAAGCCAGCCAGCGCCATTTCAAAATTGGCAAAGCCAGTACTGGCAAAAGCAGGCTTAATAAGACTGCTAAATTCTGCGGCCGAAAAATTTTAAGCAGATTGCTGAACATAGAACTGGTTAAGCCGACCTCACTGCTGCCTGGATTAAAATAACCTAAAAACTTATAACCCTCGCCATTGATTTGGCCAGTGATATAAGTTGCGCCCAAAAACCAGGCTGCGCTGATTATGCCTGGCAGCAGCCACCACTTTGGCGAGTGCTTTTCCAAAAGCGCCAGTAAAGCAAAGCCCGCCACGATTAGGCTTAAATCTTCCCGAGTCAGTAAAATTAAAAGCATCCAAAAACAGAAAAGTTTAAAATTTTTGTTCTGGTAAGCAATGGCCGAAAGAAAAACAAAAGGCACGGCCAAAAGCAGGGCATGGAATTCAAAAACCAAAGCGTTTAAAGTAAGGGGGTTAAGCAGAAAAATTGAAGCCCATAATAACGCCAGATTTTCAGCAAGATATCTTTTGGCAAATTTGTATAGCAAAAAACCGCCGATGCAGATTGCCAGCGCTTGCAGAAAAATTAAAGTCAGTGGCGAAGGCAAGGCTTTAAAAAACGGCACTGCCAATAAGAATGAAAATTCCAGATGGTCGCCAAGATAGGAGTGAGGATGAATGCTAAAGCCAAACAAATTCCCATGAGCAGAATTCCAGGCGACCTGGGTGTAAATGCCCAGATCCAAAGCGTTATAGCTGCCGCTATTCAGCTTTTGGTTGGCGATTAGCATTACCCAGGCCAGAACTACGGCGCTGATGATTATCAGCAAAAGATAATTTCGGTGTTTGCCCATGGGTCAATCTTAGCATTTTTTGCGCTGCTCCCAATAACCAAAATCCCGCCTAAACATAAGCGGGATTTTGAGTTTGTAATTATTAAGTAAGTTAGGTAATAACTTGAACAGTGCTCTTGATGACGAAGTTGACGATTGCCCAGGCTAACAAGACAACGATTAAGCCGACAATTGCCGCGGAAATGATTTTCTTGGCAGAACCAACCTTGTCTTCGTTTCCACCTGCGGTCAGCCAGATAAAGCCGCCGTAAAGAATCATGACCACGGCGATTAAGCCCAAAAGACCCAAAACAAAGGTGATAATGTTCAAAACCGTCTGTTTCAAGTCCGTTGAGGTGAAGCCTAATGAACCGGCGAAGTCCGTATCAAAAGAAACTGCCATGGCAGTCAAAGGCAAAGCCATAACGCCCAACGAAGCCGCGGTCGCGATTAAATGTTTGCGGGTAATTTTCATAAATTGTCACCCCCTTTCTAAATTTCTTTTATAATTTTTTATTTACCCCATTAATATAACACGGAATATCCTAACTTGTCAATCCAGCACCACTTTCTAAACAAATGCCAAATGAAGTTTATGTGTTACTTTAGCAAATATCCTTAAAATTAGAGAATTAACAATTATAGAAAGTGGTGCTGGATCAACTATTGTGAGACTTGGCTGATAGCTCCCAAAATATAAGTCAAGATTTGCCAACTGCCAATAACCACGGCAATGCCGACCGCGGCCCAAATAATGGTGGATTTTGCTTTTTTAATCACATCAGCATTGCCGCCAGAGGTAAGCATTAAAAAGCCGCCGTAAAGAATCATGATCAAGCCCAAAACGCCCAAAAAACCCAGGGCATAACGCAAAATCCTGGCGATAAAAAGCTTGGGGTCGTTGATACCCAAGGGGTTGGAAAGTTCTACCGCGCTATCCGCAAAGGCAGTTAAAGGAAATAATATCGAGCCGGTCGTGAAAAGGATTCTGCCAATAGTTTTTTTCATATAATTAAGCTTAGAGGTTTTTTTGCGAAAAGAAATCAGGGTAAATTTTGCAGATTTTGGAGAAATTGCGTGCAGGTTGTGGGGTAGTTATTAAGATCAATGCCGGCAAGGCTGTTAGTCAGGCTTTGGCCATTGGCAATTTGCAGGTTATGGAGTGCTTCCAGGGTTCTGGGGCCAAAACTGCCATCAACTTCTTGGTTGTTTGGTTTTGGATTGGTATAGCAGCCAGCATATAAAAGCGCGGTTTGAGCCTCAATAACTGCTGATCGACCGGCCCCGCCTTTGCAGGGGTATTCTGGCGGGTCAGTGCAATTCGGATAAGAAGTGCTGACATCAGTTTTGAACCAGGGTTGATTGTCAATTATAAAACCAATGCCGTTGGTTTGCTTGCCGGTCAGGGCGATTACTGCCACATTAACAATCAGCCAGCTGCCAAGGGCAATAAACAAGCCAATGACTGTGTTGGTCAAAATCATTTTGCCAACCCGAACTCTTTCTTCGCTGCCACCGGAAAGCAGCAGAGTGCCGCCGCCCAGAAAAAAGAAAAAGACTGCCAAGGCTGAAATTATATAAAGGCCCCAACTGAATAAGTTAATGAATAGTTGCAAAAAATCATTAAGCTTGCAGTTGCCGCTGGTGGTGTAGCCGGTAATATCCCACTTATCTTCGGGATATTGCGCCGTGCCATATTCTTCTGCCAAAATTTCTTTATATTGAGGCGGTCCAGAGCCCACGATTTTTTCTTGGAGCTTGTACATGGTCTTATCGCAGTCTGGCAGAATTTGCGGTAAGTTGGCGGCCTGGGCCGGTTTTGCAAAAATCAAAAATGCAAGCAGGATTATTGGCAGAAGATAAAACTTTTTCATTTTACGGCGTACTTAAAGAAAGTTGGAACATCTTGCTGGCTCGATCAATTGCGTCAGCCAGACTTACTTTTTGGCTGGTGGCATCGTCCATTAAATTATTTAAAGCTTCCCGGCCCTTTTCCGGGTTTAATCCCGGGAACCAATTAAAAGCCGTGGCTGCCTGCTTGGCAAAAACCTGCGCCTGGCCGGCGGTTTCTCCTTCAACGACCTTGCCCGCGGTTTCAACCAAAGCGCGGATAGCCGCAGTTCCGCCGGTTATTTTTATCAAAGCCTGGGCTTGAGTGGTGTCAGCCGCAAACCTTAAAAAATCCCAGGCCGCATTAGCGTCTTTAGCCCGGGGGGCGACGGTCTGCAGCCAATAATCAGCCACATAAACCGAGCCAGTGCTGATTGCCTGGGGGAAATTAGCCACTCTAATATCAGCCCCGGTAGTCAGATTTTTAAGCTCGGCAAAGTCTTCAGCCGTGCCAAAAGCAATCGCGACCTTGCCTTGGGCCAGCGCGTCCAGGGCGCTTGGAAAAGTTTCATTCCAGGTATAGGTAGCCTTGGTCGGGTTGCTAAAGCTGACGGCCAGATTCAAAACTGAATTGAAATCTTTGGCCGAAGTGAAAGTCGCTGATGTCCCGGTTTTATCGGCCAAATCAATGCTGTACTGTTTTAAAATGGCGGCCAATACCTCCGGATTCCTGGGGACATTGCTGCCCAGGCCCAAAGCGGCTCCTGCCCTGACCAACTTTCCCTGATCATCAACCAAGGTGAGTTTTGGGATTATGCTGACAAATTCACTCCAGGTTTTTGGCGGGGTTAAAATTCCAGCCTCGTCCAACAGTTGCTGGTTGTAAAACATAGCCACTGAATCAAACTGCAAAGGAAAATCGAGAATTTGGCCGTTTTTGTACATGTCATTAAAGGCGCCGGTTACAAAAAGATTTTTTAAAGTTTCGCTGGTCGGCGCAGGTTTTTCAAATTTGCAAATTTGGACTTCTTCTTTTATACCAAGAACTTTCTTTTTGGTCGCCGTGTAATTGGTGGTTTTTGCCGGCATGGGGTTTATTAAACCAGTGCTGGCAAAGTGCTTAACAGATTCGCTCTTGATAGAATAAATATCCGGACCCTGATCTCTGGCCCAGGCCCCGATTAATTTTTGCTCGCTGGTTTTTGGATCAAGTTTGGTGTAAACAATACTTACATAAGGCCGGCTGGCTGTGTAAGCGCCTATCAGAACCTGCGCCGCAGGTTCTGACAAATCTCCCCACCAAGTAAGATGAATTCTTGCCGGCAGGGCCTTTATATTGCACGAGCCGGTTGAGCCAGTGGTTTTGTTGGTTAATAAGCGGTAGCCCAAAATTCCGGCAATGCCAATAATGACTATTGATCCCATGATTATCATTTTTTTCTTAAAATCCATATTTTTTATTTAACGATTCTTTTTAGACATTCCATCAGCTTGTCTTTCAATTCGTCGCGCTGAAGGGCGAATTCAATGTTGGCGCGCAGATAATCAAATTTATTGCCCGTGTCATAGTATTCGCCACCTTCGATTTCTTTGGCGTAAACCTCATCATCTTTCATTAAGGCGTTTATGGCGTCAACCAGCCACACCTCGCCTCCTTTACCTGGTTTTAAAGCTTTCAGATAGGGAAAAATTTCCGGCGTCAAGATATAAGCCCCATGGGCAGCCAGGTTAGAAGGCGCTTCCTCGGGCTTGGGCTTTTCAACAATGCGCTTAATCCTGAAAACTTTATCTTCCTTTTGTTCCACATCGGCAATGCCGTATTTTGAAATGTCTTCCTTGCAGGGGATGCGGACCGCGCTAATCACGGATTTGCCGTATTTTTCATAAACCCCAATCATCTGTTTTAGGCGCGGGGGATTGGCATGAATAAACTCATCGCCCCAGAGCACGGCAAAGGGCTCCTCATTGATAATGTGCTTGGCGCTTAAAACCGGAGAAGCATTGCCATACGGCCCGCGCTGGCGGATGTAAATATAATTGGCCATGGTGGCGATTCTGCGAACCTCCTTCAGTTCTTTAAGTTTGCCTGATTTCTCCAGCTTTTTTTCAAGTTCGTATGGATAATCAAAATGATCTTCCAGCGGCCGCTTATTTGCGCTGGTAACTATAATAATATCGGTTATTCCAGATGCTACGGCTTCCTCAACCACATATTGAATAATAGGCTTATCAACAATAGGCAGCATTTCTTTGGGCATGGATTTGGTAGCGGGTAAAAACCGCGTACCCAAGCCTGCCGCCGGAATGATAGCCTTTCGGATTTTTTGCATAAAGTTAAAAAGTCAAGATACACAATTGATCTTAATTATACTGACTTTCAATGGTTTTGACTAGCAATTATTTTTTTTGAAGGAATAGTGAATTTTTCAAAATTTTGCCCCAGCTGAAAAGCTTAAACCCCGTAAAAAGGGTTCATTAATTTATAATTCTGTTGAGATTATATCAATTATTTTCTGCATGGCTTGAGCATGCATATCTTCTTCGGCCGAGATTCTGGAAAGTGCGTTTTTTACAGTTTGATTTTCCACATCAGAATTAGTGGCAATCTGCATATAGTATTTGCCGACTTTGGTCTCCAAAGCCTTTAGTCCGGCAAATTTTTCGGCCAGACAGCCATGTTTAAATAAACATTCAAAACCTTATTACTCATCCGATCTTCCAAATCCAGGGCGGCAATCAAAAATCTGCCGATCATGCCGTTATGATCGAGAATCGGGTCGTCTGGGAAGTCGCTTAGCATTACTTTTACCATAATGTTAGGTTAATTCTCTTATGATCAAAAGTCAAAAACCGCGAGCTTACGAAGATTTTTTGTGAAGATTTTACTAAGCAAGCTCTCTTTTTTGCACAAGCCCGCACCAATGAATTAATGCAATATTTTCTATAATTAGGCCGGGGGAGTCGTTGTGGGTTTTACTGCTTTCAAGTTTTGGTACAGCAAGTAGCCTCCAACCAGTGAGAAAGAAGTGGCAATGCTGGCAACTGTGCTGGCAATAGCAGAGATGAAGACATTTGAAGGAAGTAGGCCAAAAATTCGATTGACAACCCATGAGGCGATGCCGGCGACAAAACCAAAGGCAATAAGATTGCCGAGAACCTTCCACCAGCGGCCCTGGACCACGCCCTTGCTTTGTTTGAGTGCCGCCATGCCAGAAAGTTTTTCATCCACCACAGCGTAAATAGCAAAAGCCCAAAATACGCCGAAGATAACTGCCGGTACAATCAGCAGAATGGCTAGCAAGATCAGCAGAATGGCCATTAAGAATGAAGTTACTACGCCTGCGCGCCAGTTTTGAAAGGCGGTCCGAAGCGCGGCTTGGTAATCCACGCGCTGTCCATTCAGACCGGACTGAATGATAAAGACAATGCCAAGCGGAATTATCACACCCAGGAGTGCGGAGAGAATTGCCATAATGCCAAGGGCGCCAGCGGACACCCCGGCAACTGACGCTGAAGAAGCGGCACGGGAAGCAAACAGGGCCGAGATGAGATTGAGCGGAAGGTTTATGATAATAGTGAGCAAGGCAATGCTCTGGAAGTTTTTAGAAAAAATTTCCCAGGCATGGCGAAAAAGATCACCAAGCGGAAGTTGGCGGCTTGTTAGGTCTGACATATTAAGGTCTGACATATGACTGAATTTAAGAATGAAATAGTCTTATTATATCATCATTTGCCAGGTGGGGGTGTTTTTAGTTGGGCTATTAAACAAGCTTTTGTATAGAAAAAATCCTTAGTTAATAAGCCAGCCGGTTATTTTTTTCAGGATCTAACTTACCAAAAAATTATACGAAATCAGAATCACAAAAATAATGATTGCTTCCACAAACAGAAAAGCAAGGGTATGGAACATGAAGCTTAGAGCTTCTTTTTTCTGGCCATTCAAAAACAGATAAACCGGTCGGCCGAAAACTAAAAGTCCAACAATTGCCGCGGAGAGCGTGAAAAGCATCAAGAAAGCAATCGGGCCCAGAATATTATTCATATTCCCAAACCAAGAATCGCCGTGCATCATCACAAAAGCCACGATTATTATATAGGCCACCACGCCAAGGGAATGCAGAAAACTTTGTCGGCTTAAAGGGTTATTTTTTTCAATTTTTTTCTTGATTTTTTTTGGCATATTTTTATTTGCTTAAAATTTCTTTTAAGGTTTTATTAATATAGCCGAAATCCCCGTCATTGACAATAATTTCCCAATAGCTCATAAAAAAAGTCATTGAACTTCTGTCGTATAGCTCATAATTCCTGTTAGTCTAGTCGGTATATGACTATGAAAACTAAGAATGAGTTATTAGGTATTGAACTTTTCGCGTATCTTAAAGCTTCCCGGGCAGAAAAAGGCCGCATACTTGATTCCCTGGAAAGACAAACGGGAATGCGCAGAGAATCAATCATGAGAAGCTTCAAGAGGTTGCAAATGCGTTCTGTCTTTAGACCACCAAACAAAAGGGGCAGGAAAGCATACTACACAACCGAGGTTTTTGCGGCTCTCAAAGAAATCTGGACAGCGGCCAACCAATGTTGCGGCGAATTGCTGCACCCGGTAATTGCTGAATATGTATCGATTTTTAGACGCGACCAGATCTGGTCATATGACAATCAGACCACTCAAAAGCTTCTGGCCATGAGGCTGGCCACGGCAAAACGCGGAGTTTCTGGTTGGCAATGCAACTCTGGCAGGAAAGGCATTTCAACCACCACTCCTTCAGCCATTAAAGAAAGGGTGCCTCTGTTCCAAGGCTCATGGCGTGAAGTTCCAATTGGCATGGGACAAGTTGACACTGTAGCCCATTGCGGCGCTGGTTTAGTGGGCGATTTCATGTATAGCACAGGCTATGTTGATGTGGCTTCAGGCTGGATTGAATATGTCGTTCAATGGAATAAAGGCATGACAGCAACTAGGGAAAGCTTGGAAATCATCAAGTCTCGGTTGCCTTTTCCCTTGAAACACCTCTATCCGGATTGTGGCATGGAATTTTTGAATAACTTAGTTATGTCTTGGTGTGAAGAAGAACAGATAGAAGTTTCCAGAAGCAGAAGTTACCACAAGAATGATAATGGCTACATTGAACAGAGAAATGGGCATATTGCCAGGCGCTGGCTCGGATATGACCGGCTTGGCAGACAAGAGCTGTTACCGAAAATCAACCAGTTCTACGAGCTGGTCTGCCAATACCACAACCATTTTATCGCCCAGAGATTATGTGTTGGCTCAAAAATTTTAGCTAATGGAAAACATCGCAAGGTTTATGAGCAGAAAGGCCAAACGCCATACATTAGGATTTGTGCTGATCCGAAAGTCGCGGAAAATATTAAAAAGAGACTAAAGCTGGAGCATTGGAAACTCAATCCAAAGTTACTTCACAACCAACTGATTAATATGCGATATGATATATTAAAAGCTAACCGACTCCAGACAGGAATAGAATTATTTCACTAACAGTTTATTTTGAGCTATTAAGCCATCTTGTGATTTTGCCAAGCCGTATCGGTTAGCAGGTTTTGCACCAGCAATGTCCTTGGGATAAGGAGGCTTTTTAAGATACATGGCATATAGAAAATCTCCTTCAACAATCAAATCAAAATCTTGAAAGTTATAATTTGGGGCATTATAGAAAGTTGGCATTTTGTTAATTGGATTAGGCTTTCAGGTTTGGCGTGATTTCGTCTTTATTTTTTTATTGAGTTCAAGATTCTAGGTTTGTAAATTGGCGGTGCCTTTTGGTTAAAATCCGAACCTTTTTTGACGACAATCCGGACTGCGAATTCTGACGCTCCGCCCCGTCGCCGCTCGCTAACGCTCGCCACCCCGCAAAAAAGTTTTCTTCGCATTTTTTAATTTGCGGGCGCCCGATTTTTTTCTTCTAAAAGGAAAAGAAAACTTTTGTGCGGGGTTTTGCTCTGGACGAGCAGGGCGGCGGGGCTTCGCTTCGGCAAGCGGGCAAAAATTCCTTTCCCCCATACCCCCCTTCCGCCTCGCCCTCGCTTCCGACGGCCTTTTTTGGCGGATTTGGAAAGCGTGTCAATTCATTGGCGCGCCGCCTCAAAATTTAAAATGGTATATCCTCAACTCCAATTTCTTCTGTATTTTGCCTTGTATTTTCTGCTTCGTCAATATTCAAAATTCTTTTTGCTCTCAATAAAACATGGTCATAAGTCATTATCGTCAAATTGTGATAACTTGAATTTAATATCCGGTATGCTTCTTTTTGCTCGTTATTCCAGTCACTTGATCTGCCAAAAATTAAAACACAACGAGGTTTTATGGTTTTTACATTTCCAACTCGTTCTAAAAACTTAACACTGTTTGCCTCGCGTTCTACTTCGTAAATATATTTTGTTGCTTGCGTAATAGCTTTTGTTATGTCTGATGACGGCACATAATTTCCGTGGTCTTGTGTGTCTGCCCAAAAAATTAAACTGCCTTCCGGCCGTTTAATTTCAATAATATCAAGGAAGCCGTCATACGCTTGCATTAAGTAGTCCGTTATGTTTGCGGTATCAACTTCTCGCTCGTCTAAAATCCTCACAAATTCGCTACCAAGCACCCAGTCGTTTTGCTTCAACCATTCTTGCCATTTTTGCTCTACTAAATTTTGTCCGAGCATGGTTTCAAACTCGTTGACGTCGTTCATCCTTGATTGATTTTGCAAACCCGCTATCAAATCATTCGGTAAAATATTATTCTGTGCTATAAAATCTAAAACTTTTTGCTTGTCTGGATTATCAAAAATTGCTTTCAAGTGCTCAATACTTTTTTGGTCAAATTTTTCGTTAAGCGGGATATACTTTTTAACCCCTTTTTTAAATGGCTCATAGTTATCTGATAAAAACTCAAGTAATTTTTGAAACTCTTCATTATCTAAAGTTAATTTGCTTTTTGGATTTATATTTTCAAGCGTTTCTGGTGCAAAGCCGTTTTATTATAGCGTCCAATCTTTAAACAAATATCCTCTTGCGGATTTTTATGCGGAATTTTCCAAAAAGCAGCGCGAGTAACTGTTTTCGCTTTTTCTTTGAGCAAACCAAAAAGATATTCTATGCCATTTTCAGTTTTTTTAATCGTAGCCATAATTTAATTTAAATCCAAAAATTTCCAATCTTTCAAATCGTTTGGATTGTATTCATATTTTTCATTGTCGTTATACCACCATTGCTTATCTTTTGGTATAACAATTCCGCCCAAAAGTTTTTTACCTTTTGTGTATTTTGCCAGTCCCTCGGCTCGTTCCTTCGCGCTCTCGGCCGTTTGGCCCTTTTTTGTATCCAAAAGCCAAACATCACCATTTTTCAATTGCACGATAAAATCAACATAAAACGCCGACTTCTTGCCATATTTATCAACATAAGGGACGGCAAAATAATTAACTTCGCCTTGTCCATTCTTAAACCACCACTCAACCTTTTTAGCGTTATCAATATAATCGATAAATTCAATTTCAACTTTACTGTCTTCCTCATAACCACCGAATAAATCCGTTTGATTATTTTCAGCATATCTTGAATAATACGGAAGCATTACCGATTTTTTACAGCTTTTTGCTTTGTATTTGCTGTTGTAGCTAATAACTTCCGGAACATTCCAAATCAAACTTTCAATTTCTCTTTCTTCATCTTTTGCCGCGACCGTTCTTTTGTATTCTTCTCTTGCCACTGCCAACGCTTCGCTGACTTTACCGATATTATCCGGATTCAAAATGACTTTATAAAAAGCGGGGTCGTCATTTTCAAATCCCATTACTCGTGTAAAAAATTTATTGAGCGCGCTTTTTATGCGATCCATTG
>Ga0066637_10000233_pt1 | contig 33394 bp, 36 predicted proteins | sample CryGeyCG2014_020_FD_62737 | JGI IMG/M metagenome (GOLD analysis project Ga0066637, IMG submission 62737) | Groundwater microbial communities from aquifer - Crystal Geyser CG08_land_8/20/14_0.20 | ecosystem: Environmental > Aquatic > Deep subsurface > Groundwater | place: USA: Utah: Grand County...
GCACCGATCAAAGTCTGCTCCTACGGGAGCTTCGCCGGTGGTGTCTTCTTCTGTGCTCCCGGTGTGGTTCTCCAAAATGTCCCCAGCGCTGACGCGAACAACTACCAACTCGTCGACGACAACGGGAATGTGGTCAAGGCCCCGACCAAGGTTACGGTTAAGGTGGGTAACACTCGGGCGTTAGATAGGGTTGCCGTCTTCCGCCTGACGGCGGCTGGCGGTGAGATCAAGAAGGATGAATACTCATGTACAGCACAAGCGCTGGGTGCTAATACGCTGATTGTTGGCGAATCAATTACAGCTGATACGGTGGGCAGAAGCGCCGGCGGCATTGTGAGACTGGTTGACACCTCGGCATCCCAAGAATACAGGATAAGATTCAGCAGCTGGTCGGGTTCAACCTTTACCTTAGCATCAACCGAAGATGATGTGATGGAGGCGGGAACAGATACCGATACCATTGTGGCAACAGGGGCCTTCACCAACAGCAAGGTTGGGGATATAATCTACAACATTACCAGGACCACAGTTACTTACATCAAGTCGATTACGAGCGCCAACGAGGTTGAGGTTGCCCCTGCGGTTACTGGTCAGGTAGCCACTGATACATTTGATATCAATACCTTGCCGGTTGCGACGACAGTTTCTGATGACGCCTATGTCCCGTTCGTCGATGCTCATGAAACAACGGGAACGGATGGCGCCCCCGGTGAGGAGGAAGGGATCATCACTTTTACGTCGAACATCCCGTGCAGGATTAGGGCGAGGCAGGCGGGGGACATCATCCCCTTTGAGGCGGACAGCACCATCACTTCAGCGGGAATGACGATGAACGTTATTAGAACACCTGACACGATCTACACGTAATGAGGGACTGGAAACTGGAAAATGGAAGCTAGAAGATGGAAATGGGAAGCTAGATGTCGAAGTTAGATGTGGGAATTTTTGACTAATCCAACTTCCAAATTCCCACTTCTAATCTCCGAATGTTGGAGATTCCTGCCCTCAGGCAGGTTTTTTCTTGGGGCGGGTGATATACTGTAACAGCAATCTATGGCATATTTCATTATCTCACCAAATTTAAAAGGAAAGAAAATTGAATACATCGCCAGGGATCCTTACGGCATTGTCCGCCTGCGGGCGAATACCTTGAAGGAGATGGAAAAGATGATTAAGGAATATAAGCCGCCAAAACCCGGGGAGATAGAGAAAGAGCTGGAAGAGCGGGGTGTGGTAGCGCCGCCAACTGCGGTAGCAGCAGCAGCAGCAGAGGAGACATTAGAGGAAAAACCAAAACCTCGAAAGAGAAGAAAAGCCCGGGGGAAAAAGAAAGCTATTAGACGAGTAGACGAGGAGACGAGCGGACGAATGGAGGAGAAGACGGTTGGGGAAGAGGAGGAAACTAAAGAGGAAGAGAAGACTGAAGAAAAAGAAGAGAAAGAGGAAACAAAGACGGCCCTCAAAACCGGAAAGAAAAGAAGGAGAAAAAAGGCGCAGAAAAAAGAAAAGACCCAGAGGACTAAGTTTTTTTGGCCATAAACCCCAATGACTGAGATAGAACCGGTAGAGGAAGAGGCACTCCGATACGATCTGGAGGCCCTCAAAGCCAACGTTGTCAAGAAAGAGAAAAACATCGGCATTTTTGAAGAGGCGATCAAAAAAGAGAGGGATGAGATCGAAAGACTGAAGCAGATGATCGCCGTTTTGGAAGAAAGGAAGAAATGAGCAGCCTCGGGGGTGGCCTTAGGGGTTTAACCCCTCAGAGGGGTTAAACCCCTTGTTTATAAAATGACAGACCTGATCAAATTCCATTTAATTAGGGACAAGGCCGGCAACCCGCAGGAGGATCTCCAGAAGATCATCGATTACTTAATCACCTTCGTGGGAGAGGTGAGCGTGAAAAAAGAGAGCCCCAGCTTGATTACAATCTCCTACACCGATACCCCCCTCCAAGCCACCTTAAAGACGGATAAATCTCAGATGGTTCTCACCTGCGAGAGGGAAGACAACCTCTCCATAAATCTCATGAAGACCGTGACCAAGAACATCGGGTACCGGATCTTCAACCCCCAAAACAACTCCTTTATGGTGATCGACCCTTACTTAATGGACCTCACCACCATAGGGGTTAAACCCCTAATTGCTCAGATATTTAAACGATACAAGCTCACCCCCCTTTTCAAGCACCAATACGCGCTGGTCTTTTTTGCCAAGGACAGGAAGGGGAGAATTCACTTCATCAACCGCCACCTGCTGGAGCACTTGATGGAGGATACGAAAAAAATTACCTTGCAAAAAGATTTCAGCATCGAGGTCGCGCCGGACATCGGGCGCTTTGTCGCCCTTTATGATCGGGGACTGATCCCACTCTCTTTCTACGAGAGCTACCACCATCCCGCAAAATTAATTAATTGGAGCGGTTTTGATGTGAACGGTTTCGAAAGAAGTGTTTTTATCGAGTCCGTCTTCTTTGTCTTGGATCTCCCAAAGCAAAGTTTCCGACAGCTTTCTCTGACAAAGAGAGACCTGGTTCCAAAGGGAGGAAAACTTAAAGACTACCTCAAAAAAGCCCTGAAAGAATCGAAACTCAAAAACGAGCTGATGGCGGCGAAGGTAGCGAGGGACATCTATTACGATGCCGGTAAAAAAGGTAAACTGGTTCCGAGGCTGATCTTGAGCGTGTTTTTGGATACAACTGACTGAGATGCCGGCAGCACTAACTTTTTTCAAAAATGAAAAGGTGATCCAGGTTGATGATCCGCAGACCGCGCTCACCATTCAAGACGTGCACGATCAGATTCGGAATTACGAGGCAGAGCTGATCAACTTGGATTTGGCGACGATCGCCAACGCCTACGGTAAACAGCCCCTCGGAGGCGGAGCTTATGTCGGGATCACCTTGGAGCTGATTAACGACTGGAGAATCGCTTTTGAGGCCCGCCCCGGCCCGGATACGATCCTTTGCATGATCAGCGGTGGTAACCTGGTCGCCATCAACCAGTATAACAACAACCCGATTAAGCCCACCGCTTACACGCAGGTGGTGATTGCGCAGGCAACTTCTCCCTCGATTATCACCCCTCCTTCCGACTACGGCCTTCTCTATCTGGTTGAATCCCTACGCGGTCGGCACGCCTCGATCGGGGACATCTGGTACTGGAATCCTACCAGCGGCAGCGACGGCAACGACGGCACCACCCCTCAAACAGCGGTAGCGACCTTTTCCAAAGCCCAAACGTTGGCCACGGCCGGCAAGCATGATGTGATCTTTGCTCTGGCAACCGCCACGGGCGGGATTACCACCGTTACGGAAAAGATCACCATCTCTAAAGCCAACCTCAAAGTCCGGGGTCCTGGGTTTAACTTCCAGTTCATTCCCACCTCCGCTGGCACACCAACCGTTCAGATCACCGCTGATAATGTGGAGTTTTCCGGATTTTATGTTGAGACTGCCGCCGGCGGAACCGATAACGGGATTACCGTCACCGGCGACAACGCCCTGATCAAAGACGTTTGGGTGAAGGAGGCCACCGGAAACGGGATTGACATTTCCAGCACTGCTCGGACCACCATTGATACCTGCGCGATTGAAGATTGTACCGGTGTTGGCATTAGCGTAGGAACTCCTGCGTGCAACCTTATGATCCGACAGTGCATCATCTCCGGAAATACTGGTGACGGAGCAGAACTAACTGGCGGCGCGACCGTTTTGGATAACATTTTTGAAAACAACCTGATTTACCACAATACGGGCTACGGAATTCATATCGGGAGCGCCGTCCTTCGCACCGGGGTAAGGCTCCATCACACTTTCTCCGGAAATGCCACCGGAAACCAGGGTCAGATCCAGGACGATGGTAGCGGGACGTTCATTGAAACTCCCGCCGGCGGAGAATCTGCATCCACGATTGCCGACGCCGTTTGGAACGAGCTGATCTCCGAACACACCGGTGTCGGTTCGACCGGCAAAACCCTCCGAGACGCCAAGGTCAAAGCCACTCTTGCTTCGCTCAAGTAAAGGAATAGTTAGTAGAGAGTAGGGAATAGTTATGGGAGTACATTCGTACAAAGAACTGGTAGTTTGGCAAAAATCAATTGCCCTCGTAAAGGTAATATATGAGCTAACGAAGAACTTTCCCCGAAGCGAACAGTTTGGCGTCGTTTCCCAAATGAGAAGAGCGGCGGTTTCAATCCCGTCCAATATAGCCGAGGGGTACGGAAGGAAATCTTCTAAGGAGTACAAACAGTTCTATTCAATCGCGTACGGTTCTGCGTTGGAACTGGATACCCAATTAATCATATGTAGGGAGTTAGAACTGGTAAGCTAGACAGAGTATGAAAAAGCCGAAAGACTCTTAAGTGAAGTAATCAAGATGCTCTATGTGATGGTCTATAAGAAGTAGCTGTTCCTTTCTCCTTCTCTTAACTATTCTCTATTCCTACTCTCTATTTCTACTCTCTTTGTGTTATTATTACCCGTAGGAAAATGCTAGAAAACATCGGTCCCGCAGAAGCAATTATTATTATTGCGGTTTTGGTAGCCATTTTCGGCAAAAAGAAGACAGGCGAAATTGCTCGCGATGCAGGCGAAGCAACTAAGGAGCTTAAGAAAGCGAGAAAGGAAGCTTTGGAAGTGTTTGAAGAACTTAAAAAAACAATTGACGAAACCACGCCGGCTGAGGAACCCAAAACGGAGGCCGCCCCAATAGTAAAGGAGGAGTCAAAAGAGGAGTCAAAGGTGAAGGGGGGTGAAGGAAGTGCCTAGCCAAGTCGGGCTTGCGGAATTAATCATCCTGTCCACGATGCTCACGGTGTTTTTTGGGACGAGGAAACTTCCTGAATTCATCAAAGGTGTAGCGGAAGGAGTTAAAGAATTTAAGAGAGCAGCTGGAGAAAAGGAGTAATTAGAGATTACCCGCGATGTCCCCAGAAACTGAAGGAACCGTTGACACTGGTTGGGAAGGAGCCGTTAATAAGTATTTTCCCTTCCTGGCGGAGATCAGAAAGCGCCTCCTGTTGATAATCTTTTCATTCTTGGCCTTTACCTTACTGGGATTTGCTTTCTACGAGCGGATCGTTACTTTCGGTCTAAAGATCTTTCGGCTGGAGGGGGTAAATTTCGCTTTCACCTCGCCCTTTCAGTTTATAAACTTGGCGGTGAGTTCCGGCCTCGCTGTGGGAATAATTGCCTCTCTGCCGTTGGCCATCTTTCAGGTTCTTTTTTTTCTGAGACCAGCCCTCAGCAAAAGGGAGTACCGTTTTATAATGACTCTGATACCGCTGGCGATTCTTTTTTTCGTCGTCGGATTTTTTTATGGAGTCGGCGTGATGAAATATGTCCTCAAACTGTTTTATCAGAACGCGCTTCGGCTTAATCTTACCAACCTTCTGGATGTTTCCTCTCTCCTTTCACAGATCATTATGACTTCTTCGCTCATGGGAATGGCATTTGAGTTTCCGATCATCCTGACGGTGCTGATGAAACTAAACGCAGTTAGTCATCATGCGCTATCTTCCCGGAGATCGGTTGTTTATCTTGTTTTGTTGGTATTTGCCATCTTGCTTCCTCCGACCGATCTGCTCTCGCTCGCTCTTCTTACATTGCCCCTTCTACTTCTTTTCGAATTAACGCTAATACTCAACAGGGTATTTCTAAAAAGATGAGTCGTCGGAAGCCGCGGCTGACGCGGCTTTGCGGGGCTTGTTTCGTCCGCCCTGGGTGGACAGCAATAGTGGTCCTCAGCTAACGCCTGCGGTTCCACTATTGACATCTTAGCAATCAATTTGGTAGTTTGATAACGGCGAGCCCCTTCCCCCAGACCCTATATCCTAACTATGGCTGAATTAACTGACCGTCAGATTAAGATTTTGAAAGCGCTTATTGAAGCTTTTATCTCTGGAGCAGCGCCGGTTGGTTCGGAGGAGCTTGTCCAAAGTGCAAAATTCGATTTTTCCCCGGCAACGGTAAGAAACGAAATGGTGGTTTTAGCTCATGAGGGCTATATTGAAAAGCCCCATACCTCCGCCGGTCGTGTCCCTACCGAGCTTGGTGTCCGCTTTTACATCACCTCTTTGATGGAAAAGCAACCTCTTCCGGTTCTTCAAGAAGTAGGGATGAAGCAGCGGCTCTTTCAGTACCGCCATTCGTTTGAGCGTTTGCTGCGCGAGGCGGTTCTCACCTTAGCAGAAGCCACAAATTACTTGGCAGCAGTCACTACCCACGACGGTCAGGTTTTTTACGCGGGATCAGTGAATCTTCTTGAACACCCCGAGTTCTATGACATTAATGCGACCCGGGCAATTTTACGCCTTTTGGATAACTGGGATCTTCTTCATGATTTTTTTAGTCGTGCTGTTGAAAGTGAGGAAGCAAGGGTTCTTGTGGGGCGGGAGATGGGGCTTGAGAATTTAGAGAAGGCGGGGGTGGTTTTTGCGCATTTTGGTAGTGAGAAGCGAGGTGGGGTAGTTGCCCTGATCGGTCCTTATCGGATGAACTATCAAGCGGTTATCCCTCAAGTGCAAGGTATCGCCACACTTTTAAATGAGCTCTCCCAAAATTGGTAAAAGATTTTCCTCCTGTCCCCTTGACTTTCTAACCTCTTTAATCCTATTATAAGAGGCGTGGATGGCGGGGTTTTTGCCCGCCAATTTTGTTGCAAGCGACAAGTTTCAAGTTACAAGTGACAACTAACAAGTTTCAAGAAAAAGCGTTCAGAAAACTTAATGTTTGGAAGAAGGCTGATGAGTTGGCTTTTACCGTTTATAAGGCAACAGCGGGGTTTCCAAGGGAAGAAATATACGGGCTTACTTCTCAGATGAGACGTGCGGCAGTTTCAGTGCCCGCGAATATTGCGGAAGGGTCAGCTAGTTTAAGCCGTGATGAACAGAGACGTTTCTATAGAATTGCGCGATCTTCACTTACCGAGTTGGAGTATTTTATTGATTTTTCTCATCGGTTGGGTTACCTAGCTGATCAAGAGTTCAACTCATTAGTGCAATTACGCGAAGAGATTGGTAGACTTTTAAGTGGGTTAGTTAGGTCAGTTTCAAGACCACTTGAAAAACTTGAGACTTGAAACCTGAAACTTGAAACCAATATGGCAGTTACCGAATTTAGTGCCGCGATAAATCAATTAGCAGCCGAGCGTGGAATCTCGGTAGAGGCGATTTTGGAAACAGTTCGCCAGGCGCTAGCCGCTGCCTATCGGAAAGATTTTGGGGGTGAGGAGGAGGAAATTGAGGTTCAACTTAATCCTGAAACAGGAGAGGCAAAGGTTATAAAAGAAGGACGTGATGTTACCCCACCTGGTTTTGGACGTATTGCTACCCAAACTGCGAAGCAGGTGATTCTTCAGCGAATTCGAGAGGAGGAGAAAGCAGCAATCAGGGAGGAGTTTACAAAGAAAGAGGGAACAATCGTTTCGGGGTACATTTTTCGAGTTGATGGGGGGGTGGTTTTTGTTGATTTAGCCAAAACCCAAGGAATCCTCCCCCCCTCTGAACAGATTCCGGGAGAAGAGTACCAGATGAACCAACGGATTAAAGTGTTAGTGAAGGGGGTTCAAGAAGGACTACGGGGGCCAGAGATCCTTCTTTCCAGAAGTGATCCGGAGTTTGTGAAGGAGCTTTTCGCGCTGGAGGTGCCGGAGATTTCAGCGGGGGTAGTGAAGATTGAGGTGATTGCTCGTGAGGCTGGCCATCGCACAAAAATTGCAGTTTCCTCAAGTGAGGAGAAAGTCGATCCTGTTGGTTCTTGCGTTGGGCAAAAGGGGGTGCGGGTTCAAGCAGTTACTCGAGAGCTTGGCGAGGAGAAGGTAGATATTATTCCTTTTTCGCATGACCCTTCTACTTTTATCGCTTCCGCCCTTTCCCCAGCAAAGGTTTTGAGCGTCAAGCTGAAAGAAAAATCCCACACTGCCGAGGTTGAAGTACCAGAAGACCAACTTTCGCTGGCAATTGGAAAAGAAGGCCAGAATGTGCGTCTTGCGGCAAAATTGACGGGTTGGCGAATCGATATCAAAGGGGCGGGAAAGGTTTTTGCAGAGGAGACACACCAATTGGGTAAAACCGCATCGCAGTTGTCAACATTAGGTTTATCTTCTCGGGCGGTAAATGCCCTTAGCTCGGCGGGAATTAATACGCTTGAGAACTTAAGAGGGAAAACCGAAGAGGAGCTTAAGAAAGTCAAAGGTTTGGGACCAAAAACAATTGAGGAAATCGTAAGCAAGATTAGCGAATTAGATTCTCAAAAAAGGACAGAAAAAGAAGAACAAAAGAAGGAAAATGAGCAAACACCTTAAGCAACCAATAGCGTAAAATGAGGAGGGGCAAACAATGGTTAAAAAGATTAAATCAAGTGAAATCCCAAAAGTTACTTACCGTCCTCCCGTTGTGGTGGTTCTCGGCCATATCGACCACGGTAAAACTACTCTTTTAGACTACATTCGGCGCACCAAAATCACGGTGAAGGAAGTAGGAGGGATTACCCAGAAGATTGGAGCTTATCAGGTGGAGGTTACAATCGGAAAAAGAGGAGAGAAAAGAAAGATTACGTTTATTGACACTCCGGGACATGAAGCGTTTGCAAAGATGCGCGGGCGCGGGGCTGCCGTAGCAGATATTGCAGTTTTGGTTGTGGCCGCTGATGATGGAGTGATGCCACAAACCAAAGAGTCAATTGCCCATGCGAGGGCGGCAAAGATCCCGATTGTTGTTGCGATCAACAAGATTGATTTAGAAAGCGCCAATCTCAAAAGAGTAAAAGGTCAGCTTGTCAAGGAGGGACTGATCCCGGAAGATCAAGGGGGTGACACTCCTGTGGTTCCCATTTCCGCCAAAACCGGTGAGGGGGTACCTGAGCTTCTGGAGATGATTGGACTGGTGGCTGATCTTCAAGAGGTTAAAAATGAACCGCAAGCGGTGTTGGAGGCGGTGGTAATTGAATCTTCTTTATCACCGCAACAGGGACCAGTAGCAACGATAATTGTTAAAAGAGGGACCCTTAGAGTGGGAGAGGAGATTCACGCGGAAGATGTTGGTGGAAAAGTTAAGGCGTTGATCGATGATCAAGGACGAAGAGTCAAGGAGGCAGTTCCAGGAATGCCGGTTGCGGTTTTGGGATTTTCAAAAGTCCCCTCCGTTGGTGCCGAAGTTGCTTCGGGAGAGAAAACACTACCAACTGTGAAACTTGAGGCAGAAAAACCAACGGTTGAACAGCCTCGTGTCCAAGCAACCGATCTAAACGTTGTTTTGCGCGCCGATAATCAAGGGAGTCTGGAAGCAATCACCTCAGCTATAGGGGGAATAAAAGTAGAGGACAAAGGAGTAAGTATATTGCTCAGTGGTGTTGGACAAATTGTTGACTCCGATATCTATCTTGCCCGGACGGGAGGGGGCGTAGTTTTAGGGTTTAATGTTGGTATCGCCCCCTCGGCCAAAATGCTTGCTGAGGATTTTGGAGTGGGAGTGCAAACATTCACGATTATTTACGAACTTTTGGAGGCGGTAGAAAAGCTCCTACACGGTGCTGAAGCTTTAAAGAAGGCGGAGATTAAAGGAGAAGGGGAAGTTATTAAAACCTTCGTTCTTCTCAGTGGAGATGTGGTTTTGGGGGTGAGGGTTGCCGCGGGGAAGATTAGATATCGCGATCGGGTGAAGGTACTGCGAGGGGAGGAAGAGGTCCATCAAGGGCGGGTGCGAGGGTTGAAGCGAGGTCCCAAAGAGATTCTTGAGGCGACCGAGGGACAGGAGGTAGGAGTTCTTATTAGACCACAGATTGAGTTTAAGGTGAAGGATAGGATTGCAGTGTGTTAAATTGAAGCAGATGGTGCAAAAGAAGAAGACAAAGAAGGTAGTAAAGAAAAAGGTTAAGAGGGCCAAATCTTTAAAAGAGAAGATAAAAGAACTACAACCAAAGAGCAAAGTAGAGCTGATAAAGATCGCCGCTTTAAAAAAAGGCGATACCGGTTCTCCAGAGGTTCAGATTGCTCTTCTCACCAAGCGGATTGAGGATTTAACAGAACATCTTAAAATTCACAAAAAAGATAAGCACTCTCGCCGCGGCCTTTTGGGGCTTGTCAACAAACGGCGGAAACTTTTAATGTATTTAAGGAAAAAAGACGAAGAACGATATCGCAGCATTACTGAGAAGTTAGGATTAAATAAATAGGCAGTTAGATAGTTAGGCATTAGGCAACGAAGAATTCCTTCAACCTATCGCTTAACCAGCCTACAAAATCTAAAATTAGTGATGAATAAGGTAATCAAAAAAGAGATTGAATTTGCGGGGAGAAACCTTTCTCTCGAATATGGAGAAGTAGCTTACCAGGCAAATGGCGCGGTTCTTGCCCGTCACGGGGAGACAGTTGTTCTGGCGACTGCTACCGCTTCCGAACCGCGGGAAGAAAGTGGTTTTTTCCCCTTGGTAGTTGATTATATTGAACGCCTTTACGCGGGAGGGAGGATCAAAGCTTCCCGCTTTGTTAAACGCGAAGGAAAACCCTCGGATGAAGCGGTTGTCGTGGGGCGGATGATTGATCGGGTTTTAAGACCTCTTTTCCCAAAGGAGCTCAAAAAAGAAGTTCAGGTGGTGATTACCGTTTTGTCGGTTGATCTTGAAAATGACCCAGGGCTTCTGGGGATGATTGGTGCCTCAGCCGCCCTTGTTTGCTCTGATATTCCCTGGAACGGACCAGCGGCTGCCGTTCGTGTGGGTTGGAACCCTCAAGATGACGGCGCAAGCTTTATCATAAACCCAACCGAAAGCGAACTTACCTTTTCCGACCTTGATCTCATCGTTGCCGGAACAAAAGAGGCAACAGTGATGGTTGAGGGAGGGGCAAAAGAGGTTCCAGAGGAGACGATTCTGGAAGCAGTTGAGTTTGGCCAAAAGGAGATGCAACCGGTTGTTCAGATAATCACCGATCTTGCGCAAGAAGTGGCGATTAAAAAGATGGAGATCGAGAAAGATCCCGAAGCCGAAAAGCTCATCGCGGATGTTAAAAAGTTTGCTTTAAAGAAAGTTAAGGAGATTGCGGCCTGTGCTTCACCTAAAGAGGAAATGCGGGAAAGCTTGGAGGAGCTCAAAGAAGATTTGTTTAAAGAGTACGAGGGAACCTACACGAAAGTGAAGATGTCAATTGCCCTTTCGGAATTAGTGGGAGAAGCGGTGCGAGAGCTGATCATCAAAGATGGAAAGCGACCCGATAGGCGAAAAATGGACGAGGTTCGTCCTGTCACTGCAAGGGTGGGGGTCTTGCCGCGCACTCATGGTTCGGCACTTTTTCAGCGGGGGGAAACCCAGGTTTTGACGATTGCTACCCTCGGCTCAACTTCCCTTGAGCAATTGATTGAAGGGCCAACAGGGGAGGAGACAAAGCGCTATATCCACCATTACTACTTTCCTCCTTTTTCAACTGGGGAAACGGGGAGGATTGGTGCTCCTAACCGACGGGAAATTGGACATTCCGCTTTGGCAGAGCGGGCACTTCTCCCCATGATTCCCTCTGAGGAGAAATTTCCTTATGCGATCCGTCTTGTTTCTGAGGTTCTCTCCTCCAACGGCTCAACCTCAATGGCCGCAACTTGCGGTTCAACCCTTTCTCTAATGGATGCCGGAGTGCCAATCAAAGCTCCCGTTTCTGGGGTGGCACTGGGACTTTTTAAGGAAGGGAAAACGGTACGGTTTCTTACTGATATCACTGGGTTGGAGGATCAATGTGGGGATATGGATCTTAAAGTAGCTGGAACAGAAAAGGGGATAACGGCGCTTCAGATGGATATTAAGACCAAAGGTCTAACGCAGGAGATGATGACAGAAGCGTTGGGGCAAGCGCGCAAATCCCGCCTTACTATCTTAAAGATGATGCTTAAGGTGATTGGTAAACCAAAGGAAGCGCTTTCCAAATACGCCCCCAAGGTTGCCACCTTGAAGATCCCCGTTGACAAGATCGGGGGGGTAATTGGGCCGGGAGGGAAAGTGATAAAGGGGATTATCGAAAAGACAGGAACAGCGATTGATGTTAAAGATGATGGAACAGTAAATATCTCCTCAATTGAGGAGGAGAAGGTGAGGGAGGCAAAAAGAATCATTGAAGATCTAACACGGGAGATAAAGGTGGGGGAGGTTTTGGAAGGGGAGGTTAAAAAACTTACCGATTTTGGTGCTTTTGTGGAGATCCTTCCTGGGAGGGAAGGGCTGGTTCACATCTCCGAGTTATCCCAAGGGTTTGTCAATAAAGTAAGCGACGTCGTTAAGGTGGGGGACAAAATTCGGGTGAAGGTGATTGGGATTAATGAGGAAGGGAAGATCAATCTTTCCAAAAAGGCATTGGAGGGAGATGGAAAAAGAGAGGAGGGAGGGGGAGAGAGAAGAGGACCGTTGGGCTATAGAACACCGGATTGGCGAAAAAGCCTGCCTGCCGGTAGGCGGGGGAGAAGGTAAAAAGACGATACCCGAATCTAGGCCTGCCGATGAAAGAGAAAAAAGAACTCCTTGCCCAGCTTGATAAAGTTGTCAAAGGTTGTCGTAACTGCCGCCTATGGCGAACAGCGACAAACGCTGTACCGGGTGAGGGAAGTGTAAAAGCAACAGTATTGTTTATCGGGGAGGCGCCGGGATTTCATGAGGACAAGCTTGCCCGCCCCTTTGTTGGCCGTGCCGGAGTCCTTTTGGAGGAGCAACTGGGGAAAGTGGGACTGCGCCGGGAGGAGGTTTATATCACAAATGTGGTCAAACATCGACCTCCTGATAATCGCGGTCCTAATAAAGATGAAATCCGCGCTTGTCTCCCGTATCTTCTTCGGCAAATTCAGATCATCAACCCTAAGATTATTGTTCCTTTAGGCCGCTTTGCTTTGGAAGTTTTTATCAAAGATCAGCCAATCAGCAAGATTCATGGTCAACCGTTTAAGGTAGGAGAACGGATCGTTCTTCCTCTTTATCATCCGGCAGCGGCGCTTCGATCTTCACTTGTCCTTCAGGATCTGAAACAAGATTTTATGAGGTTACCAAAAGCACTTGCCGGAGAGATCCATCCTCAGGTGTTGGAAGTTAAGAACAAAGACGAGAATCAACTCCAATTATTTAAGTGAGAAAAGAAAGTTCACAATTCTACCCAGTTAACAGTTTAAAGTTTATTCCCCTTGGCGGAATTGGGGAGGTGACCAAAAATATGTATCTTTATGAGACAAATGAGGATCTGGTTGTCGTTGATTGTGGGATTGGTTTTCCTGAGGAGGAAACCGAAAACAATGAGATTTTGATTCCCGACTTTTCGTATGTTTTTTCCCGAGCGAGGAAGGTGCGAGGATTGATCGTTACTCACGGCCACGAAGATCACTACGGAGCGATACCCTACCTTCTTAAGCGTTTAAAAATTCCCGTCTACGCCTCTCGTCTCACTGCCGGTCTTATCCGGGCAAAGATTAAAGAGCGCGGTCCGAAGCGTGCAGAAATTAAAGAGATTATGGAGGAAAAAGAGGTTAAGCTTGGCTCGCTTTCGTTTGAGTTTATTCGGATGACCCATTCTGTCCCTGATACGATGGCGGTTGTTTTAAAGACTCCTCTTGGGGTGGTGGTTCACACCGGAGATTTTAAGCTTGATCCAACCCCTCTGGATCGGAAGTTATCTCAGTTGGGAAGGATTAAACATTACGGGGAGCAAGGGGTGCTGCTTCTTGTTTCCGATAACCTTCGTGCCGATCGCGAGGGCAGTTGCCCTTCCGAGAGAATTGTGGGGGAGACGTTTTTTAGAGAGATGGGCAAAACCAAAGGTCGCGTCTTTATCACCCTTTTCTCCTCGGATATCTCCCGCATCCAGCAGGCGGTTGATGTTTCCGAGGCGCTTGGGAGAAAGATAACTTTTGCCGGCCTTTCGCTTGAGAAAACGGTTGAGGTTTCCCGCGCACTTGGCTATCTAAAAATTCCAAAGAAGACAGTCACCTCAAACGCTAAAGCAAAAAAGCTTCCTCAAGGAAAAATTACGATTATCGCCGCCGGGTCGCAGGGGCAACAAAATTCGGCTTTAGCGAAGATGACCCGTGAGGAGCACCGCTTTTTTAAAATTGGGCAGGGGGATCTTGTCCTTTTCTCCTCTGATCTTATCCCCGGAAACGAAGAGCGCGTTAAGGTGTTGATTGAGAGATTAAAAGAGAAGGGAGCAAAGGTCTTCTACCTTGAGGAGATGCCAGATATCCATGTTTCTGGTCATGGTTATGCAGAGGATTTAAGGCAGATTATCCTTTTGGCGAAAGCAGAGTATCTTGTTCCAATTGGGGGAACACCGGAATCAACAGAAGCTTATGCTAAGATGGCTCGCGGGTTAAATTATCATCAAGATCGGCTCTTTCCTCTTAAAAATGGGGAGATCTTAGAGTTCTTTCGAGGAAGAAGGGGAGTTTCCGCGCGGATTTCCGGGAAGATTCCTCTTCAAGAAATTCTCGTCCTCCAAGAATAATCACCAAAAATAGAAAGTCTTATAGTTGTTGACAGAAACGGAAATTTATGGTTTAATTAAGCTACACCTTTTATTAATCCTATCGGATTACTCAAGGATCGGCTTTTATCTTTGAGTTAAGGTAAACGCCGGTACTTGAGGTAGGGGTGCCGGTTCCTCGGAAACCCCGAAGAAGGCGTAAGCGTTCTTCGGGGCCAGGAATCTCTCTGCGAGAAGGTATCATATCATATTTTCGCAGGTAGATTTCTGGCTTAGCCAGAAAAAATCTAAGAAGGAGGAGAAAGATGGCCGAGAGCATGAAGTTCGAGGTTGGGGAGAGGATTGACGTGGACGGACATGAAGATGTCCTCATCATCGGCCTCTCCTGCCCGCTTTGTGTCGCGGAGGGAAAGGCGGAGCCTGTGGCAACTGCCGCGACGCAAGCTTGGCGTCCTAGCCTTGACCAGCTAAAGAGGGCTGTGGAGAAACAGCCTCCCCTCGGTAAGCTAATCGAGGAAACTGGCAAGGGAGAAAGGTCGAGGCTTGTGTGCGGGAAGCACGGGCTTGAGCTGCGCAAGGCCGGTATCTGGACACAGATGTTTCATCTGGTCTTGCAGCGAGCTCGGGAGCGCCGTCAGGAGCAGCGGCTAGGTTCTATCGCTGCTCGGCTTGGTGGCGAGCAGGTCGCCGAGATCCGGGCCGTGGTGGCGGAAAGCGAATCGCTCCCGACAGGGAACCCTCGCGGCAGAAAGGGCAAAGACAAGCGGCCTAAAGAGGGTGGTGGGCGCAAGTTCAGGACCACCAAAGGCCGCGATCGCGAGCTCCAGGAAGAGATTGAAGAGGGGCGCGCAAAAGCCAAGGGGGAGAATTAGTCCTCCTCCTAAGGGAATATAGGGAGAAGTTGGGCCCGATCAAGTTTACTTGAGCGGGCCCTTACTCATTTGAGGGATTTTAATTTATAATGGGGATGTTTATGGCGCGAAGATACCGGCGAAGGGGTTTAAAACTTAATCTTAAAAATGAGAGTTTCCAGTCAGCGGTTGGGGTTATCCTTCTTGTTTTTTCGGTTTTGGCAATCCTTTCTTTTTTTGGTCAGGCAGCCGGATTTGGTTCTGCCCTTCAAAATCTTCTTAATCGTCTTTTTGGTTGGGGAGTTTTTCTTGTTCCTTTAACAACTGCCGTTCTAGGACTTATCCTGCTGCGGCTTCGGGTGAAAATTCCTTTTGTAGAACTTCGCGTCTTTATAGGGTTGGCTATTTTTACTTTGGCGCTTCTTGGTTTTATTCATCTTTTCTTCCCTCCCGAGCGTGCTTACTTTGAAGCTTCAGTTTTGGGACAAGGCGGGGGACTTGTCGGTTACCACCTCCAGCTTATTCTTCGGAGGATTTTTTCCAGTATCGGGGCTTTTTTAATTCTTGCTTCCTCCCTTGTGGTTGGGATTCTTGTGGTTTTCAACGCTTCGGTTGATGAAGCCTTATTTTACATTTCACAGATCACCAAGAAATTAGGAGAGATAATCCAAAAATATCTTTGGCGCGGGAAACGATTTGGGAGGGAAGAAAGAAAAGGTGTTGAGGGATTGGAAGAAGAGTTGGAGAAGGAGGAGATGGGAGAGGAAGGCGCAATTGAAATCTCCACCCCTTATCTTGAACCAACCACAAAAGCGGGGGGAGTAAAGCCTCCGGCCAAATGGGAGTATCCGCCACTTTCCCTTCTTAACGATCCGCCGGAGGAGGGAGCGGAGCGTGGGGATATCGAGAAAAATGCCCAGATTATCGAGCAGACTTTGGCTTCTTTTGGCGTAAAAGCGCGGGTGGCGGACATCAATCTTGGCCCCGCCGTTACTCAGTATGCTTTGGAGACAGAACGAGGGATCAAACTTTCGGCAATCACCAACCTCTCTTCCGATTTAGCGATGGCGCTTGCCTCAAAGACAGGAACAATCAGGATCGAAGCGCCGATTCCGGGGAAGTCACAGGTTGGAGTAGAGGTTCCTAACCTGCGGCCACAGTTGGTAACCCTTAAGGAGATCTTAACCTCGGAGGAGATGACAAAAGAGGAATCAAAATTAGCAATCGCCTTAGGGCGCGATGTCTCAGGCAGGTCGATTGTGGATGATATCACCCGGATGCCGCATGTTCTTGTGGCGGGTGCCACTGGATCAGGAAAATCAATTCTTCTTCGCTCTTTTATCGCCACTATCCTTTTCCGTGCCTCACCTGCTGAAGTGCGTTTGATCCTTGTTGATCCTAAAAGAGTAGAGTTTTCCGGTTACAATGATATCCCCCATCTTTTGATGCCGGCCATTGTGGAGGCAGAGAAAACCCTCCCCGCTTTAAAGTGGGCCCTTTCGGAAATGAATCAGCGCTACCGCTTGTTTCAGGAAGTTGGGGCGCGGGACATTGGGGATTTTAACGCAAAGCAAAAAGAGGGGGAGCGACTTCCATACCTTGCGATCATTGTGGATGAGTTGGCGGATATCATGGTGATTGCTCCTGGGGAAGTTGAGAAAGCAATTACTCGGTTAGCCCAGATGTCGCGCGCCACTGGCTTGCATCTGCTTTTGACTACGCAACGCCCTTCAACCGATGTTTTAACCGGGCTAATCAAAGCCAATATTCCCTGCCGGATCGCTTTTAATGTCACCTCTCAGGTTGATTCCCGCGTGATCCTTGATATGCCAGGGGCGGAGAAGCTTTTGGGGAGGGGAGATATGCTTTATCTTCCCCCTGATCGCTCCAAGCCAATTCGGATCCAAGGTCCTTTTGTCTCAAACGAAGAGATGAATCGTCTGTTGGAATTCTTACGCAACACACCTTGGCGGCCGGAATTTGTGGTGCCGGAGGAGATAGAACGGTTTGAAAAAGCGGTGAAGGTTGGTGAGCCTGAAGATCCTCTTTTTGGGGAGGCCGTTCGGGTTGTTGTTGATTATGAGCGGGCTTCCGCCTCCCTTCTTCAACGGCGGCTTTCGATCGGCTACGCCCGCGCCGCCCGCCTTTTAGATGAGCTTGAGGCGCGGGGGATTGTTGGCCCGGGGCAGGGGAGCAAACCGCGAAGGGTTCTCATCCGTGATACCAGTCAAATCCTTTAAGCGGGTTTTGGGTCTCGGGTACCCTGTGACTCTTGTCCCACCTCTGTTAAATTTGCTATGGTGGAATTGATGACCGAGACTTTACTTGTTTTAATCATCGCTCTTCTTACGGCGAACCTCCTTTTTGTTGGAGTTTATATCGCTTTAGTTCTTAAAGAAGTTAGAAGTGCGGTTATCAAAATGAATGAGATTTTAGATAGCATCTCAGCAATCTCGGCAGCGGTTGCTACTCCAGTCGTGGGGGCGGCCGGAGCGGTGACAGCTTTTACCGAGGGGCTGAAAGCGTTTCATAAGTTGCAGACAATTCGTCAAAGAGGTAAAAATAGGCCAGACCTGCCTGCCGGCAAGGCAGGGGCCCATCCGCCTTTGGCGGAGAAAGAGGAGAAAGTTCCATGAGCGACAACAGCGGTTCAACGATCAATGCTTTTCTTCTTGGCTTGATTGCCGGTGGGGTTTTGGGGGTTCTTTTTGCCCCAGACAAAGGTGAGGAAACCCGCCAAAAACTTAAGAAAAATTATAAGGAGTGGTATAAAAAGGCGCTTGAGGTAGCGGAGGAGCTTCAAGCCGCCGAAGGCGAGCCTCGCCAAGGGCGGGAGGAGGTTGAGCCTAAGGTGGAACAAGCGGCGCAAATGATCACTCCAATTGGGCAGGAGGTAACCGCGGAAGCGAGAGAGATTACCCAACCCTACCTTGAAAAGGCACAGGAGGCGGTAGGGGAAGGTTTAACTTCTGCAAAACAAGAGCTTGATCGAGCCGTGAGCCAAGCTCGGGTCGAGCTTAAAAAGCGGGTCCAGCGTTCCCGTCCCCGATTCTTTAAAGGCGTTTAGCCAGTGGCGAAGAAAGTTTCCGAAAAGAAAGGTTTTTATTTCCGAGCCTCAGCGAGGAAACAGAATCTTCGGCGCAGACGAGGGTTCTCTTCTGAGCCCCGCGAAGAACAAAATCCCCGGACGAAACGGAAGGGGTTTTATTTCGTTTGTCCCAAACATGGTCGCATTCCTCGTGATGAGGTTGTCTTTCTCTGTAACACCTGCGGTCCTACCCAACTTCACTTCCAAAATGGGCTTTACCTTTGCCCCCAATGTCTCAAACCTGGGGATAACTTCCAGTGTTTCCTCTGCGGCTCCAAAAAAGTGGAGATGAAAAAATACGGCAAGTAACCCCACTATAAGACTTGATATTTAGGGAATTTGTGGTATTATAGAATTGTATTTTGAAGGAGAAGAGGCGTTTTCTTTATCATAAACCAGAGTCCTATAGCTCTTGACAAAAGGATATTTTAGTGTTATCATAAAGGTGTTCTTGAAAAATAGAAAGTTCTTATTCCGAGCGAAAGCGAGGAAGGAGGTTCCTGAGCGCGAGCGAAGGGCCTTAATCCCTACCTAAAGAACAGCCAGGTTTGAGGAAAATCTAACCCTATTTCCGATCTACTTTGGGTAGGGAGGAAAGAAGGTTCTTGCCGAAGGCAAGGTTCTTACGTAGATCTTCTTTAGGCCTGGCTGTTTTTGTTTAAAAATTTTTTGAGATTCGTTCACGAGAGGGACTAGGGACACCTGACCTCCCCGACACGCTCTTTTTACCTTGTTTTAGAGGAAGAAGGGAGAGGGCTTGCAATCCTACCCCGCCCCGTACCGAGCTTTGCTCTGGTACTGGGGCCTATCTCGTGGACGGCTCTCAGTCCTGTACCGAACTTGTTCTGGTACAGGGTTCTCAGGACCTTAACAACCGAATATTTTTCCTCCAAAGGTGGGGAGCAAAGACTCACTGCCTTTGGAGGCTTAGTCAGCTTTGTTGGCTAGGTCAAATAAGCGAGAAGGAGGACGGAATGATTCCTCAGGGGATTTTTGTTGATCCGGGGTTCAGGGGATATGGTTCGGCGGAGGTGCAAGTTCTTCGCCAAGAGCCCTTGGACCTGTCTGAGGTACAGCGGGTTCTTGACCGGGATGAGAATCATGTCACGGTCCTGACCTGCTGCGGCAAGCCCGTAGTCTTGCGGTTGGAAGAGGCAAAGAAGCTTGGCCTCTGAACCCGCAGAACAAAGATAAGGAGGAAGGAAATGGGGTTCCTAGAAGTTCTCCAAAACATCGTCCCTTTAGCCATCCCGGCGAACATCGCAGCGATCTTCGCGGTGCCGGTGCTAATAGGGATACTCGTGGCCCTTCCTGCCTATCTGAGTATTAGGCACTAAGGGCTCGGCAGTTAAGCGCTTCTGGGTTTACCCAAAAGCGCTTCTCCCAAGCCCATCTCAAAAGAGGTGGTTTTGGGAGACATCTTCTTCATCCATACCCACTAAGGTCTTAGAACCTGACGGGCAAGAAAGGAGGGAAGAAGATGCGGCGCCTGTTGTTGGTCCTCTATTTGGTTCTTTGCGTTGCCTTTGGGTTCGTTCTCGCTCCCGCTGTAGACTACAGCATTGCCCACCTTAAATATCATTACCACGGTGGGTGGGAGGGGATGGAGGTAAGGCATAGCCGCTCTATCCCCTGTGAGGAGGCCGAGACCTGGGCTAAGGTGACCCAGAGGATCTGGGGGGACATCCTCAAGGGGAATTCCCCACTTGAGGGTTACAGTTTCACCTTCAGCGTTGTGGAATACGGTGAGCTGGGACCCTTTGTGGATGGGGATTTCACTACAAAACGTTTCTGGTGGCGATCGGAAACGGCGGAAACGGTTTCGGTGGCGTTGCCATGGAGCAACGGCGAATCACTAGAGGAAGTTTCAATAGTGAAAACCATTGCCCATGAGCTTGCTCACCTTCGCCGGTACTTAGAGCAGGGTAGTCAAGAAGGTTGTTACCTTACCAGTACTAGTAGTTCTCAGTGGAACCTTGAGGACTACCTTGACAATCCGTGTGAACGCGCCGCGCGTGAATTTGCAGCGCGTTACATGGAGGAGCATCCTGAATTCCTTGAGGAGCTATTAGAAGACTCTGGCTGAGTGGATCTACCAAGCAGCCAGATTCTCCCAAGCCCATCTTTGAGGTTTACCTTGAGCGGAGCCGAAAGGTGGGTTTAGGAGGAGGCAGCGATCTGCTTGTCAGGTCCCAGGCTATGGTGGCTTGGGGGTAGGGATTCTCTTTAAAGGAGGGAAATTTATACCTGGCAAGCAGTTCGGTGCCAAAAGCACTAATCCTTTAAGAAAGGAGAAAGGGAATGTTGCGATTTGGAGGATGGTTTGGGCGTCTACTCTACCGGTTAGAGTGGGCCCTGAATCAAAGGCTTCTTATTCTCCCGAGCCACGCACTCTGCAGTCGGTGTCGGTGGGCGTTCCACCGGTCAGAGCTGACCGATGGGCTCTGTCCGGGTTGTGATGCTTGGTACGCGCACAAGCGTCACCTCGAAGAAGAGGAACGCCGGATCCAGGAAGAAACCGATGCGGCTTGGGCCGAGGAGAAGCGCCGTCGCCGGGAGGAGGACGAAAGAGCCTGGCGGGAAGTGCAAAACCGTCCTGGATGGCTCTAAAACAATGGGGCAGATGTCTATACGACGCCTGCCCCTAAGTTTTTTCTACAGCTTTTTGTTATCATAACCCTGATGGTTCATCAGGAGATTCGCCAGAAGTTTCTTGATTATTTTGTTGCCCATGGGCATACCGTTGTTCCTTCCTCATCCCTTGTTCCCTCTGGAGACGAATCGGTTCTCTTGACCACCGCCGGGATGCAGCAGTTTAAGCCCTATATGTTGGGTGAGGCGGATGCCCTGACGGACTTTGGTAACACGCGTTTAACCTCAATCCAAAAATGTTTTCGCACTTCCGATATCGACGCCGTTGGTGATGAACACCACCACACCTTTTTTGAGATGTTGGGGAACTTCTCCGTCGGTGATCCCAAAGATTCAGATGGGGTCGGTGCTGGCTACTTTAAAGAGGAGGCGATTCCTCTGGCTTGGAATTTTCTCACCGGAGAATTAGGGCTTGATCCAAAACGAATCCATGTTTCCATCTTCGCCGGAGGAGAGGGGATCCCCAAGGATTGGGAAGCGAAGAAGATCTGGGAGAGAGAGGCGCCAGGGATCAAGATCCAACAGTACGGTAAAGAGGATAACTTTTGGGGTCCTCCCGCCACGGCGGGTCCCTGCGGCCCTTGCAGCGAGATTATCTATACCCTTCCCTCCGGTCTAGAAACGGAGCTTTGGAACCTTGTTTTTATGGAGTATTACAAGGGTGAGAGAGGGAAGCCCGCCAAAAGCGAAGCAATTAGGCGGGCCCGCCATAATGCGAAAGCTTTGGGCGGGTACACGAAACTAAAACAGAAGAACATTGACACGGGGATGGGGTTGGAGCGATTGGCTTTAATTTTGCAGGAAAAAGAGACCGTTTTCGAAACAGACCTCTTCGCCCCGATCATCGCTGAGATCGACAAAATTGCCAAGGTGGATGGAAGAGGAGATCCGCGGTCCCTGCGGATCATTGCCGACCACATTCGGGGAGCAGTTTTTCTTATCGCTGATGGGGTCCAACCTTTAAATGTTGGTCGAGGTTATGTTCTTCGACGGATTCTTCGCCGGGCAATTCTTCATGGGAGGCTTTTGGATATTTCCGGTTACTTTCTTCTTGAACCCGCAAAAAAGGTGATCACGCTTTATCGCGAAGTTTATCCAGAGCTTGACAAAAAAGAGAAAGAGATTTTGGCGGTTGTCGAGGAGGAGGAGCAAAAGTTTGGAAAGACTTTGAATCAGGGATTGAAACAGTTAGAGAAGACCCTTCGAGGACCTCAGGGTAAATTAGTCGATGCTTTTGTCCTTTACGACACCTACGGCTTCCCTTTGGAGTTAACCAAAGAGATTGCCCAAGCACGCGGTTTAACGGTGAATGAGAAGGAGTTTGAAAGGAAGTTGGAGGAGCAGCGGGAACGAGCGCGATCCGCCCAAAAAGAGGCGAAAGCCGCGTCTGATGAGGAGATTGCTCCTCAGCACACCGCCGCCCATCTTTTGAACGCCGCCTTGAGAACCGTTTTGGGGCCCCAGGTTCATCAAGCAGGGCAACACTTAGAAGTGGGCCGTTTCCGTCACGACTTTACCTTCGGGCGGAAATTGACCGATGAGGAGCTTAAGAGGGCAGAAGCGTTGGTTAACAAAAAGATTAAGGAAGATCTTCCGGTAGTGAAAGCTGAAGTGAGCCTTGAGGAAGCAAAGAAGTTAGGAGCGGAAGCGGTTTTTACCGAAAAGTATCAAGGGCTGGAAAAGGTGACGCTTTATCATGTGGGAGACCCTTCGACAGGTTCAGGGCAAGTTTTCTCGAAAGAGTTGTGCGCCGGTCCGCATGTTGCGCAAACAAGTGAGTTGGGCAGATTTGAGATAATCAAAGAGGAGGCCGCTGGGGCGGGGATAAGAAGGATATACGCTCGGGCGATAACGTGATTAAACTACCGTTCAAAAAGCACGAAGTTTTTCCAGAGGAATTTCTCGCCCTTGATCTGGGAGGAAAACTTCTCAAAGCATTTCTCTTCAAGACTGAAGGTGATTATGTCCGCCTTTTGGGGGCGAGGAAAGCTCCCCGCGGAGAAGATCCGGAGGTAGCACTTAAAGAGATCATTGAAGACCTAAAGTCCGATTTCCCCGACCTGCCCAAAACGGCAGTGGTTGGTGTTTCCGGTCCCTTCACCTCGGCCTTCACAACAGTTGTCAGAAGCAGCCTTGCCAAAAATGCAGGTGAAATTACCACCCAGGCAAGAGAAGCCGCACGGCGGCAAGCACAGGAGGAGTTGCGTCTATCGTTAGGTGATCCCAAACTTTCTTTGGTGGAGCTTGAGGCGGAGGTTTTGGAGACTAAAGAGGTAGAGAAATTAGAGCTTTATCTTTTTACCTCTTTTGGAGAAAAGAGCTATCTTCGAAGGCTTGAGGAGTTGGTACGCGCGGCAAAACTTTCCCTTTGGGGATTCTCCTTCCTTCCTTTTAACCTTGTAGGAGCTCTTTCCTTGGAGGAAGAACTTAATGCCCTGATCTTTGATATCGGTGGGGAAAAGACAGAGGTGAGTCTTGCTTTTGGGGGGGAGTTAATGGATACAAAAAGCTTTTGGTGGGGGCTTTCGCAGGCGAAAGCAAACCCCACCCTCTTTTTAGACCTTTGGCTTAACGCGGTCTCAGATACTCTTGGAGCATTCGCCGAGGTAAAAACCTTTCCCGCAAAGATTCTTTTAACTGGTGGGGGAGCTTCTTTCCCTGATCTTTTAGAGCGTATCAAAGACTTTCCGTGGGGGCGAGACCATCCCTTTGATTCCACCCCTGAGGTTGGGGTGATCAGCAAAGATCAGTTGGGTGGGATCCACGCCGAGGGGACAGGGTTGGATCTGCCCGAGGATATTCTGCCGCTTTCTTTAGGACAAGTCGCTCTAAGAGTGAGAGAAGGATTGGAAGAGGGAGAGGAGCCCTCCTCCGCTGAAACTACGGAGGGTAAAGAAGAAAAATGAGTTTGTTTGAGCTTTTTGAGCAGATCGTAGCGGCTGAGGGGAAGGAGATTGAGCTTACCCTTCCTGAGGAAGGGATCAACCTTCTTACTCTTGAAATTCTTAAAAAAGAGGCAGGGCGTCGGGGAAAAACGCTTAAGCTTCGCTCCAGTGGGCCAAGGAGCAAGCGGTTGATTACCCTTTTAGAGGAGGGAGCGGAGCCGGAACCGATCCGGATTATCCGCGGTGGTCGGTTTGGGCTCCCCAAAATTCATCTTGATCTTGCCTTCATCAAGCGGGTTGGCTTGATCCCGCTTCTTCTTTTGGGGATTCTCCTTCTTTTGGGCGGGGGAGGTTGGTGGGGGCTGAACTATCTTCCCCGAGCGGAGGTGGTTCTTACCTTAAAACCGATCCCAATGGTTAAGGAAATTGCCGTTTCTGCGGATACGCAGGCAACGGAGATTGATGCCGAAAAAGGTCTAATCCCCGGGACAAAGTTAACTATTGAGGAAGAGGGACAGAAGTCAACACCAGCTACAGGTACAGCAACGGTTGGAGAGAAAGCGAAAGGAACGGTAACCTTTATTAACTGCAATGACACAACCGATGTCACGTTTACTGCAGGGACGCAGATCAAACCGGTAGGCAAAAATTTGATTTATGTCATTGACTCAAATGTTGTCGGCGTTCCGAAAAGAGTAGGAGGAATCTGTGGGACAAAGGATGGTACGGTCACAGCGGAGAAGATTGGACCTTCCTACAACTTAGCAGATGCGACTAATTTTGATTTTGTAACCAACTACTCAAACAGCATTTATGATGCGGGGTCAGCTACCGGTGCTATATCTGGTGGTGAGTCTCATGAGGTAACGATTGTTGCCTCAGCTGACCAAGCGAAGGTTTTGGACGAATTAAAGAAGGAACTGCTAGATAAGGGGAAGACGGATCTGGCTGATCAGGCAGGTTTGGATCAAGTGGTGATTCAAGAAGTAATCAAGCAGGAGGTGGTTGAGGAGAAATTTGCCCAAGCGGTAGGGGAGCAGGCGGAGGAGGTTGGCTTAACGCTGAAGATGAAGTTTACCGTGATTGTCTATAAAGATGAGGATCTCAAGGGGCTAGTCTCCCAAGTTTTGGGCGGGCTTGTTCCGGAAAACTATGAACTTTTCCCAAGCGAAATGGAGATTGAGACGCTTGAGCCAAAGCTTGGGGATAAGAAACTCGATTTCTCCGCCAAAATCGCCGCACAGGTAGTTCCTAAACTTGATCTTGAGGGGATTAAGCGCGAGCTTTCCGCGCGGGATGTTGCCAGTGCTCAGGAGTATCTTGCCTCCCTTTCCAACGTCAGCGCTTACGAACTGCGCCTTTGGCCAAACTTACCGGAGAATTTGCGAAGGATTCCAAGGAGCACAAAGAGGATTAATGTTAAGCTCCGAACGGAAACTGAGGAGGATTGACCTAAGTAACCCAAGTGACTTAAGTTACTTAAGTGACTTAGGTGACCAAAAAGACCTCATCCCCCTCCCGGACCCGATCCGTTACCTGAACTCCAATCTCATCGCCGGCCTTTGCCTTTTCCACATCCTTATGATTGATTTGCATTGAGGTAATCTCTTGCTCAAAATCGGTTGTTGCCCCCTTGAAATGGATGTGACTACCTGCCTTTAGAGTGGCGGTTAGTTTGATAATCCCGGCGGGGATGTGGCTGAAATAGTGGGTGACGTCCCCGATCTTTTCTTCCAGTTTAGATCACCTCCTTTGCGACTCAACTTAATGATATCAAAAAGGAAGCTCCTTGGGCTCTCCTCCTTTGTATTCAGCAATAATCCTCTTTGCCTCCTCTTTGGCGGGACAGAATTCAAGGTAGTTGCACCACCAACAGATTTTGGTAGGGTGGGGGGAAAACTCTTTTTCGCTCCGAATCTGCTCGGCGATCTCCAGTGCCCTTGCTTTGGCCCTTGATTTTGCCTCTTCGCCAGGCTGGAAGCTCCTAAGGTTTCCGCTCCTGAGGTAGAGATAGCTCGCCTTCGTCGGTGGCTTGCCTAACGCTTCCTCAGCGAGGATGGAGTAAACCATCAGTTGAAAATCGTCATCTCTTTCGCTTTCTCCGGTCTTGTAGTCGATCAGATGAAAGCCGCCTCCTTCCTTATCAATCCGATCGATCTTGCCGGCGAGGACAACGTCAGGTTGGAGCGGAACCTTAAGGAAGTTGGCCTCCACAAACTCTCCCTCTTTCTCAATTTCGGGAAGATAGGCAAGAGTAGGGGAGAGGTTTTGAGTTCGCGCGAACTCCTTCAAAATCTCCAGTCCTTTTTGATACCACCCTCGTTCTTCTTCAATTTCCGGAAAGCCTCCTTGTTTTCCGCGGGCTTCACTTTTTCCTCCTGCCCAAACCTCTTTAAGAAGAGCGAGCAACTTTTCTTCGCTTCTTTCCACCTGCCTCATGCGAAAGAAGAGGTTTAAAACACGGTGAAGCAGGTCCCCAAAGACAAGTTCTTTGCGTTTACCCGCTTCTACCTGAAGCTGTTTTATCTTCTGTTTGTTGGGGTAAACGCTTGTGTAGTTATCAAGATATTCAAAGTAATACTGCCTCGGGCATTTAACGTAAAGACCGATTGAATAAGGCGAATAGGATTGACGTTTTTTCATTTGAGTACCCTTTCAACCAACTCAGTCGTCTTCTCAATTGCTTCCTTCATTTTGCCTTGGAAATCAAACGCGGCAGAATTGCTATGTCCTCCCCCGCCGAGTGTTTCGGCGATCTTTCCGACATCAAACTCCGCTCGCGATCGAAGGTTGACGTGGATTTTTTCTCCCTCATCAGTGAAGATCGCCGCTGCTTCGGTTCCCTTGATGGCGCGCAAAAGTTCGCTGGCGGCATAGGAGCGAGCAGTTGAGAGATTGGCATGGTCTATCTTCAGCCTTTTTTGCTCCTGGCGGCTAAGGGTGGTATAAAGGATGCTGTCTTTTAGTTTAGCGTTGTTAAGAAGAGTTGCCCAAAGAGAAAGGACAGGAAGCGGCCAGCTGCGGTAAATGTTGAAGACGATCTCCTCCCGATTAGCTCCTAAGTGAATCAGCTCTGCTGATTTCTCGAGAACCTCCGGGGTGGTGGAGGCATATTGAAAGCAGCCGGTATCGGTGATGATACCAGTGAGGAGGCATTGGGCAATTTCGGGAGTAAGTTTAACCTTCCATTGTTTCATCAGGTCGAAAAGAAGCTCGGCTGTGGATGAAGCATTGGGGTCCACATACTTCAAATCAATGAGCTTTTCAGCGCCTGAAGGATGGTGATCGATGTTGATCGTCTTTATCTCAGGTGAAAGCTGAAAGCCTTCTTTCCGTGAGAGGCGTGAAAGATTACTGATATCAGTTATCAAGAGGAGGTTGTATTTTCTTAAGTCGAGATCAGCGGGATCAATCTTTCTGATCTTCTTTGCCCTGGATAAAAATAGCAGATTCGCCGGTACCGGGTCGACAGAGACAACATTTACTTTCTTTCCCCAGGTCTCAAGAAGAAGCTGGAGGGCAAGGGCGGAACCGACGGAATCGCCGTCAACATTCACGTGAAGGGGGATGAGAATTCTTTTTGCCTGTTTTAAGACTTTAAGAATTTTTTGAGGTTGATCCATTTTATAGTGAGCTTGTTTATTCTGAGCTTGTCGAACGAATCAAATCTATCCGTTAAGTTTAACAGATTCGCCAAGGTGGGTAGGTAACCTAGATAGGTAAAACCGTAACCGTGACTCGCCGTTGGCGCGGTCCATCAAGCTCAGCAAGAAGAACCGATTGCCAAGTACCAAGATCAAGCTTTCCACTTTTGACTGGGATAATCCGCGAGTGACCGATTATTCCGGCTAAGATGTGGGCTTCGGCATTTCCGTCAGGGTGGTGGTAAGACCGGTTTAAATACTCTTTAAAAAGGTTGTAAAAATCCTGTTTTAACCCTGATTCATCTTCGCTTGTGATAACCGCCGCGGTGGTATGAGGTACAAACACGAGAGCTGCACCCTCTTTTATACCTGATTTCTCTACTGCTTTTTGGATTTGATCGGTGATATTGATCAGTTCAAATTTTTGTGACGTTTGTAATGTAAACTCCATTTTGCTTTGTATTCATACTATAGAGTATGAAGATAACTACTCAGAGATATCTTTCTAATTTTTTGAAGGCTTGTTGCCGTTCTAAAGTTCCCATCCTTGCCTTTCGTACCGCCCGCTCTAAAACTCGGATACTTTGATCGTAGGTCTTTCGATCCACAAAGTAAGGGATTCCATCCTTCCCTCCATGGGCAAAGGCGTAGCGGGCTGGGTCGGTGTAGGAGGGTTTGGCTCCGTAGATTACCTCTGAGATCAGAGAAAGGGCTCGGACAGTTCTTGGCCCTACCCCTTTAATCGCAAGGAGATTCTCAAAATTCTGCGGAGCTTGTGAGGAGGCTTGCCAAAACGTTTTTTCCAACCGCCGTTGATCAAAAAGCTGGTTCACGTAATCCAAGACCTTAAGGTCCTGTAATAAGGTTCGTGGTTCATTGATCAGCTCAACACTAACTACTTTGGTGTTGCGGCTTTCCTTCGCGGTTAGATTGAGGACTTCTTTCTTCTGGGGGTTGGTAATACCGGTATGAGGTTCCTCAACAAAATCGGCTACATTCCCTGAAAACCAATGATATCTTCTGGCTCTTCCGGCAAGCTCATCCATTCCTTGCTGGACAACCGCCCAATTTCCCCGACGATCAAAAAAGAAGGCGTGGTGGTAAAGTTGGAAGCCGTCTTGGATCGCGGTGTTGTCTACTTTTGCCGACATTTTGGAGGAGTAGATAAGGGGTTGGGGGTTAAAGGAGTAACGCTGGGCAAAATTTTCGATGTCCTTTGGGGTCTTGAGCGAGGTCTTTCCTTTTCCCCCGGCAACAAAGATTCCCAAACTTCGCTCCGTTCCCCGAAGAGCTTCTTTGACGGCGGCGGTTGTGGTAGTCGTCAGACCTGAGGCATCCCAGTCAAATGCCAAAAGAGTCCCAAATGATTGAAAGAAAAAAGGATCAGACATCCGGTGGATGAACTCGGTAGGGGAATACTCACAAACAATTGCCTCGGTTAAAAGACGGGCGAGCCGTTTCATCTTGGCAAAAAGCCAAGGAGGACAGCGACCGTAATCCAAACCAAAGGTTGCAATTCCTGTTTTATAAGGCATTTGCTTCGCTCATAACCTTGTTCTCTGGCGAGAATGTGCCATAATAAAATAATCTCAAGCAAAGTTTAGCACGCTTAGAGCTTACACCACAGGCTGTCCTTGACCTATAGTTTCGGAAGTGGTAGAATTGATTAACAATCACAGCAGAAGGGAGAGAGGATGAGGGATGTACGGCTACATGAGCAGGTTGCGTTCTTAGCTTTTAGCCTTCTTGCTGGTTGTTCCTGTGGATCTGTCAAGGTACAACTTGCTGATAGGTTTGATGATGAACATCGCGGAACAGATCTTTTTCTGATCAAAGAAACAAATGGGAGGAGAAAGAGGCTTCGGATCGATCTGACCGAAGGCCACCGTGAGGTTATCGCCAAAAAGTTTAAGCGCAATCTCCAACTTGCAAAACATAGACGAGGCTACTGGGTTTGGGTTGTACCTGTTTTGAGAGAGGAAGTTATCACAGCAGGTACGGACCCTTGCTTTAGCAAGACTTGGGATAGAGTAGTTTCAGCAGTATATGAGCCAGTGGCTTTTACCCCTCAGGATCTCTGCCCAGAACATGGGGAAGGGTGTTCCCTTGTAGAAAAGCTCTTCACCATCGGGAGGGGTTTAATCATGTCTCTACCGAAAGATTATCAAGCGCTCTTTGAGTAAAAGAGCGCTTTTCTTTTTGCCTGCTATTTACTATTTACCATTAACCATTTACCATTAACTTAATGAAGATTTTGGGAGTTGATTGGGGCGAAAAAAGAATCGGATTGGCGATTGCCGAGGGCAGTTTGGCGGAGCCTTTGGGAGTGGTTGATTCGGTGGAGAAGTTGCTTGAGATTGCCAAGAAGGAGGGGGTTGAAAGAATTGTTCTGGGTTTGCCTGAGGGAAGACATGAGAAAAAAGTCAAGGAGTTGGGGAGGAGGTTGGAGAAGGAGCTAGGAGTTGAAGTGATCTTTCGAGGAGAGGTCCTTTCAACAGAAACCGCTTTAAAAGTGGCGATTGAAGTAGGGAGGGGGAAGAAAGCACGCCGAAGGCTTGATGCTCTGGCAGCAGCAATTCTTTTGCAGGAATATCTTGACTCGGTTGGTGAAAGCCGATAGTAGACAAGGACAACTTTCTGTGTTACTTTACCTTGTAGGTAACCAAACTTTTAAAAACCTTTTGGAAAGGAGGGAAGACAATGAACTGGCGACGGGTCTTGATCCCATTTTTCCTTCTTGTAGTGTTTCTTTTCCTCAACTACTACATTGGTAGTCAGCTTCCCAACGGAGGCGGAGCCGAGATTCCACTCACTACTTTAGTTGGCGAGATTAAGAGAGGTGATGTTACCCAACTTAAGATCGGTACCGACAAGGTTGAGGTTCTGACCGCGGATGGGCAAACCTCCACCGTTAACCTTGGGACTATGGGGGTGGGGGACGTTGTCCCTACACTCCGCGCTCTTGGGGTGACAGAGGATGAGCTGGCGGTGGTGGAGATCACCTATCTCACGCCCCCGACCAACTGGAGAGGGATTATCAGTTTCTTTCTACCTCTGCTTCTTTTCGGGGGCTTCTTCCTCTTCTTTATGAGGAGCCGGGGTAGAGATGGAGGCATCCTTGACTTCGGCAAGAGCCGAGCCCGAATGCTTAGCGGCGCTCAGTCGACCGTTACCTTCGACGATATCGCCGGCTGTGAGGAAGCCAAGGAAGAGATGGCGGAGGTGGTTGAATTCCTTAGCCAGCCGGAAAAATTCACGGCCCTGGGAGCCCATCTCCCCAAGGGGATTCTCCTCGTTGGGCCTCCAGGCTGTGGTAAAACGCTGATGGCCCGGGCGGTTGCCGGTGAGGCAGACGTGCCCTTCTTCGTTATGGCCGGATCGGAGTTTGAGGAGGTATTCGTTGGGGTTGGTGCCTCTCGGGTTCGTGACCTTTTTGAGCAAGCCAAGCGCAGCGCCCCTGCGATTGTCTTCATCGACGAGATCGAAACGATTGGCAGGGTACGCGGCAGACTTCCCACCAGTGCTAACGGTGCGTATCAGCAGACTCTCAACCAGATCCTAACGGAAATGGATGGGTTTGAGGTTGGAACGAATGTAATTGTTCTGGCCGCTACCAACCGTCCGGACATGCTTGATCCAGCGTTAAAACGTAAGGGGCGGTTTGACCGCGAGGTTATCATTGACCAGCCTGATCTTGTTGGTCGGGAGGCGATCTTCAAGATTCACCTTCGAGGCAAACCGTTGGCAGAGGAAGTCAAGCTTCGAACTCTCGCGGCGATTACTCCCGGCTTTACCGGGGCTGACATCGAGGCCTCAGTCAACGAAGCTGCTCTGTTGGCAGCCCGGCGGGGCAAGAAGAGGATTGAGATGGTCGACTTCCGGGACGCAATCGAGAAAGTGATCGCCGGGCCGGAGCGGAAGAGCCGGAGAATCAGCGACGAGGAGAAGGAGATTATCGCCTATCACGAGGCAGGCCATGCCTTGGTGATGGCGAGTCTCGAGCATTGCGATCCGGTGCGCAAGGTCTCGATCATCGCCCGTGGTCTCACCTTGGGCTATACCTTTGGTACTCCAGAAGAGGATCGGTACCTCTTCCCTAAAGGGAAGCTTTTGGATGACATCGCCGGTCTTCTTGGAGGGCGGGCAGCTGAGGTGCTCAAGTTCAGTGAGGAAACGATCACCACCGGAGCAGCCAACGACTTAGAAAAAGCGACGGAGCTCGCCCGGCAGATGGTTACCCGTTTCGGGATGAGCGATCTTGGCCTTCAAACCTTTACAAGGTTTCGCCAGGATTACCTGCGCGAAATGTTCGGGGAAACCGGTATGGCAGAGGAAACGGCTAGACTGGTGGACATCGAGGTGGGGAAGATCCTCTCCCAAGCTTATGAGCAGGCCAAGGAGATTCTTACCGAGAGACAAGAGGTCCTCGAGCGGATTGTCAAGGCCCTTCTGGAGCGTGAGACTTTGACCGAGGAGGAGTTTAACGCCTTGGTCCCCAAAATTTAATCATTTAACCCTTCGGGTTTGGGTTTCTCAACCCGAAGGGTTTATTTATTTGCTTGCCCTGTACCAAGCTTGGTTTGGTACGGGACTTGCTTCTCACCTTTTACTTTTGGCAAAATATCTCTGATGCTCATTCTTCCCTGGGACAGCGCCATAAAACTCCTTATCTCCTTTGTTCTCGGGGGAGTGGTCGGATTTGAACGAGAGGCCCACGAGAAGCCGGCTGGTCTTCGCACCCACATCCTTATTGCGCTCTCCTCCACCCTGTTTACTCTCCTTTCGATGAGTTCCGGCTTTGGAGATCCGGCGATGACATCAAGAGATCCAGCGAGAGTGGCCGCGGCAATCTTAGGAGGAATGGGTTTTATCGGTGCGGGGGTGATCATTAGCACCGGTGGCCATGTTAAAGGGATTACTACCGCCGCTTCGCTTTGGATAACGGCAGGAATTGGGATGGCTGTAGGATTAGGGGAGTATGGGTTGGCCGCCTTTACCACCTTCCTTGTCCTTCTGACCCTTACGGTTTTGGTTTGGGTTGAGAAGTACTTTGGACAGGATTAGGAGTATGCCTTCACCTCGAAAAAAGATTAAAGTTTTTAAGCTCTCATTTAAAAAAAAGGTACTTTTAGCCTTCTTGTTTTCGCTTCTTGCAGTTGGTTCTGTGGCCGGTTGCATCAGTTATGAGCTCAATCGGCCGGCTGGTTCCGGCCTAAGAAAAGAAGTTGTCGTCGAGAGGGGGGAGACGTTACGGCAGATCACTACCAAGCTCAGTGAGAATGGGTTGATTCGCTCCACTAATCTTTTTCTCGTCTACGTCACTCTTAAAGGGCTTTCCTCCCAAATTGAGGCCGGCCGTTATGAGATTCCTCCTACACTTTCGATGCGGGAGGTTATTGAGGTTTTGCGCCATGGGAGTTTTGATGTCAAACTCACCTTTCTTGAAGGGTGGCGACGGGAGGAGTACTTGGAGTACGCTTTGAAAAACCTTCCGGTTGACAGTGCAAACTTTACCAAGGAGTTTACGGCAGAAACTAAAGGACTGGAGGGGTATCTTTTCCCAGATACGTACTTTGTCGCGCAGGATATCAACGCCAAAGAGCTAGTTGCACTTCTAAAGGAAAATTTTGAGAAAAAGTATGCTGAGGTAGAGGAGGCAATCAAGATGCAAAACCTCACCCAAAAACAAGCAGTAATCCTCGCTTCCCTTGTGGAAAGGGAGACAAAAAATGCAGAGGAAGTAGCAACTATCGCGGGGATTCTTTTGAAGCGTCTAAAGTTTGGTTGGACACTGGATGTTGATGCCAGCATTCAGTATGCTCTCGGTTATCAAAAGGAT